>Ga0181379_1001657_pt1 | contig 10456 bp, 10 predicted proteins | sample 2SPOviralmetaG_FD_130115 | JGI IMG/M metagenome (GOLD analysis project Ga0181379, IMG submission 130115) | Marine viral communities from the oligotrophic San Pedro Time Series (SPOT) site, San Pedro Channel, CA, USA - 2 SPOT_SRF_2009-07-10 | ecosystem: Environmental > Aquatic > Marine > Strait... | reverse complement strand
TGGTGTGGGAACTGTGCGATGGTTCGCGAACATTCGAGGAGGTGTGTGCCGTCCTTGACCGTACCTTTCACGAGGACATAGCCCCTGTGATTCAACGAACAACTGCTGCACTGGGCCTTATGCAGCAAAACAATTTGATCCTCATTCTCGATGCACCTCTTGAACAACGATGGTACATCGGACCCGGTCGAATACCGGAGCATCAATCCCTCGCAGAGGTTGACCCGGAGCTTAATTTGGATTCATCTCGCCTTCCAGGCGAAGCACCGTAGAGGTTCAATCCTGCTGATCCAAAGGTTCCCAAACCAGGCGAACCCCTAGGCCATCACTTCGTTTGTGAACATCTGCAAAGGAACGGGCTCCGTCTCGAGTCGAATCGCTTTCGGTAAACCACGCCCCACCTCGGACAACGAATCTACGTGAGGATTCCACCTTCCAAGGGAGTTGCGTGCGACCTCCTTCCAGTGTCTTTGACCAATGATCCGAGCACCATTCATTCACCAAACCATTCAAATCGAAAAAACCCCACGGATTTGCATCCTTTGTCCCGACCTCGCGAGTCGTGCCACCTGAATTGCCAGCATGCCAAGCAAAGCCATCGAGTTCTGCGTCCTTATCTCCAAACGACCATCGTTGATGGGTCCCGGCTCTCGCCGCATACTCCCATTCGACTTCAGTCGGGAGACGCCATTTTCCGCGAAGACCTAGCCGAAGCACCCCCTCCTCACGTTGATTGAGGTGTTGGAGGAACTGCTCAACATCGTACATGTCAATTTGTTCAACTGGCCGCAATCCCGCACTCCATCCCTCTTGGAATTTGGAAGGGTTTTGACCCATGACGTCCGACCAGTGGGCTTGTGTGACCGGGCGCTCACCTAAAAAAAAGGGGTTTGACACATCGATGTTGCAGGATGGTTGTTCAGAAGGGTGCCCCTTCCCTGTTGGATCGCCAAAAACGAACGAACCAGGTTCAACGAGCCTGTAGGTAGCGCCCCATTCATCAGAAAAGGAGGGCGTGCCTTTGGGAGATTCCATTCCTTTCACGCACGCAGTTTCATAGAAGCATCCATGACGGCTTCGACCAATGATTCAAGCCGTTCTTGCAGTGAATGGTCAACGAGTTTCTGTTCCTCGTTGAACGCTTCCTTGACGTGCCCAATTGCAAGTTGCTGAGGTACGGCCCAACCATGCAACCAACGAACAGCGATTCGCATGTGATTGAGTGTGTTTGCATTGGTGACGCCTCCAAGCGTAGACATGAGCCCGAAAACCTTGCCTCCAACATGCTTGTCATACATCCAGTCCAAGGTGTTCTTCATGACTCCTGACATCGTGCCGTGGTATTCAGGTGAAGAGAGGAGATATGCGTCGCATTCTTCCAAAAGTGTTTGGAATTCTTTGACATGAGGGTGCCCCCAACAACCATCTTCTCCAACAAGAGGCAAGGGCTTTTCATCCAAATCCCAAAACACAACTTCGGCCCCTTTCAACTTTGCATGATGAAGGGCTTCGTTCACCAACATCCCTGATTTTGAGGATGAGCGGTATTCGCCGGCTAGGCCAAGAATCTTCATTGAGGTGCTTGTCATGCTTGCGGGAAAACGGTTCACATCTTGAATGTAAGGATAGAGTGTATGTGCATCAAGAAGCAATGCTTATGCACAATACACATCTCGTTCGGTTTCGGTGCTTGCATGACTGATGGCGATAATGCGTTAACAGACGATGGTGATGCAACGGAAATTCCTCTTGACGACGTGGTCTTGGCTTCGGTGGATGACGCTCTATCCGAAGTGGTGAACGAGGCTCCAGTCAAAGATGAAACAGCAGCCCCAAAGGCTGCAAGCAACATCATTCCCGAACTCGATGATGTCGAAGATCCTGAAGAGATGGTTCAGGTACTGCTCACGGTCGGAGAAGAACGAAGTCGGCGAGACGATGTCAAGGGAGCCTTGGCTGCGTTCAACAAGGCCATCGCCTTGGACCCATCTTGCGACATGGCTTGGTTCAACCGTGGGGTTTTGTTGGAAGCACAACAAGATGCTCGCGGCGCCCGGCAATCCTTCCAGATTTGTTTGGATTTAAACGAAGAACATGCTCCTGCCACAGCCAATCTGGCCATCCTTCTCGAACGAATTGGAGACCTGGAAGGAGCATACGACATGGCATCGCGTGCCCTTGGATTCTATCCAGGCCATCCTGCCCTGACACAACTCCAAGAACGTTGCAAAGACAGCGAGATTAGTGTCGCATTAAGTTCCATGCAACCCTCGGTCGAAGTCACGCAAGAAGTTGATATGAAAGCGGTTGAAGAAATCGCCGAAGAGGCTGGAATTGAAAACCCCGAAGACCTCCTCCAGGAAGCAGTCCATCACGACCACGACGAAGACGACAGTTTGACCATCGAGGAATTGCAAAGCGCTGCCGAAGTCGTCGTGGCACAGCAGGAAGTGTTGCGGGAAGTTGAGGAACAACAACTTGTGCAAGAGCCGAATGTTCCTGTAGCAGTTCCAGAGCCGGAACCGGAACCCCTTGACATTGATTCGTTAACCGAAGAGGCCACAGACCTCCTCAAAAACGGGGAACCAAAACATGCACTCGCCCTCTTGAAACCCCATTTGAAAACCATCGGGGCGCAGCATGCTCCCGCATGGAGAATTGCTGGCGGCGCTATGGCTCGATTGGACTTGGACAATCATGCTATCGCCGCCATGACACATGCGCAAAACCTGGAACCTGAACACGCTCGTGGATGGTTCAACCTTGGATCGGTTCAACAACGAAACGGCCTCAAATCAGAGGCCCTGGAATCCTATCGCCGTGCGGTTGGAGCCGATGCTACCTTTGAAAAGGCGGCTGAAAAAAGAATGGCGCTCGCCAAAGAGGAAGGCATGATTGATGCCTACCTTGATGCTGCCCGCTCACTTCTAACCATCAACGCCCAACACGCTGAGAAAGAGGCCTTTGTCACCATGCTTCTTGATCTAGCCACCGGTGAGCAACATGTCCTAGAACAGGCATCAGGATTGCCCCCTACACTGCCTGCTGGACCAGAAATGGCGTCTGAAGCTCTCAGCATCATGGGGGATGAACCGTCCGCCGAGCGCGCCCGAGCATTGTCGTTAGCCCTCCAGCATGGAGATGCAGTACTCATGTGGAAAGGCTTGATTCAATCCCAACCAGACCATCCTGGCCATTGGACCGGATTAGCTCGAGCCCTTGAACAAGCAGGAGACCTTGAAACCGCACAAAAGTGCCATGCAAAAGCCGCTGCCATGAATGGTGAATCCCCGACACCTCAACAAATGCAACCCGCCCCTTCTGCTACTGCCCCAGCACCTGCTCCGGCCCCTGCTCCAGCACCGCCGCCCGCCGCACCATCACCCCCACCGGTTGAACCACAGCCAGCGACCCCTGCTCAAAGCACGGCATTGGACTTGTTGACGACACCAGTTCAAGCGCCACCTGCGCCAGCCTCTGCACCTGATGAACAACTGACATCCAGTGCAGCCCTCCTGCTCGAGCCACTGGCAGCAACCACCGTCGTTCGACAAGAAGAGCCTAAGCCAGAGGTTGATTTGGCAAAGGCAGCCCTCGATGCTGCACAAGCAGTGGCCAATCACACACCTCAAAGTACAACATCAAACGCCATCGCCAACCAAGATGTAGCGTGGTTCAATCAGGGCGTTCAGCTCATTGACGACAAGAAATACAAGGAAGCCCTGTCGTGTTTTGACAAAGCCCTTCCTGCTTTTGCTGGCGACGACGCCATGATCATCAGAATCCTCAACAACAGAGGCAACGCCTATTATTTCCTCGAAGAGTATCCTAAATGTGTTGAATCCTACCATCAAGCCATGTTGATTCGGCCTACGGAAGTTCGTGGTGAGACGCTCTATAACATGGGCACTGCCTATGCTGAAATGGAACGTTACAAAGATGCGATCAAGTGTTTCGAACAAGCCATGCCTCGTGGGTTAAGCGACGAGGCCAAGCGACGTGCAAAGGATCAAATTCGCCGCTGCAACATTCTCCAAAAGGCCGTCGATAAGAAGCGAAAGAAGCGCTGAACCTCGCCAGAATCGGTCAACTTCAAAAACGGTGACCGGGTGGGCATGTCATGGACTGCGGCACCTGCGAAACAGCATCACCACTAATTGTTCATCAACCAGATGAGGTTGATGTTGAATTGACCATGACTGAAAAGGCGACAACAATGCTTGAAGACGCGTTTGGTGATGATCGGAGCCATGCCCTTCTGGTTGGAGTGCTCAGCGGAGGTTGCTCCGGATACATGTACGACCTTCAAATCGTTGAAACCACCGAAACGCCATGCCAAGAATTGTCAATCAACGGCTTTCGTGTCTTGGTTCCATCAGCATCCAGCCATTTGCTAAACGGCATTGAAATTGATTATGTTGACCGAATGATGGGTGGCGGATTCAAAATCAACAATCCTAATGCAAGTTCTTCCTGTGGCTGTGGCGAATCCTTTTCCTGAGGCAACTCCATGGGAATGGCATCCCACGATGCGTACGTTCTCCTCATATCAGGAGAGGATTACCTTCCGTTCTTAGACGGTCTCTCGACCAACCATGTCATCGGCTCCTGCACCTCTGTGTTCACGGATCGTGCGGCGAAAATCATTGATGTGTGCGAAATTATTGACCTTGGCACACAAGCCGCCGTGATTGGATACGGCCCCCACAAGAATGCTCTTCTCAACCATCTATCAAGCCGAATTCTGGGTCAAAAGATCAACATCAACGACATCAGCAATCTCAATCGCGTGTATGTGGGTGATGGAGAAGATTCACCTCCAGAGGGCACCACAATCCACCAGAGTTATCTCGGGGTGTTTTGGGTGGTTCCCATCAAGCATCAATGGGAACCAACATGGTCAGCAGATGATTGGAATGAGTACCGTGTCCTAGAAACGATTCCGTTTCACGGATATGAGATCATACCGAAGTACCATCCATTGGCCTGCGGATTGGGTGATTTAATTCATCAAAACAAAGGTTGCTACATCGGGCAAGAAGTCCTTACGCGCATGCGCAGCCGAGGAAAACAAGGACATCAGTTGGTTCGTGTGGAAAATCCCGCCGCATCGGCTACAACCGTTGGTTCAACCCACAGTTTGTGCATTGTTCGGGTTCAATAGCCAAGAACATCAACGAGTTGTGTCTTGTAGAATTCTCCAGAACCTTGGAGCGACGAAAGTTCAGACTCCGTGAGCTCCAATTCAAAAATTCGCTCAACACCATTCGCACCGATAATGCAAGGAACGCCAATGTACACGTTTTCAAGACCATATTGACCCGTGAGAAGGCACGATGCCGGAATCAATCGCTTCCTGTCATTAAGGACAGATTCCGCCATGACGGCTGCGGCAGAACCTGGTGCATAGAATGCTGAACCACGTTCGAGAAGTTTGACAATTTCACCGCCACCGCTCGCAGTACGAGCACTGATGGCTTCAATTCGATCCTCCGTCATCAACTGGGTAATGGGTATCCCACCAACGGTTGTGTATCTTGGGAGTGGGACCATAGTATCACCGTGTCCACCGAGCACCATAGGGGAAACATCTTCCTCAGCGCATCCCAGTTCAAGGGCAATAAAGTGAGCCATACGGGCGCTGTCCAAGACACCAGCCTGTCCAATGACTCGTTCTGCTGGGAATCCGGTCACTTGTTGCATGTGGTAGGTCATCAAGTCCAGAGGATTGGTGACAACGATCACGACTGCATCGGGTGCATGGTCTTTGATTCCGGAGCCAACTTGAGAAACAATGTCTGCATTTTTTCCGATGAGGTCCTCACGTGTCATGCCGGGCTGGCGTGGGAATCCTGAAGTGACGACGACAACATCGGCTCCTGCAATGTCGTTGTAATCTGCTGTCCCAGTGATGCCACCGTCGTAATTGAGAACGTTAGCGTTTTGAGACATGTCAAGGGCCTTGCCTTTTGCGAATCCCTCGTAAAGATCCAACAAAACAATATCTGCGATTTTCATTTGTGCCAGCACAAATGCACATGTAGCGCCAACATTCCCTGCTCCAATTACTGCTATCTTTCGTCGTCCGCTTGCCATGCACAACACCTGTTGATGCTGACCTACGGCAACCAGTCCATAAGGACGATGGTCAAAGTATCACGCCTAAAAACGACGGAATTCAACGAAATCCTTTCTTTGCGACCTACGATGGTCAATGAACCGAAGCGTGGCATCTAAAAACCTCCTTTCTGTGGACGGATTGCACCTCACCTTTCGAGCGTGCAAAACAGCAGGTGAATGCATGAAACTCGGTGTGCCAAAGGAGCCAGAAGGAGAGACCCGGGTCGGTATCGTACCCTCAAGCATGAAAAAACTCGCCAAGGCGGGTTTTGAAGTCTTGATTGAATCGGGAGCCGGTCTCGCTGCCAACTACCATGACAGTGCCTACGAGGAAGCAGGCGCTACCATTGTGTCAAGAGCCGAAGCTTTGAGTTGCGAAAACATTGTTTGCATCCAATTCCCCGGAGCAGAAGGCATCAGTGAAGGTACAAACCTAGCATGCGTCTCAGACCCATTCCGTCATCCGGAGTACGTCAAATCATGCATGGACGCTAACATCACCTTATTGTCGATGGACATGATTCCCCGCCGATTGTCTCGAGCGCAATCCATGGACGTGAATTCCAGCCAAGACAACCTTGCCGGTTACAAAGCCGTATTGCTGGGCGCCGCCCATGTGCCAAGAGGCATTCCGATGATGACCACATCTGCGGGAACGATTCGACCAGCAAAAGTTGTCATCATGGGGAGCGGTGTCGCAGGTTTGCAAGCCATTGCCACTGCCAAGCGACTCGGTGCTGTTGTCTATGCATCCGATGTTCGAAAGTCGGCAGCGGAGCAAATCGAGTCAGTCGGTGGACGCTTCATTGAAGTCGATGGAATGGATGACTTCGAAGATGAATCAGGATATGCAAAACCTTTGACCCCTGAATTCATCCAAAAGGTCAACGACACCGTTTGCGGTGTGGCAGCCGATGCTGACATTATCGTCACAACCGCTCGGATCTTTGGCCGCCCTGCTCCAATCACTGTTCCTGCAACCGCCGTTGCAAATTTCAAATCAGGTGCTGTTGTCGTTGACATGAATGCTGACGTTGGTGGAAATTGTGAGGCTACTGTGCAAGGTGAAGTGACCACGACGGACAACGGCGTGATCATCGTTGGAACATCCAACCTACCAGGCACCCTCGCAAACACGGCGAGCATGCTCTACTCCAACAATCTGACAACCTTCTTCACCTCGTTGGTCAATGAGGGCAGTGTTGTGATTTCAGAAGAAGATGACATTTTGGTCGGTGCTCCAGAAGGATCCGATTTCTATGTCAACGGAATGGGTGGGGTCCTGATTTGCAAAGACGGTACGATTCATCCAAAGCAAACTCGCCTTGCGGGGGTGGTTGAATGATTACAGAAGCCTCACTGATTGCCAATTTGACACTGTTTATGCTCGCTATTTTCCTTGGATTTGAACTCATCACCAAGGTGCCTGCCACACTCCACACTCCGCTTATGAGCGGGGCAAATGCCATTTCAGGCATCAGCGTGGTGGGTGCTTTGCTCGGAGCCAACGTTGCTTACGCAGGTGGAGATACACTCGTTTCAGGAATTCTTGCTTTCGTAGCAGTTGTGTTGGCCATGATCAACGTCGTCGGCGGATTTGCTGTCACCAATCGCATGCTGAATATGATTGCAGGCAAGAACAGGAGGGCTTGACATGGAAGAATGGATTCCCCTTGGCTATTTGCTCTCTGCAGCCTTGTTCATCTTTGGATTGAAGAAACTCGGCCATCCCAGGACCGCCCCCCGTGGAAACCAATACGGTGCATTGGGTATGCTGGTTGCAGTCATCACCACCATCATTGACATGCAACTCGAATCGGGTGGCATGCATTGGGAACTCATCATCGCTGGCCTCGTGGTCGGTTCCATCATTGGCATCATCATGGCCGTGAAGGTAGAGATGACCGGAATGCCAGAACTCGTTGCTTTGTTCAACGGGTTTGGCGGAGCTGCCTCAGCATTGGTAGCACTTTCTGAAACATGGAAGTACATCGAAGGGTCTGCATCCGTCCCTACTGGACTGAACCTGCAAGTGATCATGCTTGCCGCCGGACTGTCTGCCCTTGTGGGTTGGATGACCCTCACCGGTTCGATTCTGGCTATGTTTAAACTCAAAGGAGGAATCGAAGTTTTCGGAAAGTGGTTTAAGACCCCAACATGGGGACCGGCTTGGCTGAATCCTGTAAAAATCATCCTCACGATCTCGGTCTTTGTGCTCATTGTCATGTCAATAAATGAACCAACGAACGAAACTTATCTTTGGGCCATCATAGGCATCTCTTGCTTGCTCGGCATCGTTTTGGTTCTGCCCATCGGTGGCGCAGACATGCCAGTTGTCGTTTCTCTGCTCAACTCACTCTCGGGTATCGCAGCGGCCTTCACGGGCTTCATCATCAGCAACCCGGTCCTCATCGTGGCTGGTTCGTTGGTTGGTGCATCTGGATTGATCTTGACCTTCATCATGTGCAAGGCCATGAACAGAACATTACCTGATGTCTTGTTCAAGTCCTTTGGCGGCGGTGGAGAAAAGGCTGAATTGACCCGAACGAAGGTCGGATCTGATGCAGATGAAGTGGCCATGATGGTTGATGGTGCTCAAAAAGTCATCATTGTCCCTGGATACGGTATGGCCGTATCGCAGTGCCAACATCAAGTGAAGGAGTTTGGAGATTTGCTCACTGAAAAGTTCGGAACCGAAGTCAAGTATGCCATTCACCCTGTTGCAGGCCGCATGCCCGGTCACATGAACGTCCTTCTTGCGGAAGCAAACGTTCCGTACGAGATGCTTATCGAAATGGATGAAATCAACCCTGAATTCCCAGATTGTGATGTCGCCGTTGTGATTGGTGCAAACGATACGTGCAATCCTGCTGCGCGCAGTGGAGAAGGGCCCCTTGCTGGAATGCCGATCATTGACGCTGACCAAGCACGCACGGTCGTGATCATTAAGCGGTCGCTATCTGTTGGCTACGCTGGAGTTGACAACGACCTGTTCTATGAAGACAAAACCATGATGCTATTCGGTGATGGAAAGGCCATGATGACCGGTTTAAACAACGCCATTAAGGAGATTTAAATCGAATCAAATGTTTCGGTCTCAAAGCAACATTCAAAGAGCGGGGCCAAGTGGAAAAAACAGGTGAGTTCATGCGACGCAACGTTCGAAACCTTTCGTTGATGATTCTCCTCTCCGTTATGCTGGTTGCTCCAGTCCTCGGAAACCCCAACGGTCCTCCTTGGGACAGCGGTGGAATCCTCGTGATTGAAACCGGATGTACGTGCCACGGCGGAGGAGCACCCTCCACAGAAGTTGTGGTCTCTGTATCCGGTGTTCCACGAGCATACAACGTGAGCGAGACCTACACCTTCACAATCGGCCTTCAGCACGCATCAAACGATGGTGGAGGATTCCTCTTCTGGGATGGTGGCATTGGCACACTTGTTGCAGGCGAAGGCAGTCAAAACGTCGCCGACGAGCCTGGTGCACTCTCACAATCCGAACCTGGCAACGATTGGGTCGTGCAATGGACGGCTCCTGCCGAGGACGCAGGACCTGCAAACTTCCGACTTGTTGGGAACGCAGTGAACGGGGATGGAATTCCAAACGAAGAGGACAAATGGAACATCCTTACCTTCACAGTGAGTGCACCTGGAGCAACGGCGATCGCTACCGATGAAGACGTATCAATGCGGACCATCAGCGTGGGAGACTACGAATCATTGTTCGTTGCTGAAGAAGATCCTGAAGCTTTAGAGGCTGAGCGTCAAGAAGGAATTGCCCACGATTTCTTTGCAAATGGCAATCTGTATTATTGGACCACACTCTCACTCATCATTGTGGCAGCGGTGATTCAAGGAGAGTTTTACGAGCGTAGGTTTGGTGGAGGCCCACCTCACCTCGACAAGAGTCTTGCAGTGCCTCAAGGTCTTCGCCGAGGCGCCTTGGCCGCAGGTTTGGGAATCCTCTTTGCATTCCTCGTCGACGATGGACAACCCTGGGGTTATGCTCTGGTTGCAGGGATGCTCACGCTATGGGCGGTCTTCGGAGTCTACAGAACGATTGTCCAAGCACGTGCTCCAAAGACGTACATCGATCTAGTATGAGTGAGCAAGCATGTCGATTCTTCTAGAATCGGACAACAATGCCCACTATCAATCCCATTTCGATGAACTCACTGCGCGCACGACAATGATCTTCCTCGTCGTAGGATTGTTCACGGTGGTTTGGTCTGTTTTCATTGATGACATCCTCTTGGCATTGTTGAATCAACTACAACCATGTTCAGGCCCTTGTTTAAACCTCTATGACCCAGCGCAATGGAGTGCTGTGCGTTGG
>Ga0181379_1001655_pt1 | contig 10460 bp, 7 predicted proteins | sample 2SPOviralmetaG_FD_130115 | JGI IMG/M metagenome (GOLD analysis project Ga0181379, IMG submission 130115) | Marine viral communities from the oligotrophic San Pedro Time Series (SPOT) site, San Pedro Channel, CA, USA - 2 SPOT_SRF_2009-07-10 | ecosystem: Environmental > Aquatic > Marine > Strait... | reverse complement strand
TCTAAACTATTACTGTTGTTACTATCGTTACCGCTGCTGTCACGGCAGACGCAACAACAAGCCAAGCAAGTTTCTCCCAACGCATAGCATGTGCATCAGTAGCCTTCCTTAGTTCCCTAAGTTCAACTACTGCCTCTGCCCAACGCTCACCACATTCTTTCTCATGTTGAGCTATGCGATCTAAAGCCTGTACAGCTAAATCTTGTTGAGTCACTTGCTTTTGCTCCATCATTACCAAGGTACACCATCAGCGGTTGTAGGGTTCTTCTGCTCATTGATGTTAGCCGTTAAGCCAGCTTCAATAGCATCTTGATCTACTTCAGCCTGAACCCAGCCAATGACATCAGCTTCAGTCAGGTCATCATAGGCGATGTAGCCTTCAGAGGAAGGGTCTGGGGTAAACCCACAGGTTCCGTAGGATGAAGCACTGTAAGTATCCTCCCCCACAGTTTCTTCTTCAGTGACCCGCCAGTGGGCAACGATAACGCCTCCCGCTAAGTCACCCTGTAAGTCTCGTTCAAGTGTTGCGATAGTCCATGTGGCCATTAGGCTTCTCCTAGTTAAATAGCGGCGATGATGAAGGCGAGTAGTTCAGAATAGCGCACACCTAAGCGTGTCTGCTCGTTACCATCTTCATCAGTCCATGTGCTTGATATAAACATTGCGTAGCGTCCAGCGTCTAAGCCTTCAGCAGTAAATGCGTCCTGTAGGTCTTGTGCGATAATTCCAAAGTGTATACGAGCATCGTCGCCTTTAGTTTCTACGCTGTTAATCCAACGGAACTTACGCAGAAGACCTTTAGCCGCTACTGCAACACGATGCTCTGCGTCAGACAGTGCCTCAATGTCTTGCTTTTCATTACGGTCAGAGGTGTTGATAGTGCCGTTGGTGGCGTAGATGTCATCAAAGCGTGTTCCAGAAGCGCCTAAATCAATATGGTTATCTACGGGATCGCCGTCACCATCTGAGGCAATGATCGCTCCGGTAGAGGCATTGGAACCTGTTAAGCCACAACCGTCGCCACTAGCCTCAGTGCGGAAAGCAACATAAAGATTTGTGGAACCTCTAACACCAATACTACCTACGGCTGAGCCGTTTTTGTAGAAAATGGAAATGGCTCCGTCAGTAGTCCTGCGGTTAAAAGCTGTGACGCTTGCAGAAGCATTTGTTGCCCAAATCTGACCGTCGGCGTTCACTTGAAAACCATCAGTTCCAAAGGATGATGCAGTCTTACCCACCAAAAGATTACCGCTGGCATCTATGCGTGCGCGTTCTGTGCCTGCTGTAGAAAAGCCTATGGTATTGGTAGTATCTTGAAATAATCCCGTATCATAGTCATACCCTATACATATTTTAGGACTTGACGCTGATGTTGCACTGCTTGTAGATGAAGGTAAAAATCTTCCTGAAAAACTTATATTACCGTTAGAAGCGATGCGCATGGCTTCGCTTAAACCTGCATCTGCACCTGTGCTAAAACTCAAATAGGAATCGTTTGTCCCTGCACCTGTAGAGGTAACGCCAAACGATATTTTAGATTTAGCCGCTACACCATTTGAAAATTCTATAGCTGAACCGCCATCGTTGTTGTTGTATAGCTTGATTGCGGTTGGGTCTAAATCTGCGCTTGCTGCGACATCGTTTCTAATTTCTAATTTGTGATTAGGACTGCTAGTACCAATACCCAAAGACTCCGCAGAAGCATCCCAGAAGAACTTAGGCGTTGTGCCTGTGTCCTCGTAGAAGCTGACATCGCCGTTGACATCAAATAAAGCTGTTCTTGTTACACTACTGCCTCGTGCAATTAAAGTTGCATCTATTCCGCCAGTGACCGCAGTGTCATTTGTATCAGATATAAGAACTATGGCGTTGCCGTTTTTAAACTCAAAGGCATTTCCGTAAACATCGTCTCCAGTTGTAATAATTCCGTTGATGCCGCCATTAGACGTCGGAATTATAATCTGGTCGCCTTCTGCACCTAGCGTCAAACCATTAGCAGTCACTGTGCCAGTAACGTCTAAATCGCCACTAGAGTCAAGGGTAGCTCTTGCAGCACCACCAGCATACAAACCTAAATTATCTGCTGTAGCGCCAATACCTACTCTTGCGCTACTGGTTGTATTTGCGTCCATCAATGCAAGTCTAGCTGAAACAGTGCTAGTGCTTGAAATTAAAGCTCCAATTTGAACGCCAGCACTATCGACATGTAATATTCTTTCTGGTGCGGTAGTGCCAATACCCAACGCCTCCGCAGAACTATCCCAGAAGAGAGATTGACTAGTGCCGCTGGAATTGTAGAAGCTGATATCTCCAGTTCCGTGGTCAATACGCAGACGCTCAACAGGGTTGGCTAAAGAACCGTCTACTGTTCTAATCCTTAAAGTTCCAGATGCTTGGAGAAACTGTGTGTTTTCGCCTGTTACGTCAGACTCAATAAAGCTGTAGCTAGGTGTTAGGGCTGTGTGTACAACGTTGTTAGTGTTTATAGCTACAGCACCATCTACAGTAAGCCCATCAGCAGTCACTGTGCCAGTAACGTCTATGCCTGTGGAGGTGGTGGCTAGTTTTTCTGCATTGTCGTGGTACAGAGTTACAGCGCCATCATTGACAGCAGTAATCATGTTTTCAGAGCCATCTGTTTTTTGCAAACGAATGTTATCGCCTTGAATTTTTAGGCTTCCTGTTCCTGACTCGTTAATTATGCTGTGATTTGGGTCATGATAAATCTGTAGGTCAGAGCCAGCACCAAACGTAGCTTTTACATTGTCATCAAACTCAAGAGCTTCTTCACTACTGTCCCATGTTACCTTAGCGGTAACTCCGCCATCCTCATATAAGCTAACATCGCCATTGTCTGCAATAAGTAAACGATTAATTGTAGACGTGCCATCAAAAGCTGCTACCTTAAATGAACCAAAAACACCGTTGTCTCCTGTGGTCAGAACAGAAGCGCCTACAGTGTGGCTTAAAGTTGTCTTTTGGTTTGCACTTGTAGTATCGTTCAGCGTAAGAGTAGGGCTTGTAGCGTCTTCAATACTAAAAGAATCAGTAGTAAGAGTGCCGGCAACGTCTACATCACCAGTAAAGTTTGCACCAGCTAGAGCAGCTTTAGCATCTATCTGTGTTTGAATAGCTGAAGTTACGCCGTCTACATAATTAAGCTCAGTAGCAGTTGCGGTAACACCATCAAGAATATTAAGTTCTGCTGCTGTAGAAGTTACGCCATCAAGAATGTTTAGTTCTGCTGTAGTGCTTGTGACGCCGTCTAAGATGTTTAGCTCTGCTGTACTTGAAGTAACACCATCAAGGATATTCAGTTCAGCAGTAGTGCTGGTGATACCGTCCAGTACATTTAGTTCTGCTGTAGTTACTGTAGCACCGTCTAAAATCTCTAGTTCTGCTTCTGTGATTGTAGCAGAGCCAATAGTAAACGAAGTACCAATAGTAGGAGTGTTAAGCGTAGGTGACGTAAGTGTTTTATTAGTAAGGGTCTGTGTGCCTGCTAAAGTGGTTACAGTACTGTCAATAGCTAAAGTAACACCAGTACCTGAAGCAGTGGAGTCAATACCTGTGCCACCTAAGATACCTAAAGACTCAGAGTCTAGGTCAATGTCAATAGTAGAAGAACCGTCAGTTACGTCAAGATCTTGAGCAGTTACGTTACTATCTACATATGCTTTAATAGACTGTTGAGTAGCTAGATGAGTAGCTGAGTCAGAAGCCATGTTATCTTCGTCAAGAACAGCACTACCTGAAACACCTGTGTTAAGAACAGGGCTTGTCAAGGTCTTATTAGTTAGTGTCTGTGACCCAGTAAGTGTAGCTACAGTGCTGTCAATAGCAAAGGTTACAGCGTTACCAGAGCCGCTTGTGTCTACACCAGTGCCTCCAGTAAACGTAAGAGTCTCTGAGTCTAGGTCAATACTTAGTGCACCGCCAGAATCTGCTTGAAAGTCTAAGTCTTGTGCCGTAACCTGTGAGTCTACATATGCCTTAACTGACTGTTGCGTCGGAAGCAACGTAGCACTGTCTGATGCCATGTTGTCTTCATCTACAAAAGCAGTGATAGTAATAGTACCATCAGATAGTGAACCAAACGTAGTTGTACCTGTAAGCGTAGAATCGTTGACGTTTAGTTTAGTGGCGACAGCAGTTTGAATGTTATTAAACTCTGTGTCAATTTCAGTGCCTTTAACAATCTTACCAGAGTTACCTGAAGGTAAACTGTCTTTTGATGCAAAGTTAGTTGTCTTTGTGTAATCACTCATTATACAAGCCTACCTATAATAGCTTCAGTATTTAATTCCTGCAACGAAAGAGCGCCGCCATCAATAGTGGCTTCTATACCAATTGTTGCTACTTTTCCTGACCCTGTTGCTTTTATTTTAGCAACATCAATAATAATAGAAGCACTATACTCTGATGTGCTTACGTTATACTCAGATACTCCATACTCTGCAATTAAGCTAGTAGCGATACTAGCAGACTGTTTTGTATAAGACTCAGTGTAGTCATACCCCCAGTTACCTACAATAGTAGCCCCAGAGCCTCCTATAACAGTGAAAGATAACTCTTTAAGCATTTTCAGTCTAGAAGGCTGTCCAAAAGACAGAGGATTAGTAAAGTACTTCATTGTGTACGAAGAAGTATCATCAACGTATCCATCGTACTTACTTATACCTTTGATATTACCTAAGTACAGTGTGCCGTCTGAAGCTCTTTCACCACAAAGTATCTTGTTACCTATCCACTCTGTAGTTCTATAACTACCGTCTTCTAAAGCACCTCTAGTGTCAAAAACATATACTTCCGTACTGGTAGGTAAAAACAGTAAATAAAAAGATTCTTCTGGGCTATACACGCTCTTAATGTTTAGAGCTTCAGATGTGACAGACTCCATAAGGGTATCTTTTACATTCTTAGATACGTTACCAATAGGGTTAGACTTCTCTTGAATAACTCTGCCTAAGCTACGTACACCTGTGTCAGACAAAAAGATTAAGTCTGTACCTGTAGACTGCACACTGTCTCTAGCAATACAACCAATGTTAGAAATAACATCCTTCAAAGACATAGTAGATGGTGAGCTTGCACCAGTATACAATAGAATACTGCGCTTACCAAAGATAACCAACAGGTCGTTAAACTCTGCTAAAGCTACAATCTCATCGTGACCTGTAGGCCACACAGTAGTTAAGTCTAGTGAGCCTGAAGTACCACCTGTCCAAGCATGGCCTGCCAATAAATCAGACCAATACAGGGTGTATTTGTTGCCAGCAACGTCAGCAGCCCAAATGCGACCAAAGGCTGCTAGAGCTTCATTAGCTTGTGGTGGTGTACCTGTAGCATGTCCATGGTCACTAAACTTTTCTAATACTCCACTGCCAGACTCATCAGTGTAGATAAGTGGCTCTTGTAAGCGCTGCCAGAAAAAAGCATGGTTGTTAAAGTTTACAATCTTCCAGTTGTTTGCACTAACAGTGTATGCAGCAGGTGTAATATCAGTTAGTGTAGTAGTACCACTAAAGACCTTATTGTTGCCAGTAGAGAATACTACAATGTCACCACTTTGGTCTACAAACTCAAAGATAGTCTCAATGCCAATGCTAGACCCTAGTGGCGTAGCACTGCTTGTGAGCTTGTTTAAGCCTTTTCTAGCTGCAATCCTTCCATACTTGTCAATAACAGTATTCTCTGCTATAGACGCAAATGCAGGGTCTTGTATAACAGGAGAATCTGCTGTATTAAGTCCTTTGAAACCCGGAGCAGCAATATAAATGTTTTGTCTTTCTTGAGCCATTATGGAACCGTGTAAATAAATTCTTCAGGGTTCTTGTAAGCATCTAATGCAATGGCATCAGACAAATACTTCTCTGCAATTGCAAAGTAATCCTGCGCTGTAGTACCACCTGTCTCCCCACGCTCCCTAGCCAACAAAGCTACAGCGTTATGGACAATAGCATTCTTAGGTAAGACTGTGGTATCTGCATCTCCAGATAACTCAGGCTCCCTAGCAATTAAATCAAAACGTAAACTAAACACACCTGATGGTTTAGGATATACTCTTACTTTAGTATCATCGTTACTATCAACACCGCTAAAGGTATATGAGTCAGGACTACCAGTTACTTCACCAGAAATGTAATAAGCATTATTAAACCAGTTAGGTGTTTGATAGTGCATAAAGAAGTTTGATGTGTCGTTAATTACACTATATATTTTAACACGTTCTCCAGCATTTGTCAAGCTATATTCTGTAGTATTTTCAACAGTAGGTACTACAATAGTTGTACGTAGTGTAGACCATTGGTGTGAGTCTTCTACTATTTGTTTAGCGTCATTAACAAAAGCGCCTACCATATTACTATAGGTGTTTTGCGTAACAGAAGAAACTTGCTCTTCCCTAAGCCTCCGTAGAACTTCGTTAACTATAGTTAAGTATGTGGTACTCATAATATGTTCCTAAATAAACCTGCTTGAGGAGCAGTGTAGCCTTTTAGTGCTGGCATTTTTCGTCGCGTAGGCGATATACCACTCTTTTTAAACTTCAAGTAGTCATCAAATATCTCGCCTGTGACTCCTCCTAAACCAGCAAACAAACCAGTACCGTCCCCAGAGCCATCACCTGTACCTGCTCCAGTGCCTGCTCCAGTACCTGTGCCTACACCAGTACCTACTCCTCCTCCAGAACCTCCACCGTCACTAACGCCAGCGTCGGTAGTTCCTTCGGCTTGTCCAGCGCCATATCCTGCTTCGTAAGCCGCTTCTGCGTCTCTAGCAGCTTGATTAGCGGCTTCAGCGGCATCAGAAGCAGCTTTAGCTTCTGCTGCTTTCTGGTCTGCTCTGGCTTCTGCTGCATCAGCCTCAGCTTGCTTTTGTGCCTTCCTTGCAGCATCTATTTCTGTATCTGCTGCTTCTCTAGCCTTAGCTGCGTTTTCTCTAGCTGCGTCAGCGTCTGCCTTTTTATCCTGAGCTTCTTTATTAGCCTGAGTAGCTTCCTGAGCCGTAGCTTCCGCTTCAGCTTGTGCGGCTTCAGCTTTAGCTGCGTCAGCTTCTGCTTGCTTTTGTGCCTTCTTTGCACTATCTCTTTCAGATTCAGCAGCAGCTTGTCTTGCTTCAGCTTTAGCTTTAGCTGCTTCTGATTTAGCCCTAGCTGCCTCTGCTTTAGCTTCCGCTGCTTCAGCTGCTGCTTGCTTAGCTTCAGCATCTGATTGTTTTTGTTCAGCTTCTCTTTGTCTAGCTTCAGCTGCTGCTTGCTTAGCTTCGGCATCTGCTTGCTGTTTCTCAGCTTGTCTTTGTCTATCTTCAGCTTCTCTTTGTTGTTGTTCAGCAGCTTTTTGTGCTTGTTCTGCTTTAGCTTTCTCTTGTTCTGCTCTGCTTCTAGCTTGCTGTGCTTTACTTGCTTCTGATTTAGCTTTATCCGCTTCTGCTTGAGATTGTCTAGCTTTATCTTCTGCTGCTGTTGCTGCCTTGTTAGCAGCGTCTATTTTAGCCTGTGACTGTTTAGCTGCTAAAGTTGCTGCTGCTTTTGCTTTTGCTTCTGCTGCTGCTCTAGCGTCAGCGGCAGCTTTAAGACGGGCAGCTTCTGCTTTACCTTCTAGCTCAGTTATTTCTTGTTCGTACTCCGCTGCTTGCTTAGTAAGAGCTTTTTCTACAGCAGTATTTACATCTTCTTGGTCAAACCTTGTAGGGTCGTTATCTTGTACTTCTTTAACAGCGTCAGCAATTGCGGAGTCTAAGTCTGCCTGATCAAACTGAGTAGGGTCATTTTGTTGTGCTTCAGCTAGAGCTTCAGCAATAGCATCATCTAAATCACTTTGACTATAAGTTGCTTCAGAAGTCGGAGCAGGGGTCTGTACTTCAGTGGTATCCCCGTCTGCGCCTCCAGAGGACACAACAACAGTTCCTCCTCCTCCTGAAGAACCTCCGCCAGTGGCAGGAGGAGTTACGTCAGGATCAATGTCTCCAGAAGGCTGTCCTCCTGTTAACATTCCGCCTCCAGTTGCACCTCCTGTGTCACCTGTGTCACCTGTAGTTGGTGCAGTAGTAGGCTCTCCACTAGCACTTCCAGAAGAACCTCCTGTATCTGCTGAAGTATCACCACCGCCACCTTGAGTATCTAAAGTGTCCAAAGATACTGTTACATCTGGCCTTCTTATTTCTTCATAGGTGCCATCTGGAAATTGACGTATTTCATAAGCAATGTCAGCCTCTGAACCATCAGTTATTATATTTCCGTTTTTATCATAACTAATAACTTTAGACTCTGTGCGCCATGTAGCAGGTCTTACTTCAGAGTATGTCCCGTCTGATTGAAGAACTCCTCTTCGTTGGGCTGGATCAAGATTTAAAGGTGGTCTTCCGCCCCCTAGAGTATCGTGTAAAGCCCTATATTTACTAGCTCCCGGTTGACTATACCAGTAATCTCTTTCGCTTTGTGTTACATTGTTAGCAGGATTAACCATCCATTTTACATAATCATCTCTTGTCCAATTGTTAAAATCTGTAGGAAAACCCTGATCTCCTGCTTTAGCAGTTTCTATCATTCTGTCATAAAAAGCCATTAGCTCTTCGTCAGGCTCTATTGAAGGATCAAATGCTTCAGATAAAAAACTTAACTTTTCAGTAAACTGTAGCTTTTCTTCTTCAGTCATTTCAGAATCTAAAGATTGGAATACTTCTAAAATAGGCTCAGGAACCGCACCTTTGAGTACGTCTTCTGCATCTTTTAAGCCTTCTCTGATGTTCTCTACAAAGGCAGGCTCTTCTACTCCGGGAACTCCTGCTCTTCTCAAGTAGCTAACAGCAGCAGAAACCATAGAGTCTTCTAAATCACCTCCTGCGGCTGTGCTTAGTAAAGCACCAGAGATTGAGTTGTAAAACTCTTCAGGTTTAATGTTGTAAGTGCGTAAAAAAGCATCATCAACACCTATAGACTTAAGACCATCGCTAATATAAGGTGAGGCATATGCCCCAATACCTGTTGTAAGTCCGGCTGTAAGAGCATCCTTTAAATCTGCACCTTGAGCAGCAGACACCCCAGCACTTGTAAAAACATTTGAAAGAGTAGTATTAGCAAAAGTATTAGGGGCAGTTAGAGTCCCTGCAAATTTACTAGCTAGTGGCCCCATAATAGCAGTTAAGGCTAATGTAGGAAGTGCAGATGTTACTGCGTCTCCTACGTAGTCCATAAAGCCTTTGCTTCTGTCTACAGTCTGTATTTCTGAAAATGTAAAAGGATCATATAGGTATTCAGATGCGTTGTTACGGCTTATTCTTTTAGGAGATATGTTATATTTAGCATATATCTCCTGTACTTGAGGTGAGCGTTCATAAGCCTGTATAAGTGCGTTCTGATAGCTCTGACCTTCTAACTGTGCCTGTGCTACAGCGGGAGCCATGACAGGCATTAGTTCTTCTTGGAACTTCTTTAGGTTCTTATTGGAGATATTGCCAAAGTCAAAGTCATATCCTCCAAAGTCTTTTAAGGTCTTGTCAAATACAAAGGCACCTGCGCCTATTGAGCTATCTATGCCTCCGGGTACAATATACTTATCTTCAACAGGGCCATAAGCTCCTCCATCAGCCATGTCAGCGCCAGTTGTAATGTATCCTTGGTTGCTTAGTAGCCCCTGAAGAATACTTATAGGGTCATCAGTAAAATCACCTGACCGAAGAACGTCATAGTAACCAGACACGTTTGCGCCTGTTGTAGGAGACTCAACGGTAACTCCAGATGAAGGATCTGTTATTTCCGCCAGTACAGAAGGAGGAACTAGGTAATCTCCCGGATTAGGCAGGGTGTCTTCAAAGCCAGTAGGAAAGTCAAAGCCTATAGGTACGGTTATCTGAACCATTACTTACCCCAGTGAGACAAAGTTTTAATACCAAAGCTAGCAGCTATAGCGCCACCTAAGAATGCTTTGTAGTAGTCAGGCATAGTAGACAATACGGAAAACCCTTCTTGTACATAGGGAACCATATCAGGGATGAAGGCTCCAATTAATGGCAAACTCAAAATAACTGCAAACCACTCATCCTTCCAAGAGGACTGTGATGCAGCGGCTTGTTGAGTTTCCCAATCTGCGTCAGCATTAATCTTACGCATTTTGGACTCATGGACAGCTTGCTTTTCAGCAGCTTTATTTTTAAGGAAAGTACCAGCTAAGTTAGTTACAGGGCCAATCAACGCTTGCCACATGTTACACTCCTTAAAGATAAAGCTAAGGGGCCACTGCAGCGCAGCCCCCAGCTAAATGATTGTTACTTAGGAACAACCAAAGTCAAACCTGACTCAGGACGCAGTACGCTTACGCCGTACAGAGTATCTGAGGTGAACAGGTTAGCAAGGAACTCTTGCTTGTACTGAGTCTGAGAACGAACTCCCAGTTGTTCAGCCATTACAATTGCATCCTTCTGGATCAACAATGCACCCAGAGAGTCTACAGTTGAAGCAGAGT
>Ga0181379_1001654_pt1 | contig 10461 bp, 6 predicted proteins | sample 2SPOviralmetaG_FD_130115 | JGI IMG/M metagenome (GOLD analysis project Ga0181379, IMG submission 130115) | Marine viral communities from the oligotrophic San Pedro Time Series (SPOT) site, San Pedro Channel, CA, USA - 2 SPOT_SRF_2009-07-10 | ecosystem: Environmental > Aquatic > Marine > Strait... | reverse complement strand
TGTACGCTAGGTAATTGATTAGTTGTAAACTGTACTAAATAGTTTTTCATGAAATACTCTTTATATTTTTTCATGAATAAAACTTTTTTATCTTGTGACAACGGTAAGTCAGTTTCATATGACCAGCTAGAACCAAAAGCATTAGCATCTTGTACCATTTGATCGTCTTCTTCTTCGCTAGTTCCTTTACTTATGTACATGTTCCAAGCAGCTACAGCTTCTTGTTCACTATCTAAAATACCAGCAACTTCAGCGTTTATAAATGGAGTTACTTTTCTTTCGATTTTATCCATATCATATCTAAATACGTTTCTACCTTTACCACCGCCTATATCTATAATTTCATAATCAGGCTCTCCTTGTGGTGTCATTATAACAAACTCTTCACTTATTTTAGCATTAGGCATTAACTCTTCTGTTTCAGCATTTACCATTTCAGGGCTAAATACATTTACTTCAGTTAATAATCTAGACATCATCTTACCTATATTAGGTGTTGACGCTATTAAAAATGTTCCACTATCTAACAATATCTGTAAGCTAGAACTATTTAATATTAATGGCTCGTAAAAACCAGGACCAGTAAAAGTTAATTGTTGTGATCCATCACCTAATAATCTAAGCTCAATGTCATAACCAGAAGTTTTAGTAAACCCTGGTCTATCGTTTAACATGCAGTTTGCTATAGTGTAATCAGCATTATTATTAGGATCAAAGTTTTCTTCATCAGTAACCATTAATTCACCCATAACGTTTTCCATAAAATCCATAAATACAGTAGGAGCATTAGTTAAATACTGTAATCTATCCATCTCCATTTGACAACCTTGTTCTTCACAAGTTCCGTCTTTAATAGCTAGTTCTAGTCTAGCATACTCTTTTTCAGTACCTTCAAATGCTTTAAGCACATTAAAATTAGAGTCAACAGGGTTTTGCAAAAAGCTTTTATTGTAAGCTATAGCATCGCTTTGTAGCATCTGTTTAATCAACAAATTCTTTTCTATGTTTTTTACTTTATCCATTTAATCTTCTCTTTTTTCAAATAACCCGTCTTCAACCATTCCTCCAAAAGCAGTTAGACCACTAGTTAGAAATGAACTTTCTTGTGCTCTTGCTGTTGCTCCAGCTTGCCTAGACTCACTTTGTTGATTATACAATCTATTTAACTTACTAATATCTCTTTTTTCTTGAGCATCAAACTCAAACTTTCTGCCAGCAGCTTGGTATTGTTGCTCTCTTGCTCCCTCAGATATATTTATTTTTTGTATTCTTTGTTTTTCTGCAGCAACTCTTTGTTGTAGTCTTTCTTCACCAGCTGCTCTTTTATCTTCATTAGCTTTTTCTTGACCTTCTATGTCAGCAGCAACACCTTTTTTACTTTGTAAGGCAGCTTGTGCTAAAGCAGTTGCTCCACCAGCCCCAGCTCCTGTAGCTCTTAATGTGTCTAAAGTATTTGCTAGAGATATATCTGCTTGTTCTATTTGCATTTCAGCAGCTTTTGTTGCAACAGATAAGTTAGTCATAGGATTAGACATAGTGTTAGACAAATCTGTAGCCATACCAGCTAAACTTGTTACTTGGTCGTAAGGATTTATAACGTCTTGTCTATTTGCTTCTAAATGATTTATTTTTTTATTAAGCGCTTTTTGTCTTTTTCTAGCTCTTCTTGCTTCTCTTTTTGCTCTTCCACCACCTATTATGCTGCTTATTATTTTTATTCCGCCGCTTATTGCCGCTGTTGTTCCTATTGGCATATTTTATTTATTTTATTTATTTATCTTGGTGCAAAAGTACTACTAACAGCAAACAACTCTTTTAATCCGTTAGGATCAGTGGTTGCATCTGTCTTCATTGTGACTGTTGCGTAATAAGCTTTTATACCTGTTGTTTGATTTCCAAATACAACCTCACCTGGTAAAGGCGTTTGTGTATTATTAGGTATAACTGCCATGTATTTATTTTGTTTTCTATCAAACCCTGCTCGATATTGAATACCATTTTCTGTGTAAAGACCTTCGTAATAACTATATATTCTTACATATGTATTAGGTGTTGCTGGAGTAGTAACAGCAACTGTAGCTTCGTCGATGTGATTTTCCCAGCTATTATTTACTAAATCAAAACCGGTTTCATCAGAAACAAGTGATGTTACTTCCCACCCGCTAGTACCTTCGTAGTTTATTGTTTGAAATGTTTTTATATTATTTGGAGATGGATTAAATACAAATTGTATAGACGATGGTTTTATTGATTGGCCATAAAAACTATTTCTAGTTTGATTAGTATTGTGTCTATATATATCACTAGCATCTCCGTGATCTTTTGCAGAATAAAAATAACCTTGTGAACTAAACATTGCATCAGGTTTAAAAGTAAAGAAACTAGTCCAACCTTTTGATCTTTCGTCAAATGTTAAAGTTTTAAAGTTTATTCCATCTGGTTCGTATCTATTAAATGGCTGTATTGATAATACATAGTTTTGATTATAATTATCGTAAGCTCCTAATATAACGCCTGTGTTAGTAACAGAAGATAGTGTATCTCTAAAGAAATCAATCATACCATAATTTGATATTTCTGTTATATTACCTCCAGCTAATCTTAACACAGCATTTCTATTTCTATCGACAAAATATTTCATATAACCATACACCGCAAACGATTGAGGATCTTTACTAATACCCCAGTTTCCTGCTATAGGAGTTATTTGTCCTATCACTAATTTACCACTAGTTGTAATAGCTGAACCTTCAGCTGTAAATATAGCGTCTTTATCTATTAAAGCGTTGTTAACTTTACGCTCTTGAAATATAAGCAAGTTAGTATCTTCTGCAAATAACTTTTGTATCGAACCACTTATTGGATCTACACTTCTTGTTATTTCTTCAGCTACACTGAATTGATTTGTTTGATTAATACCTGTTCGTGAATTTAATATACCAGAGTATATAAGAGAGTTTCCTCTACGCGTCTGGGCATCTTGTTCTTCAACTATATATGCTTTTACACCGTAATCAGTAGACGTGTTATTATAACCGCCTCTAATGCGTGATTCTTCTATGTACCAGTCTTGGTCTTCGTCTTTAACTTGTGGTCCTGACCAATCATAGCCAAAAGTATAAACAGCTAGATTAGTTGTAGTGATAGCTTTATCAAGTCTAAAAGTAGTTTGATTAGCAACGGTTACTACTTTAGTTGGAACAGTTACTCCAGATCCAGTTACAAACATACCAACAACCACAGGAAACGAACTACTAGAAAAAGTAACAGGTTGACCAGCTGCAATAGTAGCAGATGATGTAGCGTTTCTAGTAATTGCCGCACTAGGAATGTAAGGCACATCGGCTAATCTCTTCACGTAATATGAGTTAAAATAAGATACTTCGAGTGTTACTGGCATATTATATTAATTACTTGTTTTTATTGATTATTACAGCGGACCTGTACAGTCTCCTGGATACGTTGCGTCTGAAAATTCAGTATAATAACCTATTGTTCCTCCACCTGCGCAGCCTTCACCAATTATATCTGTTGTTACTACTCTATATTCTCCAACAACACTAAAAGATTTATTATCAGTTCCAGGATTTCCATTGCTAGCTGTTATTTGTATTGCGCCTATTACATTATTTCCAGTGTCAACAGCTTGTGACCACGTTGTTGTTCCTGCGTTTCTGCGTTGTATTGTGTAATAAAGTGATACACTTCCACCACTTGGTGCACCAGTAGCTGTTAGAGTTGGAGTAATTTTCATAACACCTTGTGTTAAAGCTCCAGTTGTATATGTGCCACTACCAGTAGCGTTATTTCTTACATTGTAATTATATGTAGGCGTTGGAAATAAAACTCCATTTACTGTAATTGGAAACGCCCCTGTAGATCCACTTGAGTTTACTAAAAAAGCAGTTTGGTAACTTTCGCCACACGCTGCGACAACAGTTCCTTTTCTTCCTTCGCATATTGCCCTAGGCACGTGTTGAACACCTACCGTGAAAGTAGCAGTAGTTGTAGCGGCTAATCCATTGCCGTTTACGTCTCTAACTCTAACAACTACATTATAAGTTTGGCCTTCTGTTAAAGCGCTGTTTGTTGATAATACACCAACGGTTGTTACTGTAAATTGACTGTTAATTGTAGAAAAATTAGCTTGACTAGGGTCTAAATCAAAGATTAATTCTTTTGTTTGATCTGTGCCGTTTGCGCTACCGTTTTTAGCGCTATAAGTTTTTAATACTGTTGAAGCTATTGTAACTCCTGTAGGGTTTGAGGTGTTGTCAAAAGTAGGAGGTTCATTTCCTAGCGTAGCAGTATAAGGTATAAAGCTAGTGTAAGGCATCAGTGGATCAGAGCCACCGTCATCATATATAACTTTTATTAAAATATTATAAACATCACTAGATGGCGTGGCTGCAGACGCAACACTATACCAAAAAGTAGCAGCAGTTTTTAAATCATACAATGCTTGAGCTTGACCATCTTCTGCTATAGAAAATAAACTTTTAACATCAGTGGTTTCGTTGACATCACTTGCTCTAAAAGCAGATTCTAATGAAACTGTTAAGTAACTATCATTAGTAACTGTTGTGCCGCCTCCTGTAATAAAAGCAAAGCTATTACCTATTTTAGTTGGAGAATTTGTTAAATTGATAGATTCTAAAAATGTAGCTGCTGATTGTGTTATAGAAGATATTCCACCAAATTGAGAACTTATTAAATTATTTAAAACACTTAGTTTACCTTGTAAAGAAGTTTCCCAAAATATTTCTAATAAAGAATAAGTTGGTTTTGTTTCTGCTACACTTAAAAAAGGTACCATTGTGTTAATATTATTTCCACCAGAAGCGTTAGCGTTAGTTATAGCCCCAACAGCTCCTGGAACAATAGGAACAACAGTTCCAGTTTGATCAACTTTACCATTTGGAGTTGTGTCTATTTTTATAGCAAAAGGATTTAAATCAGAATTATAAAAAGGTTGAGCTATCGGTGATTGACCCCAGGGTATAGATCCAATAGTTATAGGAGTGGCTACAGATGGATTACCAGCAACGGGGTTAGTATTGCTAGTACCAACTTGACCATAATCTCCTTGAGGCGCGCTAGCCTCAAAAGGTATTGCGGCTATTTCCATGTCTCTTACCGTAGATATAGATAAAACTTCTTGATCTACAAAACCAGGAAAATATTGTTTATTCCAAGGTAATGAAGTTTGAGGATATCCATAAGGTCGACTACTTTTATTATTGATATCAGGGTTATTAACTCTAATATAAAGCAATTCACTACTGCTATATTCAGTGTCAGTAGGACCAACCTCGTTTAAATTTCTAGGCACTTTATTAATATTATCACTTAACAATACAGAAAACGAAGATTTATTTTCTTCATCACTAGCTGTTATAGGTAAACCATTTACAAAGCCAGGTAAATAAACATTATAATATTCTTGTTGCTGTTGTTTAACTACAACTTTATAAGAGTACCATCCAAGTGGGTTTGTTGTAGCGTTCCATATTCCAGGTTGACCTGGGAAAGCGGTGCCTGTTTCAGTACCTACAACGCTGTCAACTCTAACTTGAAGCGTATCACCTAACCAATCAATTATAGGTGACGCTATTTGATCATTGTAAGTATTATAATCTGAAAATATAGTAGATCCATTTGTTCCATCTATATTATCATAAGAAGATAGTATAACGTCTGATTGTCTTCCGTATCTGTCAGACAAAACAAAACCAACTTGATAAGTTCTGTTTTGTTTTAAATTATGATACGGATATTGTACAAAATTTCTTGAATAAGCTTTTTTAGTATCTACTAAAGCGCTAAAATTTATTGAAGCTGGGCCGCTATGTTTGTCTACATAATTACCATATACAACTCTATTACCTATTAATTCTTGTGCTAAAGCCTTAATTGGAACTTTATCATAAACTCTAGTTGTTTGATTTGATGGTAATGTTTTATAGGGTTTGTTAGAAGAATACTCATACGGGTAATAATACTCTGTGTTAATTCCAGATAAAACATCGCTCCATGCTAAAGAAACAAAAGCGTTAGAAGCTAAACTAGATATTTTTATAGTGTCTAATACTTTTACAGCAATACCATCAGATTCTTTATACAATAAATCTATTTCAGTAACTAAAAGATTTGTACTCATTAACGCAGGAGTAGAATAAGGCATTGGAGATTTTAAAACTATATTATCTATATCGTTTTCAAACCAAGTTAATATAGTAGATTTATAAGCGTCGTTCATGTCTTCATTTTCGCTATTTTGTCCTCCACCAAATTTGCTAAATTGTTTAGGTATAAACATTGGCTGACTAAATGGTGCCATTAAAGAATATTCATTATCTTCAAATTTAAATCTATAACTAAATCTTACAAATTTATCTTCTAAAAACGCGGCATCACCTTGCCACGTAGAATCAAAATCTTGATTAACACCTATAGTGATAGTTGTTTGATCAGTTAAAGAACTAACGTTTGTAGAAAAAGTTAATATCCATTTTGTACGTTGCTGGTAATCATCATCACCTGGAGATCCAATTGCGGCACCATAAACAGCTGTAGCAGTTGATATTGTTGTATTAGCTGGTATATTAGCTCCAGTTACTATTTGACCTGGTGTTATTATAATGTCAGGTGAAAAATTTGTTGCTGTAACAAAAATACTATAAACAGGACCAGCGGCTACTGTAACTTTTGTTACTATACCATTAGACATTAAAGCGTTAGTTTTATTAGTCATACTAGGTCTTTGAAATACTATTTTAAAAGTATTTAACGCAGTCATTGGTTTTGATAAAGTTAATGTATTGCCGTTAATGTTTAAAACATAATTAGCCTCGTTCCATTGAGAAAGAGGCGTTGGCAATGTAGCTGGTGATATAGTATCAAAAGGAGAAACCGTATCTCCGACCTTTATACCAGCTGAACTAGCCACAGTTATAGTTGTTACATTTGAAAAATCAGCAGTAAGACTTGTTAGCACTCTTTCTAAAACTAATATAGGTTCGCAAGGCGCGTACTTAGCTACTGATATTTGATCTTCGTTTTGATAATGTGTTGGTGTTGTTATGTTACCTGGATTAGCTAAATCTATGTTTATTTTTCTAGGTTGATTTAAATTATCAGTAAAAAACAATAAATCTTCTACAAGATTAATTCCTATAACAGGGAACGATTGATTAAAATTTAAAAAACCACCTGTTACTAATGTCTTTTTTACGTTTGTACTAAGGTCTAATTCATATATAAAATTATCACTACTAGTAGATCTTACCCCATCTACATTATTATAAGCAGTGGCAAATAGATAAACTTTGTTAGTTGTTTCATTTACATATTGACCTATTATAACAGCATTATCACTATTTAAATTACGTATAGAAGTATTACCTAAAACATTTTCAAACTCACCAACAGTTGATCCTTCTGATCTACTAATCATTAAGTTTATAGCTTCTCTATATTCACCGTTAGGCAATAATCGAGAGTCAAGATCTTGATTCATTTTACCTTTTAAAAAGGTATTTTTAATTTCTGCCATGTATTAGTGTTTAATCCATTTAGATTTATTACGCATAACTTGTACTATTTCATCTAGCTTAATGTTAGATAATCTAATTTTAGCGTTTCTTAATTTAGCAAATCTCTCTTGTTTATATCTTTGTACAATATACTCTTGAGTGTTTGCTCTAGTAGATAATATAGCGTGGTTTAGATGAGCATACATTGCGTCTTCTGCCATCTTAGGAACTTTAGTATCTAAGTCATAAGCTAAACCATCAGAGATGTATTCTAGCATTATTAATTTATTTGCTAAATCACTAGAAAAATTAAATGTACCCATAGTTGGGTCAATATTAAACCATCCGTTAACTTGCATGTTAACAGGATCGCCTCCATATCTTTGCCCGTAAAAACCGCCAAAGCCCCAAGTAGATTCTCCCCACCAATCATACATATATACTGTAGGGTTATTTGTGTTAGCTGGCCATAAACCAGTTATTCTACTAGGATCGTTTGCTTGCCATCTTTCATTTATTACAGATGTACCATCTATATTTTCTTCAAAATTATCCTGTACTATATTACCAGCTTGATCTTGTATTGGTGCGCTTGAAGGACTACTAGTTAGTTGTGTAGGATATATAGTGTGCTTTACACCTAAACCATCTACCCAAGATAATTTAACATAGTTAACATAGTCTTGTGGTATAACTACAGATAAGCTTGGTGGAACAGTAAGTTCTTGTGACTTAATACTTTTTAATGTATCAAAGCTAAATTCAGATAAACCTCTTTTAGCGTGAAATATAACATCACTTCTTCTTACGTTTGGTATAAGTTTGTCTTGACCAACATAAGCAACCATGAAATTATTTATAATGTCTTTTAATTTAGTGTATTCATAACCACCGTAGTTATTAGCTACAGCACCTGCTTTTAATTGCACTTTTACATAAGTACCTATATTTTGGCCATTACCTAAAGCTATTGTACTACCATTAGAGTTATTAACTAAAGTATACGTTGTTACATACTCTGTCCAGTTATTTATACCGTTTGGACTAGTATATATTTTAAAGTTATTTAAACCAAAATCAGGATCTGTTGGAGCAAAACTAGTTGCACTACCTAAAACTAATTGAGTGTTAAAGGTAAACGTATAAACAGTAGTTGCAGCAACTGAAGTATATATAATCTGCGCGCCCGCGTAATATTGTAAGTTTGTTTCTTGGATTAATCCACCATCAGGTCTTGCCATGTTTTACATTTTTGAATTTTGTTCTTCTTGTGCTATCTCTTGAGCTGCTACTTGTATTATAGTAGGGTCATTTATTATAACTCCAGCATATGCTAATATTCTAGTTACAACATTTGTTTGTTCAGTAACGCTTAGTTCAAAATCAACAGATCCAGCAGAGTTATATAAAAACTGACCAAGAGCACCTACGCTATAACCCCAGTTTATATCTGCAGGTTTTTTAAGATAAGATATAGTAACCCCTGTTTGTATTGTTGTAGGATACAAATATAATAAATCTTGCTCGTATAAATAAACAGGAAAATCAGTTGTTGGTTTTGTAAGTGGAGATAATAGAAGTTGTGTTATCTCGTTTCTTTGTGAGTATTGTGTTAACTCTTCACCATTATAATAAACACTACCAAGTCTATATATATCTGTAGGTGTTAAAGTAAAATGAGGTCCTACGTAAGCTGTAGTACCTGTTCTTTGGAAAAATTGTAATTTTTGTTCAATATTTTTTACGCGATTAGCGTATTCAGTATCATTTTGTGGCATGCGATACTGTTGGTTTAAATCATCTTCATACTTTTCAAATATATTTAATTGCACTTGAGTTCCAACTTTGTTGAACTCATCAGGTGTCATATATCCTCTTTGTTGTTGGTTAAGTATTAATAAGACTGTTTTATATACAGCGTCTACGTTTATTGCCATTCTAGTGTATTTATTATAATATATGGGCCCGAATGAACGAGCCCTATATATTAGTATTACAGGTTAAGAGATTTTTTTCTCTATAGTTTTATAAACTTCTACTCCTTCATCTGTTTTAAACCATGCAGCTAGTGCTGAGTAAGGGTTTTCATCAAATGGTATTGTAAATAATTTACGTTTGTTTGAACCATAAACAAAGGTTCTTTGATCTTGAGATAAACTTATAATACCTGATTCAGTTGCTTTAATACCAAAGTTTCTTAGCATTACATTTTCGTCTTTAGCTAAACTAATAAAAAGTTCAGCGTTCTTTTTTGCAAATAATAGTATATCTCTTTTTAATTCTTTAGATGATAGATCAGAAACGCTTGATCCCATTTCAACTCTTAGGATTGCTTCAGCTTGTTCTATGTCCATATCTTTAGCAGCGTTTAATGCCATGATTTCTAGTTGTAAATCAACTAATTGATCTTGAGCAATAGCTTGTGGTTTTAATTCTGCGTATCTACCGTTTAAATCTGGGTGATACAATGATAAAAGCTTTTGTAAAGCTTGTTGTTCTTTAGGTACAAATAAAGACCCATCTTTAAACATAATATGCTTTAGTGTAACTTCTCCTTTTTGCTCATCTACAAATGGTGAGTTTTGATTAGTAGCATATCTTAACGCTCTTTGCGTGTTTGATTCTTGATCAAAATATAACAACGGGTATTTTTCCGTGTGTCTTGATTTTAGCGTGTATGTTAAAGGTTCTTTATCTCCTGTTAAAAAATAGTTTCTATCTTTTATTTCCCAAGTGCTTTTGGCCTTAGGTTCTTTTTCTTTTGTTTTTGACATGATATAATATAATTAAATAGTTAAAAAATATAAGAGTAATAATTACCCCCGTAGTTTTTACGAGGGTAAATATTACAATAAATATTAAGCTGTAAATAATACGAAGTTATTTCTAGCTTGTACACATAAACATCTTTCAGATAAGAAGTTTA
>Ga0181379_1001653_pt1 | contig 10463 bp, 21 predicted proteins | sample 2SPOviralmetaG_FD_130115 | JGI IMG/M metagenome (GOLD analysis project Ga0181379, IMG submission 130115) | Marine viral communities from the oligotrophic San Pedro Time Series (SPOT) site, San Pedro Channel, CA, USA - 2 SPOT_SRF_2009-07-10 | ecosystem: Environmental > Aquatic > Marine > Strait... | reverse complement strand
CAGTAGTACATACGGGTTTGATTCCATTCCTGAAGTATTTTCAATCAGCAGTTAAGTCTTGTTCTCAAGGCGGTGTTCGTGGTGGTGCAGCTACTGTTTACCTACCAATATGGCACTATGAGTTCGAAGATCTAGTTGTATTAAAGAACAACAAAGGTACTGAAGAAACTCGTGTACGGCACATGGATTATACATTCCAGTTAAACAAACTAATGTATGAGCGTCTAATCAGCGGGGGTGATATTACCTTCTTTGATCCAAACGATACTCCAGGTCTATACGAAGCATTCTTTTCAGACCAAGATAAATTCCAAGAGTTATATGAGAAGTACGAACGTGCTCGTTCTATTCGCAAGAAAACACTACCAGCTTTAGAAGTATTCCAATCATTACTAACGGAGCGTAAGGACACAGGTAGAATTTATGTGATGAATGTAGATCATGCTAACGACCATGGATCATTTGACGCAGAAGTTGCTCCAATTAAAATGAGTAACCTATGTTGTGAAATCGATCTACCAACCAAGCCATTGAAATCATACGATGATCCTGATGGTGAAATTAGCTTGTGCACATTATCAGCAATTAACTGGGGTCTGATTAATCACCCTCATGAGTTTGAAAAGTATTGTGATCTAGCTGTAAGATCTCTTGATGAGCTACTAGATTACCAAGACTATCCAATTAAAGCTGCAGAACGTAGTACGATGAATCGTCGTCCACTTGGTATTGGTGTTATTAACCTTGCATACTTCTTGGCCAAACGAGGAATGAAATACGATGAGTCAGCATTTGAGGAAGTCGACAAATATGCAGAGGCATGGTCATATTATCTCATTAAAGCTTCTGCAGATATTGCTAAAGAAAAAGGCAAAATTCCTTTAAATAATGAAACAAAATACGGTTCTGGAACGCTCCCAATTGATACATATAAGAGTGCGATAGATAATTTAATAGAGCATAGCGAACGTCTACCTTGGGATGCATTACGGTCTCAGTTGAAAGATACAGGTATTCGTAATAGCACTCTCATGGCATTAATGCCAGCAGAAACATCCGCACAAATTAGTAACAGTACAAATGGAATCGAACCACCACGAGCTTTGGTATCTTATAAGCAAAGCAAAGATGGTGTTCTCGCTCAAGTTGTACCTGGTTACCACCATCTAAAAAATAAGTACGATCTCTTATGGGATCAGAAATCACCAGATGGTTATCTCAAGATTTGTGCTATTCTACAGAAATATGTTGATCAGGGAATATCAGTCAATACGTCTTATAACCCTGAACACTTTGATGATAATAAAATACCAATGTCAGCGATGATCCAAGATTTAGTTACTGCTTATAAGTTCGGTCTAAAGCAGTTGTACTATTTTAACACCTTTGACGGTGCTGGCGAGATGAAGGAAGATCTACCTTCAGCTGTAGAAGATGCTGCAAATGTAATGTCTGACTACGACGAAGATTGCGATAGTTGCAAAATATAAAGGAACCATAAATGACAGTATTGAAAAAGAATAGAAAATCACATTTAGACAAGAAGATGTTTCTTGATGAGGCGGTTGATATTCAAAGATTTGATGAGCTAAAGTATCCAGCAATTGATAAGGTAACAGAAAAGCAATTGGGATTCTTTTGGCGACCAGAAGAAGTAGATATTTCTAAGGATAAGAAAGACTTCAATGGATTAACTGAGCATGAAAAGCATATCTTTACTTCTAACCTCAAGAGACAAATATTGCTCGACTCTGTACAAGGTCGTGCACCTAACCTAGCATTTTTACCTATCTGTTCTTTGCCTGAGGTAGAGAACTGGATTGAAACCTGGTCGTTCTTTGAAACTATTCATAGTCGATCGTATACACATATTATCCGTAACATTTATCCAGACCCTTCATTCGTATTTGATGGAATGCTAGATGTTAAGGAAATACTAGAGTGCGGTAAGGACATCGCACAATACTATGATACTCTTATTGAAGCAAATGAGAATAAAGATATTAGTAAGATGGATCATAAGAGAGCGATATGGATGTGCTTAATGAGTGCTAACGCTCTCGAAGGTATTAGGTTTTATGTATCCTTTGCATGTTCATGGGCATTTGCTGAGCTCAAGAAGATGGAAGGTAATGCTAAGATTATTAAGTTTATCGCAAGAGATGAGAACACTCACCTTGCTGGTACTACAATGATGATCAAGAAGCTATTACTAGAAGACAAAGACTTTGTTAAGATTGCAAAGGAAATGGAATCAGACGTAGTAAAACTATTTCAATCAGTAATCGAGCAAGAAAAAGAGTGGGCACATTACCTCTTTAGAGATGGCTCAATGATTGGCTTAAATGAGGCTATTCTAAAAGAATATATAGAATGGATTGGTTGTAAAAGAATGAGAGCATTAAGTCTTCACTGCCCTTATACTGTTCCACAAGCTAATCCTCTACCATGGACACAAAAGTGGATTGGTGGAAGCGATGTACAGGTAGCACCACAAGAAACAGAAATCAGCTCTTATGTTGTTGGTGGTGTAAAACAAGATGTTGACGATAACGTACTTAAAGGTTTAAGTTTATGATTAATATTTACGGAAAAGATCAATGCCCACGATGCGATATGGCTAAGAATATTGCAGAACAAGGTGGTATTGAATATGTTTATAAAAAGCTTGGTGTCGATTACACCAAAGATGAATTGTTAGAAAAGTTTCCAGGCGCAATGTCTGTTCCTCAGATTAGCTCAGATGATACGCCGATTGGTGGATATCCAGAGTTTAGTCGTTGGCTTCAAAATCAAGATAGTTAAGGAGATTAAATGCAAATACCGGGCCAAGTTTCATTAGAGTGTATTAACTGTTTTTCATCATGCGATATTACATTCGAAGATGATCCTCCAAAATTAGTACACTGTCCGTATTGCGGAGCTGAACAAGAAGTCGAAAGGGATTATGAATTAGACTTCAGCGAATAAAATGGATTGGATTTACGAAGGAAAAGAATATAACTTACCAGAAGATTGTGATCACAAACAATTATATGGATTTGTTTATTTGATAACTAACAAAGAGACAAGTCAGAAGTACGTAGGTAAGAAATTCTTCTGGTTTAAGAAGACTAAACCTAAGACCAAGACAAGAAAACGTCGCCAACGCTTATTAGTTGAGAGTGATTGGAAAAATTATTATGGATCTAATAAGCATTTAAAAGCAGATGTAGAAAAACATGGTGAGGGTCTCTTTACTCGAGAGATTCTTCATCTATGTAAAACTCGTGGAGAGTGTGCTTACTTAGAAGCTAAGGAACAATTCGATCGAGGTGTTCTTCTAACCGATGACTATTATAATGGAATCATTCAAATAAAACTTGGTGGTAATGCAATAAAAACCCTGTACAAATAGCAGAGAGTGTGATATAATATACACATTATGGGAAAGATAATAGAGTTTCCTTCGGGAAAAGTAATAGAAAAGCCAAGGGATGAGACAGAAATCCTTAACGAATATCTATGCGAAGCTGTAGACGTCGCGCAGCATCTGATTCTTACAATGAACGATGAGATAGAAAGGCTTATTGAAGAAGATGGCATTGATTGGTTGCAAGGTTTTAATATGAGAGACGAAGAGTATCCTGAAGCAAGAGATGCACATGTGTTAGTTAATATAATGCACACAATGTTTGTCAGATATTTAGGACTTGACCATAGGTTACAAAAGGATGCTGATAGCTTCTATATTAAGCTAAAAGCATTAGAACTAAAAGATAGAATGGGTGAACCAGAAGAAGATGATATTACTTGATTATAGTCAGATAGCGCTAAGCAATATTATAGTGCAGAAATTAAATGATGAAAACATGATAAGGCATATGATTTTAAACAGTATTCGTATGTACAATAAAAAATACCGAGATGAATACGGCCAAATGGTTATATGTGTTGATAGTCCAAACAATTGGCGAAAGACTGTATATCCAGCATATAAGGCAAACCGTAAAAAGAAACGCGATGGCTCATCTGATATGGATTGGCCAGAAGTATTTAGAATTATTAATACGATACGAGAAGAGTTACAACAAAACTTTCCGTACAAGGTGATACAAGTTGAAGGTGCAGAAGCTGATGATATCATTGGTTCTCTTACGCTACAAACACAAGAGTTCGGCCAGCACGAACCAGTAATGATTGTATCCTCAGATAAAGATTTTATTCAATTACACAGGTTTAGCAATGTTAAACAGTTTTCTCCAATTCAAAAGAAAATGGTTGCAGACAAGAACCCTCTCACATATATGTGGAATCATATTATGCGTGGCGATACTGGAGACGGTGTCCCGAATATATTATCCGCAGACAATACTTTTGTGGACTCACTCAAACAGACACCACTACGTCAAACCAGAATCGACGAGTGGATCGAGTCTTCAGATAGATTAAGAGAGGTCATGCCAGAAGAGATTTATCGCAATTACCAACGCAATAAAAAACTGATTGATCTAACAGAAACACCTGATGATCTAAATCAAAAAATTATAAATACATTTAACACACAAAAACTTCCAATGAAAATGAAAGTGCTAAACTATCTTATTAAGAAACGATGCAAACATTTGATTGAAGTAGTAGAGGAATTTTATAATGGCTAAAACTATAGTAGAGATTTTAAAAGATATTAATAAGTTACCAACAAGAGACGAAAGACTCAAAGCTCTGAAAGAAAATGATTCAAGGATTATGCAAACTATATTGCGAATGAACTTTGATAAATCAATTACCTGCTTAGTTCCACAAGGAACTCCACCTTATACCCCCGCAGAAAAGCCAACCACTAATTTGGCTAAAGCTCATGACAAAGACTTTTTATACTTTTTTAAGAATAAATGGTCGAGTAACATCAAACAAGCTCACAGAGAGTCTAAATTCATTCGGCTATTGGAAGCAGTATCTCCAGCTGAGGCCGAAATGCTATGTAAGGCAAAGGATCGATCTTTAAATTACATAGGCATAACCAAAAAGCTATGTCGGGAAGCATTTCCTGATCTAATAGCAGAGTAGGCTATATTATGATAGTAATAACACTCATAACTAACATAAGGAAGGCTTTTATGAATTGTCAAGAAATTGAACGTTTGAAAAAAGATCGTAATGAGATACTACACTATCGTAAGAATTTATTGAAGAAAGGTAAAGAAACTCTAGCATATAAAATGCAAAGGAAAGCCGAGTATATCGACGAGACAATTAGATACATGCGAGCCGCCGGAGGGTAACCGCAAAAAAACTCAGGTAAACCCTCGAAAGGGGGTTTACTTTTTACTCAAACTGTGATATAATATACATTCAAATATACATTAGAATATACATTATGAATATATTTATTTTAGACAATGATCCCGTGAAAGCTGCACAGTTACAGTGCGATAAACACATTCCCAAAATGGTTGTAGAATCAGGCCAGATGCTCTCTACGGTGCATCGAATGCTTGATGGTACAATTGAAATGCGACCATCTAAATCCGGTAAACGTATTGTTAAGTACTGGAAACTTGATGGTTACAAAGAAAACATTCTATACAAAGCTGTACATATGAACCATCCTTGTACGGTCTGGTCTAGAGAAAATGCAAGTAATTACGATTGGCACTATAGACATTTCATTGCCCTCTGTGATGAGTATACATATAGGTATGGTAAAGTTCATGCTACTGAAACTAAACTTGCTACGGTGTTGAGAAATCCACCAAAGAATATTACATTTGCAAGTAGCAAATCTCCTTTCAGATTGGCTATGGGTTCAAACCCGGAATGTATGTTCGAGGATGCGGTTAAATCGTATCGTGCATTTTACCAAACTAAACAATCACGGTTCGCAATGAAGTGGACCAAACGTAACGTACCGGAGTGGTTTAATTATGCCATTGTATGATTTTAAAAATAAAAAAACTGATGAGCTTGAAGAACACATGGTTAAGATATCCGAATATGATCAGTTTTTATTAGATAATCCACACCTGCAAAGAGTGTATACTAAAGTTGCTACCTTGAGTTATTCAGGAGGCCCTGATATGTTAACAAGGGCTGGCAGTGGTTGGAAAGATGTTCAAGAAAGAATTAAGAGCGGTATGCCGCCAAAAGATAGGCATTTAATTGATACTAAATGAGTAAGAAGCCAACTAATCTAAAAATAGACCACCTTGTTAAGTTAGATCCATTAACTAAGAATCAGAAGCGTGCATTTGAGGCATTTGCTTCTGGTAATCATATGTGCTTGGATGGATCTGCTGGTACAGGTAAAACATTTATCTCTCTATACCTAGCACTCGAAGCTGTGTTAAAGAAAGAATACGAAAAGGTTGTCATTGTGCGATCTGCTGTACCAACAAGAGATATGGGTTTTCTACCTGGTACGCAAGAAGAAAAAGAAGACGCATACACTGCACCTTATAGAGCAATCATTAATGATTTATTTGACGATAGCGAAGCGTGGGATAAATTAACTAAACTCAAGAAGATTATAGAGTTTCAAACCACTTCGTTCATTCGAGGTTTAACAATTAAAAATGCTGTTGTTATAGTCGATGAATCTCAAAATTGTAACTATCACGAGTTATGCTCAGTCATTACAAGACTTGATGAAGGTTGTCGATTTATTATGGCAGGTGATTATTACCAATCAGACTTCAGAGGTCAGAACGATAAGAATGGCATTAGGGAATTCATTAATATTATCGAACACATGAATCGCTTTGAGCATATTGAATTTAAATGGGACGATATTGTACGAAGCGGATTTGTACGCGACTTTATAATGACAAAAGAATTGTATGAAAATGGCAAATTATGACAAATAAAGGTGTACATCCGGACAAAAGTATGGTATAATGTCCATATAAATTAATAAAGCGAGTTATAATATGAGTAGCAAATGGCGATATGAAGAAAAAGTAGAAGATCGTAATTACGACCAAGAAGCTAGAGAGTTAATCAAACCCTTAAGTCTATCTCAGCAATATGAACTATATGGTATTGCGCATAAACAAACTCAACGATCATGTTCAGACAAAAGAATGAAAGAACTCGTAGCAGTAAAGAAAGCTATTGAGAGTTCACCGATGATAGACAAATATAAATTAAACTTTATTCTCAATGGATATAAAACAGAAATGGCTGCTCAAGGTAAACCAAAAGATGGTGCTAAAAAGCCTTGGCGAAAACAATCATGAGTTTTATTCATGAGCCAGTTGATCTAGGCTATAACGATCTTTCAGCAAATTCTACTGGCAACGGTAGAATGTATACTACGCCTGATGGAACTAAATACCCTAGTATCACTACGGTCTTATCTATATTATCAAGAGATAAGATAGCAGAATGGAGAGCAAGGGTAGGAGAAGAAGAGGCTAATAAGATAAGCCGTAAAGCTTCTACACGGGGTACTGCAGTACATGATCTTTTAGAAAAATATGTAGACAATGTTGAAGATTATGCAGAAGGCGTAATGCCTCATATAATGCAGTCGTTCTATGATGTGAAGAGTATATTGGATACCAGACTTAATAAGGTCTATGCTCAAGAAGCTCCTTTATACTCTTCACATCTAGGATTAGCTGGTCGTGTGGATTGTGTTGGTGTATGGGATGGCAAAGATTCTATCATCGACTATAAGACTTCTCGCAAACCTAAGAGAAAGGAATGGATTGAAAGCTACTTTATGCAATGCTGTGCTTATTCAATCATGTGGGAAGAAAGAACAGGTATTCCTATAACTCAATTGGTCGTAATGATTGCTGTGGATAACGATGAACCACAGGTCTTTATAGAACATAGAGACAACTGGACTGAAAAGTTATGGAATGTGATTAACGAATACAGAAGAGAGAAACTATTTGGTAGATAAATTATGAGAGAAAATATTATATTGACAGATTGCGACGGCGTGTTATGCGATTGGGAATACGCGTTTCGCCATTGGATGCAATTAGAAAAGAAGTTAAAACCTACCAATCCTCAAGAGTACAACGTAGGTGCTCAATTTGGTATTACAAGAACTGAAGGTAAAAAGCTAGTTCGAGAGTTTAATGACTCAGCTGCTATAGCATTTCTACCTCCACTCAGAGATGCAGTGTATTATATGAAACGATTAAATATGTTCCATGGCTATAAGTTTCACTGCATTACATCTCTTAGTACTAATAAATATGCACAGAAGCTACGAATTCAAAACCTAGAGTTACTGTTCGGAGATAATATATTTGACGACTATGTTATCCTTGGCTGTGGTGAAGATAAAGACGAAGCCTTAGAACCATACCGTGATAGTGAATGTTGGTGGATTGAAGATAAACCAAAGAACGCAAAGCTTGGTAAATCAATGGGTCTTAATCCAATTATTGTAGCTCACGAGCATAACGCTGATGAAGTTAATGGTCCTATTCCAAGATTTTGGAAATGGAAAGATATCTATAAACATATTACTGGAGAAATATAAATAAAATGGCAAAAACAAAAGGTTTTACATCATCAATCGTAGCTACTAAAAAGGGAACCAGTATTGGCAGAAATCCTTCTACTGCTACGATGAATAAAGCTAAGAAACGTGCGTTTAAAAAATACAAAAGTCAAGGGAAATAGTGAAACTAGAAACTATTGTTAAAGATGGTTGGATAGAATATTTCTGGAAAAATAATGATAGTATAGTTATAAGTCCTACCTTTACTAAGAAAGTACACGCACTTGAATGGTTTACTATGCATGAAGAATGGATCGAAGACCGTGATAAAAATGCGTACGCTAACTTAATGTATATAAAGAGCAATAATTAATATGTCTGGACAATGGGAAGGTGGTAAAGGCAGTCGTCAAAGATCTGTTGATACCCAAAAGTATAACGATAATTATGATGCGATATTTGGGAAGAAAGAAACTAAGAAAAGCGATGAAAAAGAAAGCACCAAAGACGAGATTCCACCGAGTACTATTCGACCAGAATAGCCCTTTCAAACGCCACCAAGTTGTACCAAATAAAAAGAAACAAAACTCTCGCAATGAGGTCAAAAACATTATAAATAAGACTATACAAGAGGAATAGTATTATGTCAGATAATCTTTTAGATTTTGATTTTGGTTTTACAGCTGTAGATGAAGATGAACTAGAAGCAGTACAGTCGGTTAAGACTGTGGCATCAGATGCATCCGCTGAAGCTAAAGAGCTAGAAGATAAATTAAATAAACTTTATAATTCTATACTTCCACTACTTAGCAACCTAAAGAAAAATCCTGAGAAGGAATATATTCTATGGCCAAATAGAGTAGCGAAGATAGAACAATTTGAAGATTTAATTAGCAAAATTATTAAATAGGAGTGGTAATGGATATTGAAAAACTGCGTAAGCAATTAATTATAGATGAAGGTCAAGTAAACGAGATTTATTTAGATCACTTAGGTTATCCTACGTTTGGTATTGGCCATTTGGTGCTAGAATCCGATGGTGAATACGGAGCTGGTGTTGGTACAATAGTATCAGAAGAGAGAGTTGTTGAAGTCTTTGAAAGGGATGTACAAACTGTAATTGAAGACTGCAAAATCCTACATGATGGTTGGGACGATTATCCTGAAGAGGTGAAACAGATCGTAGCCAATATGATGTTTAACATGGGTCGTACTCGATTAAGCAAGTTTAAGAATCACAATGCTGCACTTGTAGCTGGTGATTGGAAGGAAGCTGCTAAAGAAGGTAGAGATTCAAGATGGTATCGTCAAGTAACTAATAGAGCTGAAAGGCTAATGTCTCGACTAGAAGAGGTTTAAAACAAATGGCAAGCACAACAAAAATTTTAGGAATCGAAGCTACTTTAGCAGCAACTGCAATAAATGTTGACGAAGCTAGAGTTGTAAGAATCCACAACACTGGTTCAGGTACGGCGGAAATCTCAATCCAAATAGCTGGTGCGGGTGACGTTATTGGTAAATTCACAATGGTTTCAGGCGAAGTAGTTAATCTACAAAAAGCTGGTAATGAAACTATTAAGAAGACAGCTGGTAGCGGTGTTCCTAAGGTAGTAAAAATCGGCTTCACCAACTAAACATTATATATAATATATAATGGACTTTTTACAAGTAGTTGCTGACGTAGGTTTTCCAATAGCATCCTCACTCGCAGGAGGCTTCTTTGTATTTCTTACATTGCGATTTATTCTTGATGGTGTATTATCTAGTATAAAAACACAACGAAGCTTCGTACAAGCACTTGATAATCGTGTTAAGACTATGAATAACGAAGTCATTCGTATTGATCAACAGATGTGTAAGGCATTCGATTTAAAACAAGATATGGATCGTATTGCTCGAGCTGATGGTCAGAAGGATGCTAGGAAAGATTAATGGAAGAGTTTAACATAGCAGAAGCCATAGGTCAATATGGCTTTCCCATCATTGCCGCTTTTGGATTAGGATACTTTATATTCTATAT
>Ga0181379_1001649_pt1 | contig 10470 bp, 4 predicted proteins | sample 2SPOviralmetaG_FD_130115 | JGI IMG/M metagenome (GOLD analysis project Ga0181379, IMG submission 130115) | Marine viral communities from the oligotrophic San Pedro Time Series (SPOT) site, San Pedro Channel, CA, USA - 2 SPOT_SRF_2009-07-10 | ecosystem: Environmental > Aquatic > Marine > Strait... | reverse complement strand
TCTTTTGAATGATGTTAATCATGCACCCTTTGCCTCTTAAAGATTCAGTATCGAATCCAGCACCAGGGTTGCTACCGAGCCATGAGGTTAAAACTCCTACGAGCTTGCTTTTCTCATGTGCTGAGATTTTCATCTCACCTGTCTGTACCATCTGCCCGTCTTGCGTACCGAAAAGAAATCGGCAGACATCTAAGGTTTCAATGACTGATGGATCTTCATAGCTTGGACGTTGAATGCCAAAGCTGTCTTTAACATCGAGACATACAGCGAGGTACTGCCCAGCGTTAATAGGTTCAATCGGCCAACCACTTATTGGTCCGTTTCCGTTAGATGATTGTTGTAGTATTGCCATGTGTTTAGGTTGCCGGTTTTAGCGAGTCGGCCTCTCGGTTATTTATTTATAAGAAAGTCCCGAAGGATGAGAATCGCATCGGCAGTTTTTAAGGTAATTCCTTTAGTCGATGGAAAGAATCGTTTGGCATGATTTGCCAAAACCTTTTTGCGCTTGTTTGAGGTTAAGCCTTTAAGACCACTTAATCCCTTCTGCCATTCCTGTGGGCGGACTAAGGTGAAGGGGATTTCTGCCATACGCAGAACCCCCTGTAGATAACCATACGATTCTCCTAGTTTAAAAGAGGATGACGCAGGTATCATCTTACCGGCAAACGGCGGGACCAATTCGACTACAGCCTCTATCGATGTAACATCAGGGTGATCTTTAAGATCCTGTATATGCTCAACAAATTCAAAGTCTTCCCCGAGGTTGTGCAGATGTATACTGTCTAAGCTCCCCCAAGCGATTGCGTAACCACCTGATTTACCTGGATCAATTCCAATGGTTAGCTTCATACGACTTCCTCCTGTAGAAATTCAGAAAGAGTTTTTTCGATATCTGCTCGAAGAAACTTATGGCCTGCTTTGCGCCACTTATACTTTCTGCGCCAAGCGATTAGCTGGTGTTCAGAAATAGCGAATATTCCCTTTACCTCTGAGCGGGTAAGGAATATAGGGTGGAATTGTTTTAGTAGTGTTTTTGAGGTCATGTGCCGATGTGAATAATTTCACTCGGCGGAAACAAAAACTAAACTTACTCAGATATTATGTAGTAAAATCTGACAGAGTGTATATTGTGCGAACCACTTTCTGATTCCCGCCGAGAATTAATGTCTAAATGTGAAAAGAACAGTTGAACCCATCCAAGGTTCGTAATTTGCATAATCCACATAAAAACAATCCTGTCAATAGCTTTGCACGAAAAACCTATAAAAACATTCATATTAATTATTTTATTATGGATTATGCGTGTTTTTTTCTTCGTTTCTCAAGTCCTTTTAATCTTAATAACTGGTAATAATTCGAGTCGCCTCGGACTTTTTTCTTACCTCGACCAGCCTGTCCGCCAATCTGCCCAAGCAGTCTAGCGGCCTCTTTAATCCTGTCCTTGCGGTCGATGATGCGGTATTGGATTTGTTTGCCACACAAAGTATTAAGTACTCCATACCATTCACTATTACTGATTTGGCAAAGATCGTCCATAATCATCGTGGTCTGTAAATAGAATGCTCGGTAAACGGCATCAGGTAATCGGAGCTTCATTCTCGTCATATCCTTAGCGAAACATCGCTTGGTTTTGCCATTATATACAAATGTACAAGCTAGATCATTTACCCATTTTTTTCTACTTTTCATACGCACAACTGATTGCGTAAAATATACCCCAAAAATCCATGTCTACACAAGGGAAAACTAGTATTATGTAGGTTTTACTAGGGTTTTTAACGCAAGGGGTTGTGCGTTAAAATGGGTATGCGAATAAGCCTTATTAGCGGAAACGCTCGGCAGATTTAGCACCTGCACTTACCGCAGGGGCCATGAACCGATTACCAGGCATAGCTGGTGCTTGGCGGTTAATGCGATTGGTGGGTTGAGCCTTTGGTGCTTTGGGGTCTGAGGGCATGAAGTTAACATCCCCTCGTCCTAGCTTATCCAACATTACACCAGCACCCATAGCTACAGCCATATTAGCTTCTCCATCCGACCCTCGTAAGTCTTGCCTAGAAGATAAATCCTGTATGTCGGCAAATTCCTTTAAGAATGCTTTTTCCTTTAGTGGTATTGACCAAGGATAAGCAGAATTTAGATCGGGACGATAAACAGCATCAGAGCCATCATACTCAGCTATAGCCAAAAGAGATCCTTTTTTGATGTCGTTATATTCTTTCTGACGAGTTTCTCTAAGAATAGTATCTAAGTCTAATCCCAGTTCTTTTAATCGGCCTTGCTTAATTGGTAAAGTCGCTTGAGATAAACGATCATAAATTTTTGGTGTGGCCTTCCAAGGTATGATTTGACCATTAGTAAATATTCTCAAAAAGTCCTCAATATTCTTAACTGACATTAATGCTCGTTTTTGACTATCAGTAAGACCTTTGCCTTTTACAACTCTGCTTAGTGCTTCAGTTATATGCTTATTTACTAGACTTTCTTCAATCTTACCTTGGTTGACAGCCTGCATTAACTTACGAACATAATACTCACGAGTAAGCGTAGAAGCCTTATGGTTATCTTGCTTCATTGAAGTTAAACCAATCAAGGGTCGATCTTCTCGCTCCCATCTAGTTCTAAATCCTTTCGCAGAACTTTCATTAGTAAATCCCCATGCATCGTTGACAGACAAATAACCTGGACCGCCAGTAAATGCTACAGTTGCGCCATCTATTTTCTTATCTCCGACCATAGATAAATCAGTCGTTAAGACCTGAACATTCTTACCTTTAAAGTCACTAGTCGATGCATTAGGATTATTTGGCGAAGGTAGGAAAAGTTTGAGCGAGCTATCGTCAAGGGTGAGCATATCGCCCGACTTGGGGTTCTTAGCCTCACTAGCCGGCATAAAAAGAATATTCCTCTCCCCCGCATCGAAGGTTCCCCGATTGCCGGTGGCCGATTTGATTTGTTCGGGTTTGAAAGCGACATAGATGTCACTAATATCACCTGTCATACCTATTGAATCATCGATATTTTTAATAATCATGCTATCGAAGCCTTTTCCTTTAGCAGATCGTATTGCTTTTGTCATTTCAATCGCATCCACAAAATCTTGACCAGGTTTTAGTTTATACTCTAGTGGATTATCAAATGATAAATACGCTTCTGTAACATTACCTAAAGGCTCATCGCTTACAATTTCACCATAAGCTCTCTCGTAGGTGTATTGATCTGCAACTCCTATATCGTCCGTAAAGAATATACCGCCCTCAACTTCGACAGCCTTGCGGAGATCATAAACTTCAATGTTAGGTTCAGTATCACCTCGATAAACCACCAACGGCTCGCCGTTCTCATCGACTACCTTGGACTTGCCGAACCACTTCTTAAAGTATGGCGAATCCGTACCCTTCTCCTGCCATAGCTTTGCGGCCTCGGCCTGCTTCCCCTTCCCCGCACCCGCTTCGGAGGCCGGCATGAAGAGTTTGTCTGTCACAGTGACATCGGCTTCATCGAAGATTACATAATTGTAATCGCCCTCGCCCTTGGATCGGGATGCTCCATCGAGGTATTTGATGCCTGGTATGCCGGCTTCTTTTAATCGCCTGGAGATTTCAGCCTCGGGCATATTATCGAGTACATTATTAGTTATGTCCCGATAATCCTGTTCTTGTCGATATTGCCAAGTATCCTCACCCTCCTGTTCCCGTAGAAACTTCTTGAGCTTATCCTGTACGCCTTTGGGCTGTTCGCCTAATGTCTTATCATAAAGCAGATACTCGTTCTCCTTGGGGGCGAGTTCGACTTTGTAGAGGGAGCCAGGTTCGGAAACCTCAAACTTGATCGGCATTTTCAATGCTTTCTTTCCGACATTTATGTAATCTGCCTCACCATCATAAGTATCGATAAAGTCTTCAATGACTTCCTTGACCGCTTTTTTTGCACCTCCCTCCCCGTCAGTTAAAAAGGCTCTCCGTATAGTGCCTTCATCGATCATAAGAGTTTCAATTAGAGAAGCCCTTGGTATGCTTTCGTCACCATAAACTCTGCGTAACCTATTAGAAGAGTAATCAAAAGGAACTTCATTTTTAAAAATGTCCATAGTCCCTAATTTAAAATTCTTGGTAATTGCTGGAGCTAACTGCTCACGATAATAAGCCGCAACCTCTTTATTCCCCGCAAAGTAAAGCCCATGCCCATAGGCTTGCGCACCCTCGCCAGTACCGATGGCCGATGTTCTGAATCTGCCCAAGGGTGCGCCTGGCTCCGCTGAAAAGGTGTGCGGTGTGCCGTGGTAGGCGGGGATGAAGAGTTTGTCCGAATCTCCCCTTCCAGGCATGAGGTTACGCCTTAGTCGATCAATGACTACATTGCGGGTATTGCCGGTTGGCTGGATTGTGCCAATCCGATCCAATCTGCGAGAGCGGTAGGTCGCCAATGTGTTTGCCCGTCTCTCACCGAGGTTTGATAGTGTGGGATTGTCGGCAATCTGACTTTTACTTACTGGCCCGAATGTGGCGTTAAGAAAGTCTCTTTGCTTATCGGTGATCCCACTCTCGGGGTTGCTGTCTCCATTGATAATTCCTTTAGCGTGGTTATCCAAATACTTATCAAACATGGACTCGAAATTCTTCCGAACTGTAGCATCGTCCGATCCACCAAATGCCTGTGCGATATCCCCACCTCTTCTTTTCAGTAGATACTCGACATTCTTTTGCATCTTATCGATTGATACTGTGTCGAGGATTACATTTCCATCTTTTGTGATGGTTATGCCGTAAACCAAACTATCTCTAAATCCACCTTTTAGGGTCTTATACTTTCTTCCACCTTTTCCTGTGGCGGCATAATAGAACAAAAGCATTTGATTGCCTAAACCTTCCTTCCCAGCCCTGCTTGCTTCTCTAAGGAAACTAATTTGTGAGGCATTATATTTACCAGTACGGGCAAGTTCATCGATAATAGAATCATCAATAAATTTACCCGAGCCTACTAGCTTGCCATCTTCTGTTTCGGAAAGGGTAATATGCCCTTCAGGTAAACTATCTTCCCGTGCTTTTATGGCATCGACTAAATCTCTAGCTAGTGCTTGGTTTGCTTGTCTAGTTTGTGCAGGTGTAAAAACTTCAGGTTTCTTAGTAAGTGGGTTTATTTTAATAGAACCATCAGCGTTGGTCTTAAAATGCCCACCATTATTAAACATTTGAAGGCTATCGATTGGATCGTTGGGTGACACAATAACAGTATCAAGATCCTCATCGCTAGATACGGGGCGTTGTTTGCGAATCTCCGATTCCGATAACCCAATTGTTTCATCTTCGTATCGTTTGACTATGTTTTCAATCTCTCGGGAGCTTTTAAATGCTTTACCAAGTACACCAGTTCCTCGAACAATTGATCCATCTGCTTTTGTGGCCATACCGAGTGAGTGCATGACTTTTCTCCTAAACCCACCACCTGTTACACGATCACCAAGGCTTTCAATAAGTTTGTAGGTTGTTGATTGCCTTGCTCGTTTTTGTGTTTTGCCGGTGAGCATACGCTCGGCCACAATTTCTGCAAAGATTTCACGGGCAAACTGCTCGGGTGTTTCGTAAAGTTGACGAGCTTTGTCTGATACATTGGTTTGCTCTAGCTTATCGATGTAGGCTTTTTGTAAGTCTCTGAACTCTTGGTTTAACTCGTAATACTTTAGGCCATTTTTATCCTTCTGTATAATTGGCTTACCAGTCTTTTCATTAATTTTAGTAAATACTCCAGCTTTACCTTTTTCTGCATTACCAATTAATTCTTCTAAGATATTTGGTAGTAATCCATGCCTTTCGATATGGTGACCAACTTCATGAGATAGCACTACGCTTAAAGGGTCTTGGTGGTCGGAGTTTATTTCGATAATACTATCCTGGCCATCGACATACTGTGCGCCTTTAGGTCCATCCTTGCCCATCGATTTTACACGAATTACTGCATCGGGGAAGAATTGAGAAAATGTGGATATGGCAATCTGCTGATCTTTTTTCAGCTTACTAAACTCTTTGCGTTCCGCATCAGTCAGGGATTGCTTATGATACTCCAAGTCACCCAACTGTTTGCCTATAAAATCGGAATTATTATTAAATCGTAAAAGGGTTCCATAACCAAGCCCTGCGGCAATAAATGGAGTAGATGCACCGATTGCCGATGCGGCTCCTTCTTCGCCTCCAGCCATGTATCCGAATGCACCAGGTATAGATGCACCTGCTACTGTGGCCTTGGTTAAGTTTGCACCTTCGGTGAGAAATCGACCTACTCCGCTTTTATCCAATACCCTTGCAGTTCCACGAACTAAAGATGGTAGTTCTCGGGATTGTGTAAGAATTGGTTTCAGCTGAGATGTTGCATCTCCAAGTACAAGGTTTTCAGTTCTATCGACCGCCACTTCTGATAGCTTGGGATTGTCTGCTGGTAAAGCGCCCACCCTCTTAAAAAATGGTAGGGAAGATTCAGCCATTGATAATTGCTTACCGAGAATTGCAGAACTTCTCCCCATACTGGCTAATGCTCGTGGACCCATGTAGGCGGCTAGAGCATTAAGACCTGACCCGCCAAAGCTTATCTCTCCATCTGTTGCATCTAAGCCTGCACCTACTGTAGCGAATACAACTCCTTTAGCCGCAGTTTCAGACAAACCAGTTCTCATTAAAAAAGTGGTAGCTTCTTCGATTCCCGCCCTACGCAAGAACTCGGTCATATTGCCGACATACTCGCCTGCTTTACCGAGTCCCTGCATGGTTTTACCGATTGCTTTATTTGTAATACCTGCACCCGCTTTTGCTTTTTGCTCGGTGTATGGTCTTAGTTTTTCAAGAATTTCATCAGCTTCCTTGGATGCATTTTTTAGGGCATCTGTAGCAGATTGTACTACATTATCAGGAGCTTTTGCGGACAATCGATTAAGTTGCTGGCTGTAGAATAGTTTTTTTGTTTCTGCGTTTTGCAACTGCTCGGCAAGTTTCTTGGCGGTTCCACGGCGGAGCATATTTGTGGTGGATGATAGTCCTTTAGTGACCGTAGCTGATAATGGCCCTTCAGGTTGTATAAATAAAGATGCCGCCATTGCCTGTTTTTTATTAGGCTCAACTCGACCACTCTTTAGGTCATTATACATATCTATATCACCAAAATATTCAGCCATAATCGCCGCACCATCATCAATAAATGATTGTGTTTCCATCATGCCCTTTATGAACTCAATCGAGGCATCAACATCTTCATCACCCTCCCCGACCATTTTTGAAAAACCTAACTTACCTACATCTCCGATAGTTTTGTAACCCGCAAAGGCTTCAGCAAGTGCTTGGTATCCTGTCGCTTGTTTCTTTTTTCCAAATAATTTACCAGGTAGTTCCCATATAGGGGTTTGCCCCATAACAATTAAAGGAGCGGCTACATCCATCCACGCAGGCCTACCTTCTGTTGTGCCAGCAAGCCCTTCAAGCACCTCACCTGCGGCCTGTTTAAACACATCGTACAAGCCTGAGTCTGACTCTTGGTCAAAGTATCCATTTTTGAACGCTTCTCGGGCAAGTTGCTTATTACCGCCATCATAAGCCTCAATCATCTTATCAGGCGAAACGACTTGTTTTAAAATCTGAAAAGTCGATTTTGCATTAGGGGCTTGATCCCCCTCGACCATAAAATCTACGCCGAGGGGTTCGCTCTTTATTCTGTATTGTCCCATTACTGAGCCTCTACCGAAAGTTGTCCTGGTATAGTGTAATTACCTTGATCAGTTGTGATGGCGTTAGAACTCGACTCAATGGGTATTTGCCCCGCCAATTCATCTTCAATTATTTTATAATTATCGGGCAATGTAAGATCTTCAGGGAGTTGCATTTGACCTACTATATTTTTGTACTGCAAGTAACTATCCTTAACAGGAGCAAATTGTGCAGATGCCGCTTTTCTTGCAATGTTTACAAAGTCTTTTCTTTGTGTGTCTGTTAATATAGTACCATCTTTTAGCTTACGGATTGCCTGCGCAATAGGTGCAGGTATTGCGGCTCCATCTGCTTCATTTTTTTGTAACCAAGCAGTAGCATCCGATGCTGTCTTAAACTCGCTTTCACGGACCACACTACCTGGGTCTAGGATTTTCATGTAATTAAATACCAATGCTAAATCACCAGCCGCTGATGGTTTTTCTGCCGATTTTTTAACTTTTAAAAATGATGCTCTAACAGGCTTGAATGCCTTAACCTCGTCTAATGAGTTATACTCCTTTCGAATCTTGTTGATGCTTTCATCAAAGTGTTTTTTTGCTTCAAACGGATCAGGAGCCTTGGGCTGATTAGCCTGTTGGAACGCCATAGCTTTTTTAAACATACCAGGATCTTCAAATTGATTAAGAAAGGCACTACCCTTTAATTCATAAACAGGTTTTTGAACATAGCTGGAAGGGTCATTTTTGACTCGTTCCATGAATGCTTGCGGGTCATTAACTTGTGCCAATCTCCTTGGATCAGTCGGGGCTGTGGTAGATGAGAAGTCTTCAATCCTTTGTTGGGCTTCAGGTGTTAATTCGTCTGTTGGAGTAGGATCATTTAATCGATCATAGAAGGCATTTGTTTCTGCTTTTTCCACATCAAGCCTTCTAAACTTCTCATCGGTTAATGCCTGCCTCTGCGCCCTTTCAGCCGATGCAATACTAGCCTGATTAGCCAGTCTTTCTTTTTCCATCTTCATTTGAGCTTCAGATGCTTTTTTTCGCTGATACTCTTTTTGTAGAAATGGATTTTTAGAAATAGCTTTGGCATCTTTTTCGCTCACCCCTTGATTCATCAGGTAACCAGTCATTTCTTCAGACCGAGCCTTTTTTTCCTGACCTTCGATGTATCCTTTTGCGATTGTTCCTAGTGCCTGTCCGAACGATGCATTAGCGGCGGCATTAGCTCGCCCCGCTTCAAGAAATGGTGAAAAATCGACTCGCATGAGTCCCGCCTGTACTGTGTCGCCTATTGCCATAATATTAGCCTTTATTAAATTTACCACCTTTGGAGAATCCGCCTTGTAGCATACCTCCGCCTAGTGAACCTAATGCACCCATGAATCCACTAGCCGCACCTGCGGCCGCTTGTTCTTTAGCCGCATAAGTATTTGCCAAGTAATTCGCACGATTTGAATATTCCTGCATACCGATATTAACTCCAGCATCGGGATTAATTCGTGTAACTTGCTCCTGTGGGATGCCAAACATTGCGGCTCGTTGGCCATAACCCTGTTGGATGGAGTTCTGTCCACCACCGGTAAGCATTCTAGGATTATATGAAGTTGCCTGGTTCAAATTAGATGCATACCCGCCAAGTGATTGTGCCTGGTTTCTACTATTGCCAATTACATCCCTTAAATAATCCTCTCGGCTCATTGCTTCGGCGGCAATACCTGCATTATCCATTTCTCGCCCTCTTGAGACTAAACCTTCACGGGCAGACTGAGTTGCTCGTCTGCGCATCTCCGGTGATAAGTCAGTCATCTGTGACTCACGGAATGCATCATTCGCCATTTGATTTGCCTGCTCAACTCGGGCTTGCATGAGCGGGTCGGATGATCGAATAGCCTGAGTCATGTCTGACCCGAATCGATTCATTAGGGAGATATCAGACCCCGCTTGGCGCTCTGCCATTTTGGAACCAAACTCCTGTGACCGCATTGCTTGGTCCTCGGCAAGTTGTGCCATTGGGTCGGCCGCTCTTCGAGCAAGGCTAAGTTGTAAATCCTGGTACTGTGGATCGTAGCGTTGACGATTTTGAAGTAGTTTGTTCTGCAAGGCCGGATCGGACATTGCATTTACATACTCTCTTGCTGACCCTCCCACATCAAATTTCTCTAATGCTGGTGCATCTTTTCCACCGCCAAACAATTTTTGAATGAAGAATGATGGAACTCCTGATGAGTTTACAGGTACACCTGCCCCGCCCTTGGATTTTAATAGCTTTGCCTCATCGTCATTAATGTAGGCTAGTTCTTCCCCTTCGGGGGCGGCCATATTGAGGACTGTGGCGGCTTGTTTAAGTGGATCTTCAGGGGCATACGAAACAACTCCTTCGGGGGTCATTTTTCCACTAGCACCCGAGCGCATTAGCATTTCCCTTTCGATTGGGTTTATGTAAGCAAGCGATTCTCCTGCCGGTCCTTTAGATTCGAGATATTTAACAACATCGTCCTGAGATACATTTTCATTAAAAGCACTAGGATTAGTGTCCGGGAAAAAGGTAGGGTTTTTTTCTTTTGCGTAATTCGTGGGGTTTTTCTTGTAGGCAGAATCACCTGGGTCTTTTAATCGCTCGTAATCTATAGGCCCGAGGAATGCGTGTCTTTGCATTTGCAGTCTTTTTTGTGCCTCTGTGGCGATTTCATCTTTAGATGGACCCATGCCCACCAATCTTTTAAGTGCGTCTAATGATTCCATATCGATTAGGTTTTGATGATGTAATTTAAAATGAT
>Ga0181379_1001647_pt1 | contig 10476 bp, 5 predicted proteins | sample 2SPOviralmetaG_FD_130115 | JGI IMG/M metagenome (GOLD analysis project Ga0181379, IMG submission 130115) | Marine viral communities from the oligotrophic San Pedro Time Series (SPOT) site, San Pedro Channel, CA, USA - 2 SPOT_SRF_2009-07-10 | ecosystem: Environmental > Aquatic > Marine > Strait... | reverse complement strand
TTTATGTAAAATATTTAAAAACAGGAACAGATAATGCGGCTGTTACATTTACAAACAGCGAAACAATATCTGGTATTGATTCAACTTCAAGTGCTATATCGGCAGTAGTAACAAGTACACATACAGGTTCAGCTGCTGAAATACAAGCAGGAACATATTACATAAATGGTTTTCATGTTGATGTAACAAATCAAACAGTAGTATTAGACAAGTATTCAAATACACCTTCTTATAGAGTAGGTTTAACTTTTACAGAAAGTTATATTACTGCTAATGAAGATTCAAGTTTAAATGATAATGCAACAGGTTCATCTAATGTAAACGCTCCTGGTGCTCATAGATTTAAAATTTTATTAACACTTGCTAAGAAAACACTTGCAACTACTGAAGACCAAAACTTTGTAGAATTATTGAGATTAGAGGGTGGTAAAATTCAAAACCAAGTTAGAACTACACCTTATAATATCTTAGAAGATAATCTTGCTAAAAGAACTTATGATGAATCTGGAGATTATTCTGTAAGAGGATTAGATATTGATATTAGAGAATCAGTATTGGCAAGTAACAATAGAGGAATTTATTCTGATGGTGCTACAACTGCTCAAGACGGAACTGCTTCAACTTCAAAACTTGCAGTAGGTATCGGACCTGGTAAAGCATATGTTAAAGGTTATGAATTAGAAAATATAGGAACTACATTCTTAGATGTAAACAAGGCAAGAGACTTTGATACTAACAATGCATTCCCAACTAGATTTGATGTTGGTAATCATGTTGTAGTAAATAATGTTCATGGTTCTCCTGATATTGGTTTAGTATCTTCAGGTACTACAACTGAACCATTTAAACAAGTATTATTACATAAGGCAGACACAGGTTCAAGAGGAACAATATTAACAGCAGCTAGCTCATCTGTTAAACAAATTGGTCGTTCTAAGTCTAGAGGATATGAATATAAATCAGGTACAGATACATCTGATATTATGTCAAGTAGCTCATTAACAAGTGCAACTTATAAACACTTCTTAATGGATACTGTAATGTTTACACATTTACATGTAGCAAAAAATGTTGCATATACAACTGGTGAAACTGTAACAGGTGGAACTTCAGGTGCAACTGCTGTCGTAGAAAGTGTAAGTGTAAATCATACAGCAACTATTTCTAGTGCAACTAATGCCGGTGTTGTTACAGTAAGTGCAGCTCACGGATTTGAAGATGGTATGCAAGTACTATTTACAGGTACATTAATTGATTCAACTTCAACTACTGTATCATCAAAAGTACTTACAGTTAGAGATACAACATCTACAACTTTTCAATTGTATGATGGTACATCAACTTATACATTAGGTAGTACAACTATATCAGGTAATTTCCAACACACAGTTTGTGTTGTAACTGATGTTCAAGGTGTATTCTCTGCTGGCGAAACATTAACTGGTGGTACTTCTAGTAATTCAGGCAGTATTCAATCAGACGCTTTTGGATTTAAAGGTGTTGAAGTATTTGACTTTTCTGCTGTTAAACAAATTTCTATGGCAGGTTCACCAACTTATACTGCTGACACAGTTAGAACAACTGCTGATGGTGATGTATTAACACTAACAGGAAGTATTACTGTTGCAAACTCTAGTAATGCAGTACAAGGTTTCGGAACTAAATTTACAAACGAATTAAAAATAGGTGATAGTATATCATTTATAGATGACGCTGGTACAGATACAACTGCTGTTGTAGATTTAATAATATCAGATACACAATTAGAACTTTCTGCTAATGTAGGTGGTTCAGATGTTACAACAAAAGGTATTGTAACTAGAACAAGGGCAAAACTTCAAGACGCTAATAAAAATATTGCAATAATGAAATTGCCTCATGAAACTACTAAGACATTAAAAACAGAAACTAATAATGGTGTTGTAGATACATCATTAAAAGTTAGAAGACAATTTACAGGTACTTTATCATCTGATGGTGATATTACTGTTACATGTTCATCTAATGAAACATTTAGTGGTGTTGCAGAAGGAGACTTTATAGTTTCAATTATATCAACTGGTTCTGGTGGTTCAGGTGCTGTTGGTGATGTATTAAGTATCACAGGCAACAATCATGAAGGTGCAGTTATATTTTCAGCGCCATCTACCACAACTTTAAAACTTGACTTTGGGGCAAACTTTGCTTCTCATGTTGTAAAAATACTTGCAACTATAACAAGAAGTACAGTATCATCTAAATCTAAAACTTTAAATGCTTCTCAAACATTACAAGTTACTACTGAAGCTCTCGCAACTGCTAGAGGTGGTGTAAACATGGGTAAGTCAGATGTATTTGAAGTGGCAAGTGTACATATGGCAACTAACTTTAGTACTAATGCAACAACAAGCAGTACAGATGTTACAGATAGATATGAATTAGACAACGGACAAAGAGATAACTTTTATGATGTAGGAAGATTAAAACTTAAACCTGGCAAATCACAACCAACAGGAAGACTATTAATTACATTTAGTTTCTTCTCACATGGCTCTGGAGATTTCTTTGATGTAGATTCTTACTCTGGTGTTGTAGATTATGAAAATATACCTAGTTATACATCAGATACAACAGGTGAAAAATTTCAACTTAGAGATAGTTTAGACTTTAGGCCAAGAGTAGATGACGCTTCAACTATTAATGCAGGTGATGGACAAGATAGACAATTTAGTGGTTCGGGTGCAAGTGTATTAGATGTTGCAAAATTTGGTGGTGATGTTACAACTGACCATGAATTTTACTTAAACAGAATTGATAAAATTTTCTTAGATAAAGAAGGTTCATTTAAAGTAGTAGAAGGTACATCTGATTTAGTCCCACAAGACCCAGAAAATTTAGAAAATGCAATGCATTTATATACTATACACATTCCTTCATTTACATTAACTCCAGAAGAGGTTGATATAATTTCTATTGATAATAGAAGATTTACCATGAGAGATATTGGTAAATTAGAAAAACGAATTGAAAATGTTGAATACTATACTCAATTAAGTTTATTAGAACAGGCTGCACAATCACTACAAATACAAGACGCTCAAGGATTTGATAGATTTAAAAATGGATTTGTCGTAGATAACTTTGTAGGTCATTCAATAGGTAATGTAGGTGATGTAGATTATAAATGTTCTATGGACTTTGCAAATGGCGAATTAAGACCTACTCATCATACAGAGGCAATCACACTTATAGAAAGAGATGATGATGATACGGCAATCGTAGACGCTGACAGAGCAGAAACAAATTATGCGAAGACAGGTGATTTATTAACATTACCATATTCTGAAACATCTGTAATTACTCAACCATTTGCAACTAAATTAATACCTGTAAATCCATTTGATATATTCACATGGACAGGTTTTGTTGCATTAACACCACAAGGAGATGAATGGTTTGAAACAGAAAGATTACCTGAAATAATTAGTAATGAAACAGGACAGTTTGACACATTGGCTGCAAACATATCTGGTTCTAATGTTTTAGATAATCCTTTTGGAACAGTTTGGAATCAATGGCAAGACTTCTGGTCTGGTACGCCAAGAGATATAAATCAAAGAGCAACAGGCAGAACTATTGCACCTGGAAGAGGTAGAAGGAGAGAATTTAGTATTGATACAATAACATCACAGACACAAGTTTTACAAAACAGAACTGGTGTAAGAACTAGACTTGTAAGTGCAGAAATGAGAGAAGAACTTGGTGATAGAGTGGTTAGTATGAATATACTTCCATTTATTAGAAACAGAAGTATATCATTTAGTGCAACAAGAATGAAACCTAATACAAGAGTTTATCCATTCTTTGATAATGTATCTATTGCAAGTTACATTACACCAACAGGTGGTAGTTTAGGTGGAAACATAGTAACAGATTCAAATGGTGCTGTATCTGGAACATTTACATTACCTGACCCAACTGTGGATGCAAATCCTAGATGGCGTGCAGGTCGTAGAGTATTTAGATTAACTTCATCATCAACTAATCTTAGAACAGTAGATGATGTAGAAACAGCTGCTGAAGGAGATTACACAGCAAGAGGTATTTTAGATAGTGAAGGCTCAACAAGAGAATTTAGTATTGTTAGAGAAAGTACTGCTGATGATAGAAGTATTTTTAGAACATCAACTAGAGAAACTAGAAGATTTATTGGTTGGATTGACCCACTTGCACAATCATTCTTAGTAGATGAACCTGGTGGTGTATTCTTAACATCAATAGATTTATTCTTTGGACTAAAAGATAATGATATACCTGTAACAGTACAAATACAAGAAATGGTAAATGGTTATCCAGCACCTAGAATACTTCCATTTAGTATTAAATCATTAAATCCATCTTCAGTAAATACAAGTAATGATGGCACAACTGCTACAACATTTACTTTTGATTCACCAGTTTATTTAGAAGAAAATAAAGAATACTGTTATGTTATAATGGCAAACTGTAATACATATCAAGTTTACGGAAGTAGAATGGGACAAAAAACTCTAGACGGAACAAGAACTGTATCTAGACAACCATATGCCGGTGTTTTATTTAAATCACAAAATGGTTCAACATATTCTGCTGACCAAAATGAAGACTTAAAATTTACTATTAAGAAGGCTGCATTTACAACAGGTTTAACTTCAACAGTTACACTTGCAAACGATAGTGTATCTTCAAGAACATTAGATACAAACCCAATTAGAACAACAAGTGGTTCACAAACATTTAGAGTGTTCCATAAAAATCATGGTATGCATGCCGGAACAAACAATGTAACAATTAGTGGTTCAGCTGCATGTAATGGTATACCAGCTGCAACTATAAATGCAACTCATACATCAATTTCAAATATGACTTTAGATAGTTATGATATTACAACAACTGATAGTACAAGTGCTACATCTACTGGCGACGCTGGTGGTGCAAGTGTTGTTGCAACTCAAAACAAATCTTATGAGGCAATTAATGTTGCATTGCAAACAATGACTGTTCCAGGAACATCATTATCATACAATATTAGACCTACATCAGGTACTTCTATAAATGGTTCAGAAACATCATTTACAAGAACATCAGCAACAGACGCTATTAGTTTTATTGCAAATGATAATGCTTATTTTACAACACCTAAAGTTATTGCAAGTGATATAAACGAGACAAATGAAATGTCTGGTGCTAAATCACTATTAATTAAATGTACTTTAACATCTGATAATACAAACTTATCACCTGTTATTGATACACAAAGAATGAGTGCAATATGTATTAGTAATAGAATGAACGAACATACCTCATCTAATCACCCAGATTTTGTTGCAGATACAACCAATGAAGGTTCAACTTCAGACGCTATGTATGTAACTAGGCCTGTTGTATTAGATAACACATCAACTGCTTTAGACATTAGATTATCATCAAATGTACAATCAACTTCTTCAGTAGAATTATACTTTAGAACAACAACATCTGCTGAAGTTAGAAATGTAAGAGATATATCTTGGACACCTTTCAATACGGCAGGTGAAGAAGATTCAACTGTAACTCCTGCTTCAAATGACTATGAATTTAGTGAATATAAATATACAGCAAGCGGTCTAACAGGATTTGACGCTTTTCAAATTAAGATAGTTATGAAAGGAAGTAATCAGGCATACCCACCAAGAATAAAAGATATGAGAGGTATTGCATTAGCATTATAATGGCAAGATTAAAAGTAGAAGGTCATGTAGGATTAGTTAGAGATAATATTTCTAAGGCTGTTATAAATACTAACAAGAAGGACTATGAAGATTATATGACTAGAGCAAAGGCAAGAGAAAGTCAAAGAGATTCTTTAACAGACGCCATAAAAGAAATCAATTGTTTAAAAAAAGAATTATTTGAAATTAAAAAACTAATTAAAGAGAAACAATAATGGCATTTACACCGGTAGCAACGACAGATACATTAGAAACCTTTAGAACTAGGTATAATGCAACAAATATTACTCTTGTTGATGATTCTTCATCTTCGGTAGATATTACACTTGCAACTGATAGTTTAAAAATATCTGGTGGAACTGGTACTGCTTCTGTTATATCAGGAGATACTCTTACATTAAATTTATCAAACACAGGCGTTAGTGCTGGTTCAGTAGGTTCATCAACAGCAATTCCAGTATTAGCAATAAATGCTCAAGGACAAATTACAAGTGCTTCAACAGCAAGTATCTCAACAGATTTAACATTAGTAGATGACGCTTCAACAGCTGCAACAATTTCACTTGCAACAGATACATTAAAAATATCAGGTGGAACAGGAACAACATCAGCAATATCTGGTGATACATTAACTATTAATCTAGACAATACGGCAGTTAGTGCCGGTTCATTCGGTTCATCAACAGCAATTCCAGTATTAGCGATAGACGCTCAAGGAAGAATTACAGGTGCTTCAACAGCAAGTGTATCAACAGATTTAACTATCATAGATGATTCATCAACTAGTGCAACAATTTCATTAGGAAGTGATACACTTAAATTTGCAGGTGGCGCTGGTGTTACAACAAGTATTTCTGGTGATGTAGTTACATTTGCTTCATCAGCAACAGCTGCTTATATAGATTTTATCTATACTGCTACATCAGGACAAACAACATTTACTGGTTCTGATGGTAACAGTAACACATTGGCATATACAGCTTCTAATTTAGATGTGTTTTTAAATGGTGTATTACTTGATGATTCAGATTATACTGCTTCAAACGGAACAAGTATTGTATTAGGAAGTGCGGCCGCAGCTAGTGATATACTAACAGCAAAAGCATGGCAAGTAAATAATGTTTCATCTTTTGATGTTAATGGTGCAGAATTTGTATTAGACTTAGATGGCGATACAAGTTTAACTGCTGACACAGATGACCAAATAGATGTTAAGATTGGCGGTGCAGATGACTTTATCTTTAAAGCAAATAGTTTTGAAGTGCAAACAGGTTCTATTATAGATATGAACGGCACAGAATTAGTCCTAGACGCTGACGCTGACACCAGTATTACTGCTGACACAGATGACCAAGTAGATATTAAAATAGGTGGTACTGATAGATTTAGTATTTCAGCAGCAGGTAAAGTTACATCAACAAGTACAGGTGCAGCTAGTAATTTTGATATTGTAGGAAGTGATGGTGGTACACTTGGACCTGATTTAACACTTCACCATAATTCAGCTTCACCTGCTGATAATGATACTGTTGGATTAATAAGTTTTGCAGGAGAAGATGATGGTAGTAACAAAACTACTTATGTACAATTAAGAGGCGTTGCAACTGATGTAACTGACGGTACAGAAGATGGTCGTTTTAGTTTGTTTACTATGAAAGCAGGAACATTAACAGAACAAGTTAGAGTAGAAGAAGATGGTGATTTACATGTAGATGGAGATGTCATAGGTTTCTCAACAACTGTATCAGATGTTGCATTGAAAACAGATATTGAAGTTATACCAAATGCATTAGATAAAATAGATGAAATACAAGGTTATACATTTACTAGACATAACGGCACAACATCTGCTGGTATAATCGCACAAGAATTAGAAAAAGTTTTACCAGAGGCAGTAAAAGAGAAAAAACTTTCATTAGTAGATGATGAAACTTATAAAACTGTACAATATGACGCTATACACGGATTACTAATACAGGCAATAAAAGAATTAAAAGATGAACTTAGAGAGTTAAAATCATGAGTAGAAGTAGAGATATAGGAAAAGGTGCAACTAGAACAGAATTTGTTTTTACAGCAACATCTGGTCAAACAACTTTTAGTACTGATGATTCAAGTACAGCATTAGCATATTCAGTAGGCAAAACTGATGTATTCTTAAATGGTATTAGATTGGCTCCTGCCGATTTTACTGCTACTAACGGAACTTCTATTGTATTGGCAAGTGGTGCTAATACAAGTGATGTATTATTTGTTGTTACATTTGGAACATTTCAGGTTGCGGACTTAGGGGCTACTCTAACAGCGGACTTAAACATAGGTTCACAAAAAATTACAGGTTCAGCAATTCAATTAGATTGTTCAGGCGATATTATTTTTGACGCTGGTGGAGGTGATATTCAAATTTCAGATGATGGAACTTCTATTGGTAATTTATCAAATGTATCAACTAACTTTGTTGTTCAATCAAATGTATCAGACGCCGATTTACTTATTAAAGGTAATGATGGTGGTTCAACAATTACTGCATGTACTTTTGATATGTCAGCTGCAGGTGCGGCTACATTTAACAATGATGTAACTGCTTTCTCAGATGTAAGATTGAAACAAGAAATAGATACAATTGATAACGCTTTGGAAAGAGTAACTTCAATGAGAGGTGTTTTCTTTGATAGAAAAGATAATTCTGAAGTAAGACAAACAGGCGTAATTGCTCAAGAAGTAGAACCATTTCTTCCTGAGGTGGTAAGACAAACTAAGGACGATAATAAAATAAAGTCTGTTGCATATGGCAACATGGTTGGAGTACTTATTGAAGCAATAAAAGAATTAAATGCTAAGATAGAGAAACTTCAAGATGGCGATTAAATCAGCAGGTACTTTCCTAAAAATATCAGAAATTGCTAGTGAGTTTAACGACCCAACTCCTAATGCTATGTCCGAGTTTTATCGTGGTGCCGGTAAAGTAAATGATGTAGCTACAAATAGTAGTGTACCAACATCTGGTGCTGTTAAGGTAGGAGACTTTTATGGTTGTGGTAATTCTGTAGTAGTTTCTTGTCCAGCAGGTAACAATACAGATGTTGCACCTTTATTTCCAGGAACCTATACAAACACAGCCACAAAAATTTTAACAATAGCTGCCCCAATATCACTTACAGGTTCTAATGCGGCCGCTTTAACAGTTCCATCAAACATGGCCGGAACACTTGACATTCAAAATGCAGGAACTATAGTAGGTTCAAGTGGTACTATAGGTTTAGGGGCAAATGCTGGTGCAGCCGCAGCTCCTGGTAACGCCGCTGGTGCAGGTGGAGTATCATTATCAATTCAATCAAATGGTGTTACAATTAATAATTCAGGAACTATCTCCGGAGGAGGAGGTGGTGGAGGTGGAGGCTCTGGTGGGGCTACTACTAATTCATCAAATACAGTAAACTTTGGAAGTGTTACTAATGGTTGGACACAAGTGGTATCAGGTGCTGCTGTTTCAAACAACTCTGTCGCAGGTCCTGGTGGAGTAAACTGGACAGGTGGTACTAATAATACAACGCAACTTAATTCAGCAAATCAGAAAAACCCTTCACAAGTTAATAGAGGTAACCCTACAACAAATATTACAGATATTAATTCACCTAAAAGATTTAATATTGCTAGTGGATTTTATACAGAAACTACATCAACACCAGGACAAGTAGGTGGTGCTGGTGGTAGAGGTTTTGGTTTTGATGGTTCAAGTGTTATAAGTGCTCAAAATGGTGTCGCTAGTCCAGGAAATGGTGGTGCAGGTGGTAATGGTGGTGGTGCAGGTGCAGCTGGTTCAGCAGGTGGAAGTTCTCCTCTTGGTGGAGGTGGAAGTGCAGGCGCAGCTGGAAATTCAGTTACATCTCCAGGTTCAGTAAACTATTCAGTATCTAATTCAGGTACAATAAATGGAACACAAGGATAATGTCAGCAGTAATATCAAATAATACAGGAACAATAACAGGTGGACTTGAACATGTATATGTAGAGTTTATACTTGTAGGTGGTGGTAATACAAATCACGGTGGACAAGTAATTAAAAATTTTGCAAGAATTAAATGTAAAACTATCGTAAATGTTATGATAGGTGCAGGTAATATAAAAGGTTGTCAATCAACTATTACATGGAGTGCAAGTGATAACACAGATTCTAAAATTACTTCTGAATATGGTTTTGAATATTTGAAAGATAGTAATTGGCACAATGATAAAATTATTGCAAAAGGTGGTGAAGAAACATTACTCATAGATAATCTAACAGGTGAAGAAGTTAGATATGGAGACAATGTAAATAGACCAGGCACATGTGCTATAAAAATGTTAGCAACAGATTATCTAAATGCAATATTAACAGGAAGTCCAGAAGTTAAAACTGATGGTGATTATAAAATATTAGTCTGGTCTCAACCAGGAACATTACAGGTATCATAATGGCACATTTTGCAAAACTAGACCCAAATAATTTAGTAACTGATATTGTCTTTGTAGATAATACTATAACAGCAGATGTTTATTTAGACGCTGATGATAGCGATAAAGAAAAATCTATTGAAGTAGAACAAAATGGTATAGATTACTTACAAGGTATTTTTGGTAGTGATACTGTATGGAAACAATGTTCATTTAATACATGGTCTAATAAACACAAACTAGGTGGCACACCTTTAAGAGGTAATATGCCTGAAATTGGATATCAATGGGATGTATTAAGAAATGCTTTTTT
>Ga0181379_1001643_pt1 | contig 10488 bp, 15 predicted proteins | sample 2SPOviralmetaG_FD_130115 | JGI IMG/M metagenome (GOLD analysis project Ga0181379, IMG submission 130115) | Marine viral communities from the oligotrophic San Pedro Time Series (SPOT) site, San Pedro Channel, CA, USA - 2 SPOT_SRF_2009-07-10 | ecosystem: Environmental > Aquatic > Marine > Strait... | reverse complement strand
GTGGTCTGTCATTGATGAGGTGAGGAACGATATCACAACGAAGTATTACTATCAATTCAAAGCAAAGTTCGAGAAGTATGAATACTACAGACAACAGTTTAACAAGTATAAGAATATGGTGATTCGTCAAGAAGAAGGAAGACTCCTCTCTATTAATGATAATAGAATGTATGGTTATTCCTCAGCAAGATCTGAAGAAGATCTACAGGCAGAACTAGATAAAAAGATGAAGAAGCAAAAGAAGAAAGATAAGAAGAAGGCTGCTGAGAAGAAGTTGAAAAAGCAGATGAAGCAGTTGGATACGTCTTCAGATGAATCTGATTCTGACTAGGTATCAAAATTTGAACCGTAAATTACATGAATACTACACAACAAACAATACTCATACAATACACAACAAATATGTCCTTTCGTATGACATATCACCCCTTTCGTGAAGCCCTTGCTGAATACCAGAAATGCATCCCCAATAAGACAGTGAATCAAGATGGACGGATACCCACAGGACCAGGGTATCTCATTTGGGATCTTTGGGTTGGGAATCTGAAACTTGCTCATAAATACTGTGAAAAACAAAAGGCAGACAAGAAAATGATCTTGGACATTCTGAGTAAATGTTGGACATATGCCTATGAGAGGGGAGGAGGAAAGTGTCGAGAGGTAGAACAATTCAGACAATCTATCACTGTAGAGTGATTAATTACTTAAAACGAAACCTCTTCTTATAAGCAGATACATTAGTTCTTAGAGATGTTGAATCCCCCCATAACAAGTAATACGATAAATAACCAGCTCTCGTTGGATCATTCGTCTGAAGATCTTTTTTATGCCTTGATCGGTATCGTGCTCTTCGGTCTTTGTCCTTTGATAATAAGTAATCGGTCATCCCAGATGCTCCAAAATGTGTTTCTTTCTTTCTTCCAGAAGAAGAATCAGTAAACACAGCAACATACTTCTTTCCTTCTTTAGTACTTTTTTTTACAACCATCTTATCATATTTAACCATTTATGATAATATTACATAATAATATTTCACGATTTTTATTCTAAAATAAATATAAATGGTAATAACAAACAAGGATAGATACAATACGAAATATGGTTTTCCAAAAGGTACTTCTCATTCTAAGAGAGACATATCAAAGACTACTGGTATCCCCATGTCTATACTTAATCAAGTCTATGACCGTGGTCTTGGGGCAAGAAAGAGCAATCCAACCTCCGTCCGAAGAGCTAGTGACGGTAAAAAAACAGGAACTAATACTCTTAAAGGAAAGATGTCAGGATCTCAATGGGCATTTGGAAGAATTTTTAGCTTCGTCATGAAGAGACCTGGGACTTGGGGAAAGGCTGATAAAGATCTTGCTGATAAGGTCAAAGCAAAGAAGATAAAAGGATATACGAGATAAATTCGTTTATTCTCAATGATAATTTTTTGTATGTTATATTATTATACGTAGTAATGGAATACCCATCGATATCTATACTAACTCCAACATTCAATCGAACCAAATGGTTACCACTAATGATAAATAATCTTGAACGACTAGATTATCCTAAAGATAAGCTTGAATGGGTCATACTTGATACTCATGATAAGAAAGATGCAACTTGGGATAAATTATTCAAAACACAAAAAGAGATAGATGAAGTACAGAGTTTATTGAAGATTAAGATTAACTATAAATCGAATCATAATTCATATACTATTGGTCAAAAGAGAAATATGCTGACTAAACAAGCTTCTCACAAGTTACTTGGTAATATGGACACTGATGATGTATTTATTCATACTTGGTTAAAACACTCTTTAGGTGTGATGAAGTCACAAAAGAATGTTGGTTTAGTAGGGACACCACAAATGGTATTCTGTTATCCTGACGAAGACTATAGATTAACAGGAATAACATGTACACCTATGGAAATGATTCACGAGTCAGGTATGCTTTATACAAGGAAACATTTTAACTCGATGGGTGGATTTGCTAAGAAAGGTAATGGTGAAGGAGCATCTATGATTAAATGGAATGATAAATCTTGTATGAAAACAGATATTCAACAAGTCTTAATCTGCATCTGTCATTCTGATAATACTGTAAATAAAGATCACTTCAAAGATAAAGACATAGGAAAAGTGTACCTTGGGAAGGATATCAGACCAATCATAGAAAAAATTATTAACTCATAATATTTAAGAATTTAAATCTAAGTATATCATAATACACATAAATATAATGGATCCTAATCTGAATGAAAAGATCCGTGAGAGCCGTGAAAAGATGGGACGAGACCTTAAAGAGTCTACAGTAAAGATCTATGTAAAGAACATTAAGAATATATCAAGATTACTAAGTGAAGACGATGAAGAACAAGGAGGAGTTGAATGGTTAAAGGATGTAGAGGCAGTAAAACAAAAGATTGAAGATTTGAATTACAATGATACAACAAAGAGAAACTATTACAATGCTATTATCATATATTTACAGAGTATAAGTGAAGATGGTGGGAATACTGATATGATAAACAAATATACAAAGATTAGAGATGAGATTAATAAGATCTACGAAGAGTCAAATGCTTCTTCTGTCTGGAGCGACAAACAACTCAAGAATCTAATCACAGCTGAAGAGTTCTATGGAATGATTGCTGATATTGGAAGGGAGTTAAGGGCAAGACAATTGAAAAAGAAAAAGAAACTAACAGAATCAGATAGATCATTACTACAGATCTATACAATACTCAATATTCACAGAGAAATACCTCTCAGGAATGATCTTGCTGGGATGGTAGTAATTCAACAGAAAGACTTTGAACAGATGGATGAAGAAGATAAAAAGGTTGGTAATTTCTTAGTCACCGGTAAAGGTATCATGTTTATGAGTCTTAATGATTATAAGACATCAAGAAAGTATGGATCACTGAAGATCATGTTAAATCAAAATTTAAGAAGGATAGTACGATTTCATATACATTTTTCTATCAATGAGCATCTGTTAGTTAGAGCAGATGGAAAACCAATGAGTAAGAATTTATTAAGTCAAGTAATACTCAGAGAGTTTAAAAAGAGAACTGGAAAGAATATCTCCACAACAATGTTAAGGAAGATCTACCTCACAGAAAAGTACGGAACATTCAAAGAAGAACTAGAAAAAGATAATAATAATATGGCTCACAGTATGGGAGAGGCATTATCAGTATACGTTAAAGAACCGATTAAGAAAGCTTTGGAGAATCAGGTAAAGGAAAAAAACAATTTGGTAACGTAGGTGACTTACAATTTTTATTAGGAACTATCTTATTCATCACTTCAATGTTTTTCTCTCTGAAAGCAAGTATCCATTCAGACTCTCTGAAGTGTAACTCTTTTTTATTCTCACAAGGGTACTTTTCAAGAATACCACTTTCATAATCATCTTGTATGATAATATCGAAGGATGTTCTGTAATTCCTTGGTTGTTTATTTGTTGCCTGACCAAGATAAGCTCTCAAATCATATTTATGATCATATAATCGTTTCTTAAAACTAGTGTACGAACTCCCAACATATATTCTATTTTGTTTTCTATCATACAGATAGTAAATATAAGCATTCACAAAACGATTAATTTTTTTTTCTACGGACATACTCTTATACAAATAAATCTGAGTAAATCTTTAAGTGATGATCAATCAAATCTAACAACGATTTTTTCATTCTTGATTGTCAGTGATCTCCAATATTTCTGTGATGTTACTTTCTTAACTCTGAGATCATTTTGGGTTTTTAAACTCATCACTGGATATACTCTCTCATCTGTGTATGGATTCTTATTGAGAAGTTGACACATCCTACGAATGGAAGGAATATCTCCATATTGACTTACTCTTCTTGCTTCACTGTAAACATCATCCATAGTATTAAAGAATGATAAGTTTACATTGAATCCTGCTTTAGCAAATTGAATGACTAATTTACTCACTCTGATTACTTCATTCTTATCTTTGATTGATAATTGTTTCTTCTGATTTGGTTTGATAAGATGTTCTTTCAGTTCATTAACACTATGTATCCCATAGTAATAATCATCTGGAACAATAGTCTTAATAGTCTCTAAGACAGCAACAAGAGCATTGGTGACTTGTTTCTTGTTCATATCTTCTACATCTTCAATTGGTAGTTTGAAGAGTTTGATCAGCTCAATCATGTCTTTACGTGAATGGGTCTTATGTGGTCTCCAATACATATATGATATACAACATTTAATTTTTTAAATCATAACTCACGAAAAGAAATTCTTTAACAACTTCTTTGAGAAGTACTTACTCAAACCTACGACTTCATCAGTAGTCCAAACATAGACATTCATGGGTAGTCTGTTAAGATAAGTATAACCAGTGAGAATAAATACAATGTGTTCCCATGAGTGTGTTTGATCTTCAAGATTTGGTTTAATGTATAAATCACCTGTCATCTGATAATCATCTCTGAAGTAGTTGGGGTTATGTATAGGAATGTCAGTAATGATAAGATTATCATCGGTATTACAAACAAAGTCTTCATATTTAAGATCTATCCCAAGAACATTAATATCATTGTATCCAAGGATTACAGCAAAGAGAAAAGCTGCTGATTCACAGTACCATTCGAGTAAATATCTGAAGGGGTTTCCTCTTTGTTCTTGGAACATTTCAATGAAGAGTACTTTTTCATTATCTTCAAGTTCGGGATAATGTTTCAGTATACTACGACTTAGAAAATAACCTTTCTTGCATTTGTCCTCATCGATCATCTTTTTGATTTCTTGATGATTATGATTTAGAAGTTCTCTGTCAACATTCACATAATAGTCTGGGAACCAATTAATATCATACCAGTGTCTATAAGCAAGACCCATTCCAACAGTATCCATATCATCTGAAATCTTGTCAAATTCAAAGTATCTAAGAGTCCTTCCATTTCCAATCAAAGCAACCTTTCTCTGCTCTGGTTCCTTCTCAGGTTCGGGTTCAGGTTCATAGACTAAATTAGGATTGACTTCACCTGTTTCTGGATTGACTTCTTCAATATAATCATTCATGGTTTAATTCTTTATTATACTTACAATTATTTTATTTTTATATATAAATGAACGAATTAAAAACACCCAGAGACTTTCCTGAAGGTGATGAGTGGACAGATGAAATAGAAGATTTACTCGGAGAGTTCGGTGAAGTTGCTCTCTGTTATCAGTATTTACATTCTTTCTCACAAAGGAAGTACAAGAAACGATATCATCATTTTCAAATACCTATCATAGTCTTATCAACACTCACAGGAACGGCTAATTTTGCTGCTGATTCATATATCCCTGAGGGATTTCAACAGGGATTTAGTGCTATAGTTGGGACTTTGAATATTACAGCAGGAATCATGGGAACTTTACTTGCTTTCTTAAAATATGCTGAGATATATGAAGGACATAGAATTGCTGCTCTTGCTTGGGCAAAATTGTCAAGAAGTATAGAAATAGAATTATCATTACAAGATGGAAGAAGAAAACAGTGTAAAGACTTCTTAAAAGTTATGAGAGCTGAGTATGATAATTTAATGGAATCATCACCAAGTATAGATCTAGATGTGATCAATATGTTTAATAACAAATTTGAAGATAAGTACAAGAATGTGAGGAAACCTGTAATCGTGAATGGTCTTCGTGAAATAATTCCATATAAACAAAAATTATCACAGAAGATAAAAACTTTACCAACGGAAACAGCAACATCTCAAGGACCACCAGAAAAAAAAGAACAGAAGCCTCCGATGAAGACTAGTATTTCAGAAGAAGAAATTATCATTCCTGTGGGAGAACAAGAGCCTGAACCAGAGAAACAAGTGAAAGATGCAGAGTCAGTAGAACCATGATTGACTTCTATTTTTTAACTTATCTTGTGAGTTAATATGATCAATAACTATTCTCATATCTCTTTTTAATGCTTCAATGTCAAGAGTTAGTTTATCTACTTTGACAGTGAGTCTATCTATTGGTTTTCCTGGGATTACATGATTAGGACCTGGATCTCTGTTATTATCCAATATATCATATTTATCTGGGTTTACGTGACCTCTGCCCCTTTCTTCTTCTTCTTTTAGGGATTTGATTATCACAGTATCCTCCATTTGCTTCTAACCAACATTTTAAAGTTTCTCGATCTTTTTCAACTAATTCTTTGAGTTTCTTTTCATATGAATGATCAATTGTATATCTTGGTTCACCCCCAACATTGAGAGCATTATACTGAGGAAATACATGAAGAAGTTCTGGAGAATATAAATGATTCAAATGATCATCACATCCCCAATTTTTTATTTCTGGGTTGTAACCCCATCCAAAGATTTCCCAGTGTTTTCGGCTGACAAGGAACTGTGTGATAATTCTTTGGTTCCCATTATATACTCCTGCTGCCCCAATATTCTTAGTCTTCTGAAGACCATCAATACATTCTTCAATCCAACCGTCATTAAGATAATTAATATCATCACCCGTGATCCAGAAGTACTCATTCTTCTCTCTGACTGCTTTATCAAAGATGAAATTCCACATTTGAGTGACATGACCTTTTTCAATATTATCTGGTAATGGATAGAATTGAATATTCAAATTTAAAGTTTTACATAGTGAGTATATTTTATTCTTCTCATTTTGTTGACTGTAAATATTATCATCAACATCTACAGCAACATATACTTTGTACTCATGATCTTTACAAGCTTTCTGTGAGAAAGAAGTTAGTGAAGCATAAAGATAAGTTTCTTCAATCTTAGTCCAATGTCTTTTGTGAGTGGTGGATGGTATGAGTAAAGCAATCTTCATTACTATAGTCAAGAAAAAAAATTAATATATAGTTCTCGTATAAAATCTTCAATTACTCCAAGAAGTCCAAGACAAGTTTGTAATATCCAATCTTGACTGTTACTTCCCCATTATCAATAGAGATAATATCTTTGAGTTGTTGAATCTCTTCATGTAGATACTTGAGCATGTCTGCCCTGTGTATAAGAGCTGCCTCAGAAAAATCAGGAATTCTTTCATCGCCAACAAGATCTTCATAGAATTCGAGTGCTTGTGCGATAGTTTCTTCTGCCTTTTCAGCAGCAACCTTCACACACGAAAACATCTCCTCAACTTCTTGTTTGGTTTTCTCACTGAAGATCATGTAAACTCCCCAGACTACTCTTGAGAAGTCACAAAATACCTGAGTATCCATCTGAGCAAACTCACTCATCTTCTTTTTATCATGTTTGTACTTTTCGTATTTTGGATTGTCTTCTGTAAGAACTTCATCTACATCATGTATGGTTTTTTGAGTGACGAATACTTTGACGAGTGACTGTCCAAAGTTCTTCAACCACTGCCAGTAAATATGAACGAAAGCTTTTGCTGGTTCTACTCCGAGTCTTTTAGTGAGAAGATCATATACTTCTTCTTTTGTCATATCTCCATTGACCATATCTGAGATCGTTTTATCTCTCCTAGTATAGAGAAGTTTGAACATGTTCTCATCCATGCTAAACCCATTCTTCTGTGCCACGAGTACAGGAAAGTGATTGTTTCCCTTACCGACATCATCAATAATGTTACATGCCAGTTCACTGTTCTTTTCTTCAATTACTTGAATCTTCTTATCTTGTTCTGCCCACTTCTTCGTACTTCCTCCCTCGAAACCATGTACACGATCTGCAAAGGTATCAAAGCTGTCTGTCACCACCATTGATGATAATATTTGTTGTTTTATTATTTCATTCAAATTGATTTCAAATTTTGAAAAAAAAATATTCTAAATGATTATGAATGTCTGTAGATTATGATTATTATCATTTACTCTGATTCATCAGGAAGTACAACTTCCAATGTGTCGTTGTGCCAGTCAAGAGTAAGATTAGAACCATCATCATTCCAATCATCGTCATCCATCTCCTTACAGACTTCCTTCATGATATCTGAATACTCAAGAGTAAATGAATCGACTCCATCCACTCTCCACATCTTAGGAATTTCAATCTCAGCCTCTTCACCGTCACAGAGGAGTTTGTAAAGCATATTCTTGATGATAAAATCTTGAATGAGTACCTTCCTTTTTAGAGGGATCAGTTCTTTTTCTTGTTCTTGTTGTTCATCTTCCAGAGCTGCTTCACAGATCAGTCGACCATGTTCCACTGATAGGTAGATATCGTCTTCTGTGAGTGTTCTACCAGAAACTCCACAATGGAAGATTCCAGGAGTGTCTTGAGCATACTTCTGGGTCTCTTCAAGTTCTTTCCTTAGTGCTTCAATGTTCTTTCTTTCTTGATCAAGAGTCTCTGAAAGGACAGATACTCCATACTTCTTGGTCTTTTCAAGTTCTTGTTTGACTTCATTGTAAGATTCTTCTGACTCTTGTTTGAGTTGATTGTAAGAGTCTTCCCACCCTTCACTCTCTTCCCGAAGTTCCACAACCTCTTCAGTCCATTCCCTTATTTTATCTTCGAGTTTCTTGTTCTCTTCTTTGAGTTTCTGGTTCTCTTCTTTGAGTGTCTTGTTCCTGTGTTCTTGGTTCTTGATGAAAGTGACGATGTCCTCGAAGCCATTGATGAGTGTTGGGTTGCTCATTGTGCTTTGTGATAATAATTTGTGTTTGTAATATTCTTCCATTGGGGTTTCAAATTTTGATATTGTATATTTGAAGATTGAGATAAAAAAAATTTCTTGATGATTATAATTCTCATTTGTCTTTGTATTTACTCTGAAGATTTGACCCAGTCATCAATGACTCTCATACTCTTGTATGTCCAACCATCTTCTAGTTCACTAGTCTTTACTTCTGGATCATGACCTTCTTGATTGTAACAGTTCTTTTCTTCCTCAGCAAGACAATACCAGATATTCTTCCATTCCTTCTTGATATGTTCTGGTACTACTTGTGACTTCTGAACCCAGTGGTCACCTTCTATGTGATCTTCTGTCCAAGCATCCCATTGTTCTTGGTAAGCAAGTGAGAACTGTTCAAGGTCACTGATATGTTCAGCAAGATACTCGTTACTGTCATGAGCATTGCCAGTGTTGTCGTAGACTTGTTCGATGAACTCTTGAGCTTCCTCAAGATCGTCAACTGCTTCATGATACTTGCCTTTGATTAGTTCATACTCTTTCTTCTGGGTTGAGAGAAGTTTGTCGTTGCTCACAATGAGCTGTTCCTTTTCTTTCTCGAGATGTTCCACCTGTTCTTTGAGATGCTTAAGATGCAAGGTATCCTTTCGGCACAGTGATGTACTAGGAACTCTCTCTTTCTCTTTTTCTATCTCTGCCTTGAGTTCTTCGTTCTCTTTCTTGAGTTTGTTGATTTCTTCAAACATTTCTTCCATGGATCGCTGGGCAATGGACCAAGCAGCAGAAAGAGATACACCTTCTTGAACTTTATCATTGAGTTCCTTGTTCTCTGCCTTGAGTTTGTTGTTCTCTTTCTTGAGAGCCACCTTCTCCATGCCGAATTTCTTGAGTTTGTCTTTCATCTGGTCAAGCATGTTCACGAGTTCCTGAGTGCTGGTGTCCATGTTCGTGAGTGAGTGTTGTTTGTTCTGAGTTGTATGAGTATTGTTTGTTTGTGTAATATTCATGTAATCGAGGTTTCAAATTTTGATATTCTATATTTGAAGATTGAGATAAAAAAAATTGTCTTAGTATTTCTTGTGATAATTCTTGTTCTTAGTTGTATGTGATACCGAGGAGCTCTACTCTCCTGTTCTTGTGTCTCCTGAGAGCAGCATTGTCTGCAAATTCAATGGTCTCTGTGAAAGGATCAAACTCACCGTAGTAGTTGAAGTCTTCGTCAACGACATCATCTCCAAATGCCTTGTATTTGAGTCCTTCGAATTCGAACTCATACTCCTCAGATTCTTCTTCTTCCTCAGATTCTTCTTCTTCCTCAGATTCTTCTTCTTCCTCAGATTCTTCTTCTTGTTGTATCTGTGCCAAACGAAGGTTCAGGGCACGTTGGGCATATCGTTCTCTTTCTTCAATGTCTTTTTCAGACAGCAATGGAACAAAGACACCATTTTGTTTGGGAGTGAGCAGTACCTCGTGCTTCAGTCCCGACCACTGCTGGTCAGCCAGAAGACTGATAATGGTCGTGGTTGCTGCCACTTCCCATCGCCATCTCTTCCATGTCACTTTTGTCTGTGATTCGTCTTTTTCTACTTCGACCTTGAAAAGATCACCCAAGACCTTGTCGCAGTGTTCTTTCTTTTCTTGTTTGATTTGCTTGGTGTTGATGTCTAAGATCATGCTGAACAGTTCAGTTGGTAGTGCTGGAACGGTAAGAGCCATTGTGATTTACGAAAGTTTGTCGTAGGTTGTTTGTTCTGAGTTGTGTGAGTATCAATTGGTTTGTCTAGTATTCACAACAACCCAAGTTTCAAATTTTGACTTTTGGAGTGCTGTGAGTATCAATTGGTTTGTGTACTATTCACAACAACCCAAGTTTCAAATTTTGACT
>Ga0181379_1001641_pt1 | contig 10503 bp, 9 predicted proteins | sample 2SPOviralmetaG_FD_130115 | JGI IMG/M metagenome (GOLD analysis project Ga0181379, IMG submission 130115) | Marine viral communities from the oligotrophic San Pedro Time Series (SPOT) site, San Pedro Channel, CA, USA - 2 SPOT_SRF_2009-07-10 | ecosystem: Environmental > Aquatic > Marine > Strait... | reverse complement strand
TTTCGTTCTTTCTGCTGGAGCATCGCCCATGATTACTGCAGATTTGTTAGAAGAGAATTTAGATTTGTCGTAGTTATTGTACTCACCTTGTCTTGTAATAACAAGCTCGAAGTTCTTACCTTCAAATAGGTCGAATACTTGTGTTGGCTCACCGAAGTCTGGCTTCAATTCAGAGTCAATCTTCTCTTTAATCTTATATCCAAATTTAAATACTTTGTAAGTACCTTCCATTTCTGGATTTTGTGGATCTTTAATGATCTTAATAAGAGAATAATACTGTTGACGTCTTTTAAGCTTTTCAGAAGCTTTTCTGTCTACAGCAGAATCTGATTTTCTCAACTTCCAGAATACATCTGCAATAGGGCAGTGTTCTCCGATTGTTTGAGGTGAGTCTACTAGTTTACCATCTCCAGAAGAGTTAGTTAACCAGTGTACGTATTTTTGAACCAAAGATTTTCTTGGGTTCTCTGGATTAGGTACAAATCTAATTAATGCTTTGTACGTTCCGTCTTTGCCATCATCGGCAGTTGGTTTGTAAACTTCGTTTGTTGAAGTTCTTTCAGGCTGGTGTGTCTCCACATCTTCCACGCCTAAATTAAAAATGTCAAATGAATCACTCATAACTTTTAAATTGTTTAATTGTTTAATACTTGAAATTACTTTAATGTTCTTTCGTTACCTTATAGTTGTACAATATACAATAGTTTCAATTAACTGATAACATAGCTCCAGAAGGATCCTTCCATGCTCCATCCTTTAGCTTAATCAGCCCTGATTTGTGGAGTAACTCTGATTTCTCAGCATTTGTGAGTTGGTTCGCTGCCACTAGTGTGTCTAGGATTTTAATGAGTTGAAGGTATTCTGTAGTAATTAACATGTTAATCGTTACTTTGTTTATTATACTTATTATATATCTAAATTTAGTTTTGTTTCTTCATATTATGTTAATATCTTTTCTAAAATAATTGCCTCAGAATTTTTTTATGTCAGATATTTTTCGTATATTAGTACTGTAATTAAAAATTAAACTATATGAATACAAAATTAAATTTATCAGAAAGAAATAAAGACCTTCTTTTAATGGGGGCTAAGCAAACTGGAAGCTTTACAGAGGGTTATCATTATATTTATGAGAGTTTATACATCAATGAAGCAGACTCGCTCTACGCGTTCTGTGAATGGATTGAAAACGAGATCGGTGGTGCTGGTCCGATTAACATCCAAGATCTTTGGTATGCATTTAATCATCCTGAAGAGGAATTTTCTAAGAACGTTGCAAAACATTGGAAAGAACGAATGGACAAAATTAACTCATACTGCTAATATGAAAGATTTTAAATGTGTAATTTGTGAAAAGACTATTAAAGGGGAGTATGGTAATAATCCTGCCCCTGTTGTCAATAAAGGAAAGTGTTGTGATAGTTGTAATACTAAGGTAGTTATCCCTACCAGAATTAACCTAATCTTAGGCTATCAGAATTAATTTAAGATTTATTGAAGTTTTTTGAAACCTTTTCTGGGAACTAGCATATAAGTTATGTCTTTAACGTCAAAGCCAGATAAGGTTCTGGGATGTTAGCTTTAAGTCTGTAAGCAGAGACAAGTATCAGATAGGGGCTTGAAGCAGAGACATGGTTAGTCTGGCAAATTTTCCCCAAGTTTAGCGGCTAGGTAATGATTAAGAAACCAAGCGTCGACTAGATCATCAAATGGCTTCGGCACTTTTTTAACCTCACCAATTTCAGAGACGCAGTATTTATGTAGAGAACTATTAGCTAACTCAGGAGATTCACATACATTATTTAAGAATGACATCCAAAGAGCAGCTTTATTCATATTCCCTTTACCAGCATGCTTCTTAATAGTAGTAGGTGCAACGGTCAGTAAATTTTTGACCTCGAGTTTTGAAATCATTTGTTCTTTTAATATAGCTGCACCTGCCGCCATATCAATAATATTATTAGTTCCCATTTTAGATCCGTACGACGAACCCTCAAATGCTATATGATAATCTTCTGTAGTTTGTGTAATCCCTGTAATTAATTTAATAAGATGTTCGGCTGTAGTCTTGTATCTTATTATTTTAGCAAACTCATTTTTAGAGTAATCACCAACTGAAGCTTTCCAATCAGGTTGATGAATTAAAGATACATCTGGAAATTGCTCTATTTCTTCTTGCCTTCGTTGTTCGGCTTTTGTGCCTGAATTAGGTTTAAGATATGAGATAAAGTGATACCTGTTTGTACTAGATTGCCAGATACAAATACCAGGGGAATTAAGCGAGAAGTCAACCGTAACTAGATTCAATTTACATTCTTTTACCCATTGCAGCACCTAGCGCGGCACCGACTAAACGAGATGTTAATAAATCGTAGAAAATACCTTTTTGAATACCAAGTACTTTAGCAATAACTTTACCAACAGATTTACCTAAAGCAAATCCAGCTAAACCACCAAAGATAGAACCCAAAAGCCCTTCATTTACAAAAGCTTCTTCTAATCTATCCAATTCAAAAGTACCATCTTCTTTTTGGTATTGTTGTACGAATTGCTCTAAAGCAAAGTCAACTTTATCTTCTAAATCTTGAGTCCACTCTTGTTGAAGCCCTTCTTGTAAAAGTTGCATATCTGTTTCAGTCAATTGTTGCTCAACTAAATAATCATTAAATGTTTTCATAATGTATATATCTTATTAATCTATTTCTAATCTTAAATCTAATTTATTATAGAAAAATGTACATTCAAACGTACTAAAATCAGATACGTTTTCTGCCATATTTAAGTTTAATTCGTTTATTGAATTCATGATAATACCACTAAATTCCATATATGCTACTGAACTACCTTCCGCATCTAAAATCCTTAAAGTCATAGGATTGATATACGGCTCTTTAGTTGTCCTAGCATAATAATATAGTAGAGTGTCCATCATAATCCAATAATTAATAAATCCATCTAATAGCTGAAAAGTTACTGTAAACTCTCGTGTTATTGTATTTTGAATTGGAACTGCACCTCTATGGTATCTTGTCGTTCCATCATTATCTGCTTGAGTAATTGGATCAAACGATACACCTGGGATATTAAGTCCTTGTATTGAATAATTAATAAAGTCAACAGGTTCTGATAAAAGAGCGCCAGGTACTTTATTTAAATACTTTGAATATTTTTCAGCAACTTCAGTTGGAATAAACTTCCTAGGAAACCTAAAGTCATACGCATTATTTCTACTATTTAATATCATTATCCTATAGTAAATTTACCTTTAGTAACCATAGTCTCATCTTTACCATTATCAACACTAATATAAAAAGAATTAGTTTTCATACCTCTAATATTAGAAGCATTAGCCTCGTTAATCATAAATAAAACTTCACCCTTAGATGTATCAATATCTTTATTGTAGATATTATTAAACTTTAATTTAGTAGCTCCATCATTAAATGATAATATAATTCTCTCTGCGTTTTCAAAAGAAATTAAATCAAAATCGTCATTCTTTCTTTTACCTATTACAAATTTATAGTAAGACGCAAAGGGAGCAACCTCTATTAATAAATCACTAGACTCTACGAAGTCGCTAGTCTCAAACTCTTCAACTTCTTTTATCATATCATTATTACCACTTCCGTTTAAATTAACCTTTGATGTGCTTGCGATAACATTATGTCTTTCAACGAAAGCAGGTACGAACTTAGTAGATCTAGGTAGATTATCTGTAATAAAACCTGATATAACTTTACCGCTACTTAAATTTGGTAATACATTATAGACCTCAGTTAATATATTAGGATTGTCAATCTTTAAAGACGCTAATTTTTTACCATATTTAGATGCTTGGTTAACTGTTAAACTAGACCTCTTCACAATTTGGGTATTATCAGTTTGGTTGTAAATTCTCATAGTCGCTTCTATTGAAAAATTAACAGCAACTCCAGCGTTTTTAATTACAGGTCTAAATACTATCGGATCATTAAAACTTTCATATTGTGTAAACGTAATAGATTGAGATTTAACTTGGCTAGTACTTATTTGTTCATATACATCTATGTCATATATTACAACAATATCATCTGATGAAGTTCTTATCCTATTTAAAACATAAGCCTCGAATGCATTTATTGAATTATCCTTTTCACCGTATATGTTAAAGTAATCTCCATCTGCAGCGTCTTCTACTGTAAGCGTAAAATCTGCATATTCATCTTCTCTAGAAACTGTAAATATATTTTCTTCTCCAGTATTAAAATAATCTTTACCATTACTTTTATATAAACTATCTATAAGTTTAAATCTAATTTGATAATTAGAAAGTGGATTTAAATCACTAGAACCTATTGTACCATCACCATAAAACCTATCATTAAATTCTGCGTTTTGATTTACTAAAGAAGGTATTTTAAGATTAATAAATTTAGACCATAAAGTCTCTCCTAAAATAAAAGGTTTGGGATTAGAAAACTCATAGTTACTAGTATTTAAATAAACTAGTTGAGTTAAAAAGTTTTTAACTGTAGTATTTCTTTCTGAAAGTATTTCGAATAAAAACCCTTCGTATCCTCTTGAATCAAAACTAAATCCGGATCTTAAGTGTAATTTAACCGAATCATATAAAACCCAATTAATATTAGCTGTAGCTTCAGTTTGATAATTTAATAGATCTGCTTCATTACCACCTAACCACTCTGATGTATTATTAATAAAGTTATGCATTTCATATGCACCAGTAGAGTCATAACCTAAAAGTGCATATTTTGTATTATCGTTTCCAGGAGCTTTTACCGCATGGTATCTTCCGATAGTTTGATTAATATCATTTCCCGTAGCTTCATCTGGGGATGCAAAAAGAGGATTAGCCCTATTATCAATAATTATTTTACCGCCTATTAATCCAGGATATTCATACTCTATTTTACCGTTAGTACTTGGTGTAAATTCACCAATATTTGTTACTGCAGAAAAGTTGTATATTCCTAAATTACCAGTAATTGAAAAATCAGCAGGATTAGCTAAAGCACTTAAGTCAAATTTATATGTTTTACCACTCTCTAGTAATAAAGTCCTGCCCGCAAAATTTTCAACTGCAATATAACCAGATACACTAGTAACATCAAAGTTGACGACTGCGCTACCTAATTCATTAAGTAAATGTCTAGACGAAAATGGATCTTGGTCCACTGTATCTAAAAACATTACTTCACTACCATTATCATCTACCTCAATGCGATATTTTTCAGGATCGCTTTGGTCATGGTAGATAAACTCAAGTAAAATATCTTGGTCTATTCTATAATATCTTGATGCTTGTGCCATTTAAAATCTTAAAAATTTTGGTGACCAATATAAGCCGACCCCTATCGAAGGGCCCGTACTAATCACTTGATTATTATTTAAATTAATACCATAACCTATTCCTACACCAATTCCCCAACCAGCTTTCTTTTCTGATTTTCTATTTAACCTGGTATTAACTAGGTTGATATTTTCAATATCTTTAATCTCTAATCCCGGGTAGCTTGTTGACAGCTTTAATCTATCAGCACCATCCACATTTTCAATCGCGGCCATTAGGCTTAGAGTTTGTGTTAATTCAAATTTAGTTTCCAGTACTTTAAATTTTTCAAATTCATATTTAAAAGTTGAAAACCCTGTTAGTTTTCTAGAGTTACCACCACCAAAATCTTCAGTAGATTTAAATGTAACTTTAGTAGTTGAAGTATCAATAGCCTCAGTTGTAGTACTTACATCTAAGCTATCTGTAATTTCTAAATTAGCAGATATTAATGAATTAACTTCTTTTAAGTCATCATTAAGTGCTAACGCTTTTTTATACTTTTTAGTTAACTTAGCTTGGCTAGATTCTAGTTTTGATAAATCAAATTCAAAAGATCTGATTTGAGCAAGCTGATCCCCATTATCATTTCTTAGTATTGTAACTGAGTCTTGAGCAGCCTTAAAGTTATTGAGTTGTCTACCAGCATCTTCTTGTGCTAATTTTACATCTTGCTTTAAGTTCTCAATACTATTACATTGTTTAAGAAATAATAAACATAGAAGGGCTCCCGCAACAAAAGTTACCAGAGTCCTATTTGATAATATATTTTTTATTTTATCCTTCATAATTTATATTAGATTACCGTCAGTATCCACATTTAAGTCTGATGTATCATCAAAACCTACTGTACCTCCACCAACTCCGCATGGCGCCATACAGAAATCTGTCCAAGCAGCTCCATTTCCATCAGCATCAACAAAGCCTTGAAACGTTTTAGTAGTAGGATTATATCTTAACATACCTGCTTCATATGTAGTAATATTAGAGGTATTATTAGCAAGTTTAAGAGTTTGTTTAACTACAACATCCGCATTTAAAAATATTCTAAAATCATCAGTATTACTAGAGCCGTCCCAACTAGTTTGAAATATAATTCTAGCAGGATCTGTCCCATCATCATCCGCACTAGTCACATGTAACTTTTTAGTTGAATCATGGTGTAGTGAAATATATCCAGTTCCAGGATATGGTGCTATACTCCCAGCATCATACTCAAAATATCTACCTACATTTAAAGTAGATCTAGACGTAGAATCTCCATCTATATTGTTAGAATTACTAAAAGCTGGATCTCCTAACCAAATTACTGGAGTATGTTCGTCACTATCTGGTTTAGGCTTAAGTACTGTACGGCTAATATTCGCACCAGAACCTGTAACTTCTATTTTTGCCCATGGGCTAGAAGATTCACCAGATTCACCTTTTTGCCCCTGTGGCCCAGTTGCACCATCGGCGCCAGTTAAACCTTGGATACCTTGACTTCCTTTTTGCCCTTTAGATCCTTCTAGACCTCCTCCGTTAGCTAAAATCTGATCAAAGTTATAGTTAATCTTCTCAAACTTTATATTGTCAGAGTCACTAGGGTGTAGTATTTCTTGAATATTAATGGCCATTTTATGACTTTATTTTTACCATAGGTCTAATTCTATAAGAGTAACCTAATCTTTTATTATATATCAATCTAAAATTAAGGGGCTTTTGTTTATGTTGCTTAAATGTAAAGTTTTTATCTACTTCAAACCCACCATCATCTAAAGTATCAATATTAGCAGTAGTAAGTATCTCAGATTTAATACCCTTAATTCTGCTAGTATATAATTTAATAGAATTTACTGTAAACAAATTAACTAGATTCTTAGTAATATAAAACTCAACATCATCTTTAATAGTAGATTTATCTCCAGCTGAATTTTCAGCAGTGACATACCTTGAAATAGAATTTAAAATACCATCATTAGACAAAGTCTTCTTAATTAAAGAATCAATATAAAAATCAATGTATATGTTTTCTTTATTTTCAAAAACAACAACATCTCCTTTATTATTTCCATTTAATAATATTTTATCTTGTGATTCTTGGCTACCTACATAATCAACGTTAAAATTAATTAAGCTATATGAATCTTTAGGTTTCATTACAGTAGAGCCTAAATATGATTTTTCTTCTTTAGTTTCAAATGTACCTGGAACTAATTCTGAGCCACCGCCAGATAGAGCTCTGGTATAATAATTTTTATCCCATGAAGATCTAAATACATTAACGTCTTTTTTATCTATAGCTATTTCACCAATTAGAGGATACAAAGGTAGTTTCTCAGTAGAAGTTGATAGTTTTGTAACACCTGATGTATTTATTTCATTTACCTTTCTATAAAAATGGTTTTTAATTATACCCCAATTATTATCATGAGTTCCATCATCTTGTATAAACCCTAGATTAAAAGCAGTACCACACCTATTATATCTTCTATAATAATCTCTAGCCAAATTAATTTCTTCAACATCGGTTAAAGAATGTTTATACATCTGCTCTTCAAACGCTAACTCAGATGAATTAATAGTAGATTGTAAATCGTTAGTTTTAAAGTGTGAATATGTATCAGTAAACGTAATTACAGGCTTAGTATCCACAGTGTAATCACCGTTATGTCTAACTAAAAACGGATAGTAAATATCACCGGCTATTAATTCAAAACCTATGTTACCCTTGGATAATTTAAATGATTTTGGTTTATCGGTATCTGTTGTTGTAAGCAAGAATGATTCTTTTATTACCTCATTACCATCTTCGAATTCTATTTGAAATCTATTATTTAAAGAAGTTCCGTCCTCTTCTATTGTAGTATAAACTATCTGACCATCATTTTGTTTTAACAACTGATATACATTAGATATTGATAAACTATCTAGAATATTTTTAAAAGCATTTTTACCACCCTTTAAATAGTTATACTCAGCTTCTAATTGTAAGTAGTCCGGTAAATTATACAAAGGTACTGGATTCCCACCTGTTTCGCTATCCATCGGAACTCCAGAAAGAACTAGCTCATCTTGATCGTTTACTGAAGCTATGGGTAAGTATATATTATTTGGACCTGAATCTGCATTAATAGTTACTTTTAATACTCCATATTGATTATCATCATCAGTATTTATTTGTTCTATAAATTGAGGAATTGACCCATCTTCATGTGTTAAACCTGTTAATACTAAATAATCTATCGCAGTCGGATCTGTTGTATTTAAACTATTTAAATTCATAGCTCCGGAGATTTTAACATCAGAATATTGAAAAACTTCAAACCCAGGATTTCCGGTCCAAACCAGGCTATGATTCATTTCATACAATAGTTTTCTATTAATAGAATTATTAGACCATAAATCGTCTAAGGATACTGTAATAAAAAATACTACAAAATTAAAAGCTTTATTTTGAATAATCTCGTATGAAATATCATTAGACGCTTGACCCGTCTTAACTTTAACAATAGTACTAAACTTATACCCATTAAATTCTGAATTTTTAATAAAATCGGAAGAGGTTATATTTTCAAATTCCTTTCTACTTTTAAAATTAACTCTTAAACCTTTAAATATAGTACTTGCAAATGATGTATCATTACCGCCATCTACAACAGTATATTTCTTTTTAAGGTTTGTTTTAATAAAAGAAACTATACCATAGTTATCTTTAATTTCAAACCCGTCGCTTATCATAAATCTATCAAAATAATCAAAAGATGTACTTTTAAAATGAATAGGTTGTAAATCAAAATCTTCATTAAAGTTTAAATAACTAAAAGTATCATTTAACTGATTATATTGTAAGTATTTAGGTATTTTATCTAAATAAAACCACTCATGCGTCATTCCTAATCTATCTCTACCTGGGTTAGAAAAGTCAGGCGCAAAATTAGTTCTACCAAATGCTTCATTGGCATTTAAATAATATGGTTGTTCTCTTACAGTTAAAGTATCTTTTAATACCCATTTATTAATATTAGGAACTACTCTAGAATTTAAAGCAAACTCTTTAAGATTATTTTCATTTAATCTATCATACTCAGTATAAAGTTTTATTTCATTATATTGATCTGCAAGCTCCTCCGGTAATACATCACTAATACCTGTAAAATAATTACTAGGTGTTAAATCATAATCATTGCTAAATACTGCAACTTCATCTTCAGTTCCTGAAGTACTCTGCTCTGGTATATAATTAATAGTAGCAGAATTTTCATATTTTAACTCTTTAAGATCTGAGTTTGAAGTATCATAAAAATCAAAATTCATATCATGTATGTCAAACGCTGAAAATAAACCTATTCTAGCAAGATTATCCGCATATATTTTAATTTCTCCAGAATCTAAATCGTTTTCACGTTCTAGTATTAATCTTTTAAATGTTGTTGGAATTCTATCGACGTCGTCTACAATATCTATAATTTTATTATATACGTTTAATTTTTTAGTCTCTATATAATCACCTATATTTACATCCGCAACAGAATCTAAAGAAACATAAACTGACTTATTAGCAGAGTTACCACCGCTCATGTAATAAATATTATTAGTTACTGCTATTGAATTTAGGCTCTCATCGTGAAGATTTAATAAAGAATTAGTATCTAAATTTTCTATATTTAAAAAATCTATAGAGTTTTCTTTAGGAACTAAAACTCCACTTTGTAAAAGCTTGTAGCCCTTTACTTTAGATTTAATATAAAATATATTTGACCCTGTTTCATGTAATACGTTAATATCAGTTTGCGCAGAATTTGTAATACAAGATACTAATGCTTTAGTTATCTGGCCTAATGTACCATTACTAGAATATGTAGTACTACTAAAATTACCAGCACTAATTTGATCTGAAGCAATATATGTTGAGTTATCTAAGTTAAAAGAGGTTTGTATTGCAACTGCATTTGCTAAGCTAGTATAAGATTGATCTGTTGATTTAATATAAAGCTCTAAATCCCCGAGGGTAGACTGTAACTCTGTTACATATAATGTACTTTTATCTAAGTCCCAATCTATTTTAATATTAGAAAATCCTAAATTTAAAAATTCATTTTTAATGTTAATAAATGTAGTTAATAAACTAGAACCAGTCTGGAATGGAACTACCTTTTGTACACCATACTCATTAAAATAAATACTCCAGT
>Ga0181379_1001639_pt1 | contig 10509 bp, 9 predicted proteins | sample 2SPOviralmetaG_FD_130115 | JGI IMG/M metagenome (GOLD analysis project Ga0181379, IMG submission 130115) | Marine viral communities from the oligotrophic San Pedro Time Series (SPOT) site, San Pedro Channel, CA, USA - 2 SPOT_SRF_2009-07-10 | ecosystem: Environmental > Aquatic > Marine > Strait... | reverse complement strand
CAACAAGTTAAATTTTTAAATGACTTGATATTAGATCTAGGCCTAAGTACGGGTAGTGATATTGACCGTGACAAATTGGAGATTAAATTAGATTGGGGAGGTACATACAAACCATCTGAAACAGAAATTAAACAAAGAGTAACGCAACTCCAAAAAGAAATAAAAAAGCTTACTCGCATGATAGAGAAATGAAACTACACGTAGAAGGTGTATGGTGTAAGACTAGAACTGAGTTTGAGAGATTAGCAAAGTCTGGTGAGTACGATTTAACAGTCTCGTATTTTGATATATTCAATAGACTAATTAAATCAGATCCTTATAGTAAGGAACCATCAGATATTATTGTATCTCTCTATATTAGAAAATTAATACAAAGACTACTTAGTGATACTCTAGAAAAAGAAAAAGAAGGAGCTAAGATTTTATATATGTTTAAGACTTTGGATACTGGATCTGTATCCGGATTCAAAGATTTTGTAAACGACCTAATCGAAGAACCTTTTGATTTGGATCTTATTATCATTAATAGATGCGACTATCCTAAAAGAGGTGTGTTGAGTAAATTTGATAACGTAAGATTCATTGACCATGATTAAGCATAAGATATTTACCAAAGGTGAATTAATTCAAGCTCTAATCTCTACTACACAAGCACCTAATGTACTGATTCCTGTAAGGGCTATGATACACGACGTTAAATTCGACGATGTCAACCCACAGTATCAAATTAAGATTAGAAAGTTCTATGACCCAATTAATTTTCTAAAGAGAAACTTATTTGGTGGTCGATTTATTAGAAACTTTGAAGGTAAAGATACTAGGATTAACCTAAAGAGACAGGAATATAATACTGTTAAAGAACTAGAAGATAGAGTCTTTAACGGTGATAAATGGCAACAGTATCTAATTGTTGTAGATTCAGTATTCTGTGTAAAGACAAAAGCTGAACAAGATAAACTCTTTAACAAGATACAAGATTTTCAGGTAGAGACTAATATTAGAGATCTATTTAATCTATCAAATCGAACTACATATACTGGTAATTACAACTTTCATACAAAAGGTGAGTTTGTTAAAGCACTTCAAAAGTTTTTAGGTGATAAATACCCTAAAGATGCTGATTGGTCAGATTCTGTACTATATAGACCTAATCACGATGAAATGGACCGCGGAGAGTGGGTCTAAACATATTACTGTAATATATTGCACAGATATATATAAAAAACAATAGGATTTTTAATGGCTGTTAAATATACACTTAATGACGTTCTTCCTGGACCTCCTACTAAATTCTCTTATACAGAGATAGCAACTGGTGATACGATTGTTAGAAATAGCAAGTTTCCAGATGATGAGGTAGTGGGCGATGAGCCTCAAGATGGGGGCGATGAAGCTATTACTTCTGGGCATACAACTTTTGTTGAAAGTCCGGAGGGAGCAGAGCAATCCAGCTTTTATGGAACGAGTGCTATAGGTTCTAGAACTTTTAAGACTAAAGACCCAGATAAAGATATTAATATGGGTGATGGTGTTAGGTCTTTATATAACAAATGGTCTCTTCATAATTATATGAATAGAGCAGGTGGTGCGGCAGGTGAAAAGAATGCATATCTAAACTATAACAAAACTGTTATGGATGGTAATGATAATAATATTCTTAATCCTACTGCTAGAAGAATTGTAAACTATTCACAAGATCAGGGTGGTATCGGTTACTCGTACAAGTTTTCTGATTTTGCTTCAACTGAACATTATGGTCAAATTTCAAATGAGTATCTAATTACTCTAAGACGTTTTGCATATCCAACAGGAGATGATATTATGAATGTAATGGGACTTGATTCAAAGGGTAATCCTATAGATATGTCTCAGCCTGATTTAGCCAGAGCCTTAACATGGATGTCACCTGCTTTAGGTAACGATATGAAAGAGGTATTAAAGTTTGGTACTGGATTCCCATGGAAAGATATTGAGTCTCAAATTCAAGAAGTACAGGGTAATTCACAGAAAAGAGGTAAGCTCGGTGCGATGATGGATTCATCTTCATTAGGTCGTGCTGTTGAAGCAGGTCTTAATGGTAAGTCTGCTGCAGAAGCTGAGACAATTAGAGATAAGGGAGCTGGTTTTGACCCAATGAAAGAAACTTACCCTAATAAAGTATTTGGACCTTTAAATGTAATTAAGAAAGTTTTAGCTAGAGAGCAAGGCTTAGAATTCGATAGTGAATTTGCTTTAACTTTCCACTATGATATTAAAGGTTTACCTGGTACTTCGCCTAAGGTTGCGTTTATGGACCAACTGTCGAATATCTTAGCACTAACATATAACAATGCTCCTTTCTGGGGTGGTGCGGTTAGATATACTGGAAGTGGTTCTGTAGGTAAACCATTTGGTGACTATAGTAAATTAAAGAATGGAGACTATGCAGGTTTCTTAGGCTCTTTAACTACACAATTAAAATCCTCAATGGGTGCGGCATTCACTGATATAGGTAAAGCTGCAGATGGACTATTAAGTGGTAAGGGTATAAATGCATTAGGCGACTCTAAGATTTTAGATAATATTGTCGGTGGTGGTTTAATGAAATTAATGAATGGACCTCAAGGTGGTACAGTAATTAATGCATTCTTAACTGGAGACCCGACAGGACAATGGCACATGACAGTAGGTAATCCTATGAACCCGATGATGGTTTGTGGTAACTTGGCTTTACAATCTTCTTCAGTAGAATTTGAAGGCCCTTTAAGTTATGAAGGTTTCCCTAGTAAAATAAAATTAACAGTAAACTTAAAACCAGCACGACCTAGAGATAAAGGTGAAATTGAAAGTATGTTTAATGCTGGTAGAGGTAGAATGTATTTACAACCAGAAGTTGAAGGATCAGTTAGTCTTGATGATGTAGTTGATGTATCATCTTATGGTAATAAAGATAGAGGCAAATTTACTAAAGGCTTCTCAGAAAAATTATCAAACTTTGGTCACGGATAATAGATGGATTTAAAAACATTATTAAATAAAACTTTGAGTGGTGCTAAATATATTTTAGCACAACCTACTATGATGTTTAGGAATAAACAAAATGTTCCTATCATTGCTACTCATGTCGTAAAAGAAGATGAGATAGGTAGACCAGACTTAATTGCACTGGAACACTATAACGATGATAGTAAAACAGATATTATTCTTAAATGGAATGGTATATCAGATCCATTCTCTTTACAACCAGGTGAAGAGTTAGAAATACCGGTAGATACCGTACCATTCTATAGACTAGATAGACCAAGACAGTTTGAGGACAATAAGATTAAGAACGAATTTGTACAGGGTAAAAAGTTAAGTCAAAAAGACAAGAACAGAATAGAGGCCCTAAAAAAGAAATATAATAAGGAAGTGCTACTACCACCTAATGTAATTCCTGTCGGTAAGAAGAACTATAAGTTTACTGCAGATGGAAATGTTATATTAGGAGCGCAGGCCCAGAACGATGAGGTAACTGAATCAATAATTTCAGATCTTTCAAATCAATTAATACAAGATAGGATAGATCAATTAGGAGGTCAGATTGAAGATTTAAAAGATGCACTAGGCAGTGGATCTGGATCTGGTACTGGAATAGGTGGAGCAGGTTTGACTGAAAGTCAATTAGATAAAAATTTACAAAACCAAGCTGGTAAAGGTGGCTTACCATCTACTGGAGCTGGTGTCGGAGCTGGAACTGCAGATGAAACTGGCGGAGCAGCAGGAGATGGTACTGCACCAGAGTCTACTGGTGGTGCTAATGACATCGCAAACGACGGCGCACCTTGTAACTAAACTTTAGAATATGGAGTTAGATAATCATTTATTAGCGGTTGTAGAACCGGCTATCCTACCTACAGAAATTAAGATTGATAATCTCGGTGAAGACGGAGGTGGTAATAAACAGACTAAAGCAATAGGTACTTTAAAACCTTTTATCTTAGTTAACTCTTACCAATTTGGACCTGGTGATATTCAATCTTTTAGATTAGATTGTAGTGGTATTACACCAAAATGTTCAGTGACTGTAATGGATAATAAGAATGCATTTCAGGTAGAGTCATATCCACGCGATGGGGATTTCTTTACTATTCTGCTTAATTCAAAACACCAAGAAACATTTAAGTCTATTCACATGGATTTTGATATTGTTGAGATAGAAACTTCTCCGGAGGTTGAGGGTGGTAATCCTACAATCACAATGGAAGGTATTGCAAAGATACCTAGATTATTTGCTGAAGATTGTCAGAACTTAGATGCTGATAATTCATTAAATCATTTAGAGTTAGTGGCAAGAGATTTAGAACTAGGCCTAGCAACTAATGTTGAGGCACCAGATGATAATCAACCAAGATTACAGGCTTATATTACTTATGCAGATTTCATAAAAGAAATTGTAGAAGATTCTTATATCTCGGATGATGCTTTTACAAAATACTACATAGACCAATATTACTATTTGACCTATGTGAATATTAATAAAATATTTAATGCACCAAATCCAAAATTAGACGAGGTGATGACAGTTCTTGCATCCTTTGCGGCTTCAATGTCAGAAGGAGCAGAACAAGAAGAGGGTGGTGAAAATAAAGGTGACCAAGTTGAAGTACCTTTAATGTTAACCAACCATAAAGATACAAACGGTATGTCCTGTTATGTTGATAAGTATGAATTGATAAACAACTCATCTAAGGTTAGCCTCGCAGCTGGATATGCTAGAAACATCCAGGTGTATGACAATAATTCTGATAAAGGTGAAAGACTACAAGAGTTTAAAGTAGAAGCTCTAGTAACTGAAGACCTACCAGATATTGAAGCGCCACTAAAAGGTAATGAGAAAGATAATCGTTATGAGACTCAAGTAAAACATAAATACATGGGTAGACAAAATGCTGGTGAGGATGGCCTAGGTAATACTCACCCTAATGCAGCTTTTTCTAAATTACATAATATGCAGAATAAAATGGAGATTGAGAAGATGAAGGTTAAAATGATTTTGTCTTCATTTAATCCTTCAATCTATAAGTTTCAAAAGATTCCAGTAATAATGTATCACTATGATGGTCAAAGAGCTGAAGCATCAAAGCAGGGTGATTACAAAAGAGAAGAAGCTGGGTTTTCAGATCAACCATTTAGTGCTGGAAAGGCAGAAGATGCAAACGATGCACAACAAGTAATGGATAGATTCCTAAGCGGTCATTATATTATAGAGAATATTGATTATGTTATTGATGAACCAGAGGGTGGTCTAAAACAAGTGGTTACTTTAATTAGAAGAGAGTGGCCTACAAGAATTAAGAATTTAGAGGAATAAAAAAGAGAGATAGATAATACATGGCAGACTTTAAAAGACAACAGGATTTTAGAAAAGGATCGTTGCTTCGTAAAATAAACGAAGATCCAACGTATCTTAGCTTCTTTCTAGTATTTGATACTCAGAATAGAGAAGAGTCTCCCCTGTTTGCAGGTCCAGCAATGGAATACCTAACTCAAGTCTTAAACCAAGACTATGCTGCTAAATATTCAGTAGCATTAGAAAACTTTCAAAAAGTATTATTAAAGATTAATAAAGAGTTGCCTTGGTTTTGGCAAACTATCTCAGGTGTTGATGTTGCAATGACATATAACAATCTTGCAGACCCTTGGTGGGGAGCTGAAACACCTAAACTAGAAATAGAGTGTTTAGAGGAGAATGTTGAATTAACAGCAATCGGCCTAATGGATTTATACAAGAGAGCATGTTATGATTTTACTAGATGGGTAGAAGTTATTCCACCAAACTTAAGACACTTTCAAATGCAGGTATGGGTTAGCGAAGTTAGAAGATTTCAACAAGATACTGGTGCTAAAGACTTAGGCTTTTTTGATAATCCAGATAATTCTGGTAATGGCGGTAATGTAACTAAAATAAATCAAGAATTTAGTTTAGAAGCAAAGCCATTTATTCAACTTAACTTTTCACATTGTGAATTTGATATAGATAGTATTGCTCCAATGTTTGCAGACCTAGGTAAAAACCCTGAATTAAAGAAACCTAAAATTGGAATTAAATGGGGTTCAGTTCAACAAATTAATCAGAAGTTAGGAGCTAATCTAGTTACAGAGGTAGATGATAGCCCATTAACTCAAGCAGCTCAGGGTGACTATAACCCATTCGATCCTACAGCGGATAGAAGAACTATTGATGATACAGCAAGAGGTGGATTTGCATTACCTGGAGATCCTACTTTTAAATCTGTACTAAAAGATAATACATTAGGTAAGATTGGAGATGCTGTCGATGATGCTATTAGTGGTATTACTGGTAGAATTGATTCTGCTAAAAACTCATTAACATTACAAAACAATTCTGATATTGGTAATGTACATGGTAAAACTACAGGCCTAGCTTCAACTCTAATTGATAGAGCTACTGAGTCTGTTTTAAGTAAATTATTATTAGGTAATGTACACGGTATATCTGGAGGTTCATTACTAGATGCCGTTCAAGCAGGTTCAATAAACGCAATTGCAAATCAATTAGGCGGTTTATTTGGTGGTGCTAATAATTCCGGAGGTTCCGGCGGTATAAATGAAAAAATTCATCCAGCGGGAGTTGATTCATCACCAGATGGATTCTTAAACTACAGAATACATGAGTCTGGCGTGGACTCTACTCCAGATGGTAACTTAAACGAAAACGTACATGAATAACAGTGAATTATTTAGAGACAATTTACGTGATGCTCATTGGTTAGGAGAGGTAGTTGATATTGAAGACCCTCTTCTTCAAGGTAGGGCAAGAGTAAAAGTATACGGTAAATTTGATAAGCTTCCAAATGAAGCTATTCCATGGGCAACTCCACAAAACAGAGAAGCACCTGGTATGCATATTGTACCTAGAGTTGGAGATATTGTTGCAGTAAGATTTGACAATGGAAATATCTACCATCCAGAATACTGGTTCCAAGTAGATCAAAATGAAGAATTAAAAGCAGATATTCTTGAAGCATCGGGAGAACCACATAATGTAATTAGTTTGGTATACGATGCAGAACGTAATGTAAGAATTTATCACTCACCAGAAGATGGCCTAGTAATTACTAGAGGTGAGGGCGCAAAAGAAAGACCTATGATGCAAATCGATGAAGAAGGTTTTATTAAGATCTCAACAGATGCTAAAATCTTTATGGACTGTGGAGATATATTCATATCTAACGAGGGCGAACCTGGTGCAGATGAAACTGAACCAGCAGTAAGAGGTCAATCTCTACAAGATTGGCTACAGGCTTGGTTAGATGATTACAATGCACATATACATCCAACTGGTGTTGGACCATCAGGTCCACCAATGCCACCTACTCCTGCAACAGTAGCAAAATTATCCGGTACTCATATTAACTATCAACAAAGAAATAAGTAATCATGCCAGCGAATTGGGGAACATTTATTCCTGACTTAACTAATACATTACTTAGTCAGAAGTTTACAAAACCTGGAGGTTCAGAGATTTCCTACAAAACACCTGAGATCGGTGCGACTAAAGTTTTAGGTAAAGACTTTAAGCTAGATGATGATGGTAACCCAGTTCCTTTTGCTCCAATAAGTATTATAGGTGGTGGTAAAACTCCGTTAGGTAATCCAGCAAACGCAGTCTTAGCAACTAACCCTGCAACAATGGTTAATGCTAATGATAAAAATCCTCTATCCGGTAGATATGATTTTGGTAAACAGGTAGCTCAACATTATTTAGATGCAGTTAAAGGTTTAGCACAAACTCATGTTGGTGAAACTCATACTAATAATCCAGGTGCAGAAACCATATTAAAAGAAGGTTATGGTATTGCATTCGAAAGACTTTTAAGAGAGGGTGATATACCTCTACAAGACCAATACGATGAAGATGGTAATTTAATTGAGATGGGTAAAGAGTCTCATCCTGCCTATGCTGATTTTTGTCCTGAAGTTGAAGAGCCTGATGCAGAAGCTATAGCTGCACTAGAAATAGAAAACAATAAAGCGTTTAACGCCTTTGCATCCGGTGAGAATATACAGAACTATAACTTGTATAAATTTAAGTTCTACCAATTCCCATGTTTAAGTGGAGCTGAGAGCCAAGAAGAATTAGAGGTAGTATTTGCTAATAGAATTCTTATGGGTTATGAGTTTATGACGTCTGCAAATGAAAGATGGGAATACTTTGTTTGGGTATGTCATTTAGGTAAAGAAAACTACAACGGTAGTGGTGGATATAATAATTCAAGTCACTATAAAAATCTAAACTCAAAGTGTAGACAAGATATTGAAGACGCTGGATATGACTATAAACTATTAGCTGATAATGTATCGGCTATGTGTAAGGCTGGTATTTTAGCTGCGCATCCTAAAAACGAAAACGATTGGCCAAGAACTGGTACGAACTCTACATTAGAAGTTAGAATTAAGAGACCAGCTACAAAGGATATTGAATTTCCAAAGATAATAAATGAGGATGAAGTAGATGTGACTCCAGCAGTATGTCCTATAAATCCCTATAAAATGCAGATTGCACGTGACTTTGAAAAAGACTCTGATGATTATGTAAATCAAAGACCTAAGATCTTAACCATGAACGTGGTTGCTACATTTACATATTATCCTGGTATGAGAGGGAATTATAGTTACGGTACTAATGCAGATGCCTATGTTATTAATAATGAGAAAGCTTTATTTAAAAAGAACTGTATTGAATATGATAAAAGCAATAACTGGGTAAAGAACAAGTATAGAGATATTGAGTATAAAAAGAAGTGGAGAAGATGTCCACCTGAAGGTAAATTAGATGCAGCCGCTAGAGCTACTGACGATCTTAGGTTTATGGGTAAGTCAAAACCTGGTTATGCATTCTTAGCCCTAGGTTGGAATGGAGATAATTTCAGCGGTGGCGAAGCAGGTACTCAATATAAATTTGAATACCATAGAGTTTTATGTGCGATTAGAGCTGCTGAAAACTGTGAAGAGCCAATGACTGAAGTTCCACATCCATGGGACCCAAGCGGTACAACTCCAGGTGGTAAGTCTTATTCTGGCGATCCTTATATGATGATGGCTAGAGTGACAATTGCATATTGGTATGCTTGTATTGTTAAACCATTTACGCCAACTCCATCTGCACCACCCGCATTGATTCCAGCACCTCTAACAGGAATTTACATTCCAATCTATTATGGAAGTGCAAATCGTCTAGCAAATAATCTGAGAAGAGCTTGGAATACAGGTAAGTCTTTTGCTACACCTGGAACTCAACAACCAGCTTCTCAAGCTACAGCAACAGCAGTTGCAGGAGCATACGCGTTACATTTATTAGAGTTTAAACTACTTTACCTCGGGGGTATTCCAACTCCTGCTGGGCCAGTTCCTATGGTAGGTTTTGTACCAATTGTATTTTAATGAAGTTACCTAAAATTATACATCAAATATGGATAGGTCCGGACCCCATTCCGGAAGACTGTAAAACGATGGCATATAAGATGCAGGAAATGCACCCGGATTGGGAGTATAAACTATGGGATAATGAAGCAGTATTTGAAGGGCAGTTTAAAGATGACCCCTATTTAAAAGATTGGAAAGATAAAATTAATTCTGACTATTTACTGCAACCTGCTTTTATTTCAGATAGAGTTAGGCTTTTAATTCTAAAGGCAATAGGTGGTGTTTATGTAGATATGGATGCTCTTGCTATAAAACCGTTCGATACTTTATTAGATAAACTAAATGATAATATTACATTTTTTGCAGGCGCGTCACATGGGCCATCAAATGAATATGGTATTGTTGAGCCAATAATAGATGTTACAGTTTTAGGTGCTGTTCCAAATTGTAGAATTATTAATAAGTTACTGAGTAGTAACGATTTCCCTATGAGTGGCCTACATATCTCTAGAGATCTATTCAAATATTTAGATTTTGATATGGCTATCTTCGGTAAAGATTATTTTTACAGCGATAAAAATATAACCGAGAATACAATTATTATACATGAACCTATTAGGCTTTTAAGCTGGGCTACTGGCGATATACGACCATGGTGGATGGAAGAAGATTAACCCCAGTCCTTTTCGAAAGTATACCAATGGTCTGCAGACGCACAGTCACGAAGAGCATCGAGAACTATATAAACCTTTTCGTCAATAGTTAGATTGTTTAGAACTGCTCCTACGTGCATCTCAATTAGCTCATCAGAGTCAAGGTAAGAAGATACTTGTCTTGCAATTCCAGTAACCAATCTATACGCATTATCTTCTACACTGTTGTATCTACTACCTGAGTGGTATTCAGTATAAGTATCTACTTCAGATGCCTGTTTAATCATTTTATCCCAGAGTTTATCGCCGAGTAAGTCTCGAACCTCTTGACAGATAGATTGAATTTGGTCTTTGTGTTTAAGAACGGCTTGGTAGCCCGAGCCACCAACACCGTTACATTTGATTTCTTTATAGTTAAATTGTTCCATTATGCTTCTACTAAAGTTAT
>Ga0181379_1001637_pt1 | contig 10511 bp, 7 predicted proteins | sample 2SPOviralmetaG_FD_130115 | JGI IMG/M metagenome (GOLD analysis project Ga0181379, IMG submission 130115) | Marine viral communities from the oligotrophic San Pedro Time Series (SPOT) site, San Pedro Channel, CA, USA - 2 SPOT_SRF_2009-07-10 | ecosystem: Environmental > Aquatic > Marine > Strait... | reverse complement strand
GTATGAGGTAATCAATAAGCTTCCTACTACTCGGACAATCTACTCAGAAAAGCTTGTTCAAGAGGGTGTTATCACTGCCGAACAAAGTAAGAAATTGGAAGATGACTATCGTTCTGCTTTGGACAATGGAGAGCACGTAACGCGAAGCTTGGTGCTTGAACCAACTTCAGCGATGTACGTTGATTGGACTCCTTATTTGGGGCACGAGTGGACAGCTCGCGCAAAAACCGGCGTACCGTTTAAGACAATTCAGCGTTTAGGTAAAAAACTTACCACTTCGCCTGATGGTTTTCCGATACAGAGACAAGTTCAAAAAATTGTCGAAGACCGAAAAAAGATGAATCAAGGCGCTCTGCCTCTTAATTGGGGTTACGGTGAGACAATGGCATATGCCTCGTTAATCAACGAGGGGCATGAGGTGCGCATTACTGGTCAGGATGTCGGTCGAGGTACGTTCTCTCACCGGCATGCTGTATTGCACAATCAGTCTGATGGTAGCGCGTTTATTCCGCTTGCGAGTATGTCGGATGATCAGCCTCGGTTTGAGATATATGACTCATTGCTTTCGGAAGAGGCTGTCTTGGCTTTTGAGTATGGTTACTCGACGACAAACCCGAATTCACTGGTTGTTTGGGAAGCTCAATTTGGCGACTTTGCTAACGGCGCTCAGGTGGTTGTTGACCAGTTTATCGCTAGCGGTGAACAAAAATGGGGGCGTTTGTGCGGTCTAACTATGCTTTTGCCGCATGGTTATGAGGGCCAAGGCCCTGAACATAGCTCAGCGCGTATAGAGCGTTATCTGCAGTTATGTGCAGAGCACAATATTCAAGTTTGTGTACCTACTACGCCAGCACAAGTCTTTCACATGCTTCGACGACAAGTTAAGCGACCGCTTCGCAAACCACTTGTAGCAATAACGCCTAAAAGTTTGTTACGGCATAAAGAGGCTATTTCAACGCTCGATGATCTTAGCAGTGGTAGCTTCCAAACTGTTATTGGTGAGACCGAAGAGGTTGAAGCTAAAAAAGTATCTCAGCTAATCATGTGTAGCGGTAAGGTCTATTATGACCTGTTGGAGTACCGTCGTAATGAGGATGTAAAAGATACCGTCATAATTAGAATCGAGCAGCTTTATCCATTTCCGCATGACGACCTCGTTGAAGAGTTGAAAAAATATCCGAAACTCAAAGACGTGGTTTGGTGTCAGGAAGAACCACAGAACCAGGGTGCTTGGTATCCGGTTCAGCATCGCATGCGTCAAGCCTTGAAAGAGGTCGATGAAGGAATCTATTTGCGATATGCGGGGCGAGAAGGTTCAGCATCCCCAGCGGCAGGCTACACCTCAGTTCATGTTGAGGAGCAAAACGCTCTTGTTAAACAAGCTTTTGATAACGAATAAATTTTAAGGATTGGAAATGTCTACAGAAATCAAAGCGCCAACCTTTCCAGAATCAGTTGCCGATGGAACGATCGCTACATGGCACAAGCAGCCTGGTGAGCAGGTGTCGCGAGACGAGTTGATCGTCGATATTGAAACAGACAAAGTGGTTTTGGAAGTTGTCGCTCCGCAGGATGGAGTTGTCTCAGAAATTATTAAAGCTGAAGGCGATATTGTTCTTAGCGGAGAGGTAATCGGTAAGTTTGATGCGGGTGCGAAAGGCTCGGCATCAGAATCAAAAGAAGAGCCGAAAGCCGAAGAGTCTAAAACTGAAGAATCTTCGAGTGCTGAGGTGGTAATGAGTCCAGCGGCTCGTAAGCTCGCTGATGAGAACGATGTTGACCCATCACAGGTACCAGCGACCGGGAAAGACGGTCGTCTAACTAAAGAAGATATCGTTAACTACTTAAGTGACAGACCGTCGGCAAGTAGTAGCTCTGCAGCAGCTAAACCCTCTGCAGAGCCAAGTTCTCCTCAATTCGTGGGAGAGCGTCCAGAAAAACGCGTCCCTATGACGCGTTTGCGTTCAAGTATCGCTCGCAGATTGTTAGACGCGAGTCAGAACACCGCAATGCTTACGACATTTAATGAAGTAAACATGCAGCCATTAATGAACTTGCGTAAACAGTATAAAGAGCTGTTTGAGAAGACTCACAATGGTACAAAGCTTGGCTTTATGTCGTTGTTTGTTAAAGCCTCAGCCGAAGCACTGAAAAGGTTTCCAGCAGTCAACGCCTCAATCGATGGTGACGAGATCGTTTATCACGGTTACCAGGATATCGGTGTTGCGGTATCGTCTGAAAAGGGGCTGGTCGTACCAATTTTGCGCGATGCTGATGCGATGAGTCTTGCGAAGATTGAGTCTTCAATCCGTGAGTTCGGCGGAAAAGCGCGCGACGGAAAACTTACCATAGAAGAAATGACTGGTGGTACTTTTACCATTTCTAACGGTGGTGTGTTTGGTTCCCTCATGTCGACACCAATTCTTAATCCTCCACAAACTGCAATACTTGGAATGCATAAGATTCAAGAGCGTCCAATGGCAGTCAATGGTGAGGTGGTTATCTTACCTATGATGTATCTCGCGCTTAGCTATGATCACAGAATGATTGACGGTAAAGAAGCTGTGCAGTTTTTGGTGACGATCAAGGAATTGATCGAAGACCCAGCACGAATTCTATTAGATATTTAAAGATTACCAGGAGAGCTAAATGTCAGATAAGTTTGACGTTATTGTAATTGGAGCGGGGCCAGGTGGTTATGTCGCAGCTATTAAGGCAGCGCAGCTTGGACTCAAAACAGCATGTGTAGAAAAGTGGTCAAGTGATAGCGGTAAAGTTGTACTCGGTGGCACGTGTCTAAACGTGGGCTGTATTCCTTCTAAAGCACTTCTAGAGTCGTCTCATCGCTATGAAGAAGCAAAGCATGACTTCGATGTTCACGGCATCTCGCTGAAAGATGTTGGAATAGATGTAGAAAAAATGATGGAGCGCAAAGATAAGATTGTAAAAAATCTTACTAGTGGCGTTGGTATGCTGTTTAAGGCCAATGGCGTTACTTCGCTACACGGTACGGGCAAGATACTCGGCGGTAAGAAAGTTGAGGTTACTGACTACAAAGGTGAAGTGGTTGTATATGACGCTGAAAATATTATTATCGCGACAGGCTCGAAGCCAATCGAGATTCCGCCTGCACCTCTAACCGAAGGGTTCATCGTTGACTCTACAGGAGCACTCGAGTTTGAAGAGGTTCCTAAGCGCGTTGGTGTAATTGGTGCCGGCGTAATTGGTCTTGAGCTCGGTAGCGTTTGGGCTCGGCTTGGGTCAGAGGTTACTGTACTTGAAGCGCAAGACACTTTTTTAAGCTCTGTGGACCAACAAATTTCAAAAGAAGCACTTAAGCAGTTCAAGAAGCAAGGCTTAGATATTCGCTTGAAGTCGATGGTTCAGGGAACCGAAGTTAAACGTAACTTGGTTTATGTTAACTATAAAGACTCAAAAGGTGAGCAGGAGCTCAAGGTCGATAAGTTAATTGTTGGTGTTGGTAGAGCGCCTGTTACTGACGGACTTATTTCTGCAGATAGTGGTATCAACCTAGATGAGCGTGGCTTTATTTATGTTGATGATCATTGCCAAACAGACGTTCCGGGAGTTTATGCTGTCGGCGACGTTGTTCGTGGCCCAATGTTGGCACACAAAGCGTCAGAAGAAGGCGTGATGGTTGCTGAACGAATTGCAGGGCAAAAGCCGCAAGTTAATTACGATACGGTACCAGGTGTTATTTACACTCACCCTGAGTTGGCTTGGGTTGGTCAAACCGAAGAGCAGCTCAAGGCTGATGGTGTGCCATATAATGTCGGTGTTGCACCGTTCGCCGCGAGTGGTCGTGCAATGGCCGAGAATTCGACTGCCGGAATGGTGAAGGTACTTGCACACGAAGAGACGGATCGTATTTTGGGTGTACATATTATCGGGCCTCACGCCTCCGAACTGATTGCACAGGCGGTTATCGCGATGGAGTTTGGGTCAAGTTCAGAAGATCTTGGTTTAACAATGTTCGCACACCCGACTATTTCTGAGTCAGTTCATGAAGCAGCGCTAGCCGTAACTGGGCATGCGATTCATGTCGCGAATAGAAAGAAACGCAAGTAACTATTTTAAGGATACGCCGCACAAGAAGCGGCGTTAATATAGGGGTAGGTAATATATTGGCCTGCCGCTCACTCATTGAAACAACGGAATAAGCTATGAACTTACATGAGTATCAGGCAAAGCAACTCTTTGCTGAATACGGACTGCCAGTTTCACAAGGGTATGCCTGTGACACTGCAGAAGAGGCTGCTGCCGCTGCCGACAAAATTGGCGGCGATAAGTGGGTCGTCAAAGCGCAGGTGCATGCCGGCGGCCGCGGAAAAGCGGGTGGCGTGAAGCTGGTCGATAGCAAAGACGAGATTAAAGCATTTGCTAATCAATGGCTTGGCAAGAATCTAGTGACGTACCAAACAGATGAGAACGGCCAGCCCGTTACTAAAATTCTGGTTGAGGCATGTACTGATATTGCTCAAGAGCTTTACTTAGGTGCCGTTGTTGACCGCTCATCTCGAAGAGTTGTTTTTATGGCGTCGACGGAAGGCGGTGTAGAGATTGAGAAAGTAGCAGAAGAAACACCTGAAAAGATTCTTAAAGCTGAGATTGACCCGTTGGTTGGAGCTCAGCCATATCAAGCTAGAGACCTTGCTTTTCAACTAGGACTTTCTGGTGCGCAAGTTAAGCAGTTTACTAAGCTTTTCTTAGGTTTGTCACAATTGTTCCATGACTTCGACTTCGCCCTTTTGGAGATCAACCCACTTGTAATTACTAGCGATGGCGACCTTCATTGCTTAGACGGTAAAATTAACATCGACAGTAATGCACTGTACCGCCAGCCTAAGATTCGTGAGATGCATGATCCATCTCAAGAAGATGAGCGCGAGGCAAATGCCGCTGAATGGGAGTTAAACTATGTTGCTCTCGATGGCAGTATTGGTTGTATGGTGAATGGAGCCGGCTTAGCGATGGGCACCATGGATATCGTTAAGTTACACGGCGGCTCGCCAGCGAACTTTCTAGATGTAGGTGGCGGCGCAACGAAGGAGCGTGTGACTGAAGCGTTCAAAATTATTCTTTCTGATGACAATGTTAAGGCAGTACTCGTGAACATTTTTGGCGGCATCGTTCGTTGCGATCTTATTGCTGAGGGTATCATTGGAGCAGTAAAAGAGGTTGGTGTTGAAGTACCTGTAGTTGTTCGTCTTGAAGGTAACAATGCCGAACTAGGTGCGAAAACATTAGCTGATAGCGGTTTAGATATTATCGCAGCCACAAGTTTGACGAATGCAGCAGAGTCAGTGGTAAGTGCAGCAGGAGGTCAAGCGTAATGAGTGTGTTAATAAATAAAGATACGAAAGTTATCTGTCAGGGTTTTACTGGTTCACAGGGAACGTTCCATTCTGAGCAGGCGATTGAGTACGGAACAAAAATGGTTGGTGGTGTAACACCAGGCAAAGGCGGTCAGACGCACCTAGGTCTTCCCGTGTTCAACACTGTTCGAGAAGCAGTTGAGCAAACCGGTGCAGAAGCATCCGTGATATACGTGCCGGCTCCTTTTTGTAAGGATTCGATTTTGGAAGCTGCCAACGGTGGTATCAAACTAATTGTTTGTATTACTGAGGGTATCCCGACTTTGGATATGCTTGATGCGAAAGTTAAGTGTGACGAGTTAGGTGTGCAGTTGATTGGTCCAAACTGTCCGGGTGTGATAACTCCGGGAGAGTCAAAGATCGGTATTATGCCCGGCCACATCCACCTTCCGGGCAAGGTTGGTATTGTAAGTCGCTCTGGTACGTTGACGTACGAAGCGGTTAAACAAACTACGGACTTTGGTTTTGGTCAATCTACTTGTGTAGGTATCGGCGGCGACCCTATTCCTGGCTCGAACTTCATCGATATTCTTGAGATGTTCGAAAACGACCCTCAGACCGAAGCAATTGTCATGATTGGTGAGATCGGCGGTAACGCTGAAGAAGAGGCTGCTGAGTACATCAAGGCAAACGTTTCTAAGCCGGTTGTTTCTTATATCGCCGGTGTGACAGCACCTCCAGGCAAACGCATGGGCCACGCTGGTGCAATTATTGCCGGTGGTAAAGGTACTGCAGCGGATAAGTTTGCTGCGTTAGAGGCGGCAGGCGTAATCACTGTTAAGAGCCTTGCTGATATTGGTAAAGCACTTAAAGAAACGACTGGCTGGTAGGCTTGTCGTTATTTGAAAAGGAGGCCTCGGCCTCCTTTTTTTTATGAAAAAAAGCGGCATTGGTCGCCGAACTGCACCAATACCGCAAAGGGTAACCAAGGAGGAACAATGAAACTAATTAGGCCTGAAAGAATAATTTGTTTCGATGATTCAATAGTAGAGGGAGTAGGGGCGTAAGATAATCGGCCGAAAGGCTTATTTACGAATGTGTAAGAATTAATTGAAGGTCTATTTATCTATAAAAATACATGGCTTGTAAAAGGAATAGCGCTCTTATATTGTCATTCTTAAATTTGAAATTTAAATAAGAGATTTATCGTTCATGCGCCTACCGCCGCCTCTTGTCGCTATTTCCATTGCTTTCATGATGTACCTTGTTAACCCTTATTTTGTTGCTTGTTGTTCGCTATCCTGGTTGCCTCACTTTGCTATCATTTTCATTATTTCGGCTGCGTTTTTTTTATCTCCTGCTCTTTTGCAATTTCGGCGCGTTAAGACCACCGTTAATCCGTATACGCCAAAAAAGACGAGTACATTGGTAACGGGTGGCGTGTATAAATACTCGCGCAACCCTATGTATCTTGGAATGGCTCTCGTGTTAGCTGCTTGGGCGGCAATACTAGAAACGGTTCCCAGCTTTGCAGGCGTTTTGGTTTTTATCGCGTACATAAGTTACTTTCAAATTAAAGATGAAGAGGAAGCGCTAGCTGAACTTTTTGGAGAGGAATTCGATGCTTATAAATCAGGTGTCAGGCGGTGGCTGTAGTTGCAACTCCTGTTTTACATTTGGTTCACGAAAGAATTCAACAAACTACTGTTTTTGAGAGGCTGTTTTGAGTAAAGGTGAAAAGATACGAAGGGAAGTGATGGGTGATGCGTTTGTTGATAAAGCGCTCGCAGGAGCCAATGAGTTTACTCAGCCGATGCAGGACCTTATTAATGATGCATGTTGGGGAACTGTCTGGGCTCGTGGCGGGTTAAATAGAAAAACCAGAAGTCTAGTTACTATTGCAATGCTTGCTGCGCTCAGGGCTCCGCAAGAATTAAAGGGACATGTTCGTGGCGCATTGAACAATGGTGCTACTACAGAAGAAATCCGTGAGGTGCTTCTTCAAAGCATGACCTACTGTGGTGCTCCTGCATGCCAAGAGGCATTTAGGGCCGCTCGTGAGGTTGTTGATTCTATTGATGGTGGTTAACTTTTTGTTTGATTGCGTTTTTGCTTCGCATAGTTTTCTTATAACTGAAGGTTTGTTATGAACGAATTTATCCGTACTGGTTCTTTTATAAATGGTGAATGGCTCTCGGGCTCTCAAACGTTTGAAGTAGTTAACAAGGCTACAGGCGAGAGTATAGCTTCGATTCATAACGCAGATAGTAGTGCTGTTGATGGCGCTATCGCTGCGGCAAACGTTGCATTGCCGGCATGGTCATCTAAAACCGCAAACGAACGTTCAGCTGTATTGAGGGCTTGGTTTGATTTGCTAATGCAGTATCAAGTGGAATTAGCAGAGTTGTTAACTTTGGAGCAAGGTAAGCCGATTTCCGAAGCAAAGGGTGAGGTTGCATACGGTGCGAAATATATTGAATGGTTTGCAGAAGAGGCCAAGCGATTGTACGGAGTAACCATACCAAGCCAAGGTGAGTCTCAACGGATAATCGCGCTTAGACAACCCGTTGGGGTAGTTGGCGCCATTACGCCATGGAACTTTCCTAACGCAATGATTGCTAGAAAAGCTGCTGCAGCTTTGGCGGCAGGCTGTACTTTCGTCGTTCGACCGTCGGAACTCACGCCTCTCTCAGCACTGGCAATGGCAGATTTGGCGCAGAAGGCGGGTTTGCCAGGTGGCGTATTTAATGTCGTTGTTGGTACGGATGCTATAGGTATGGGGCGATCTCTTACAAAGAGCAGTGATGTGCGCAAGTTTAGTTTTACGGGCTCTACAAAGGTCGGCAAGCAACTGATCGAAGATTGTTCTGATACGGTAAAGCGTGTTTCGATGGAGCTCGGTGGAAATGCTCCGTTTATTGTGTTCGATGATGCTGATATTGATAACGCGGTCGACGGGGCTATTGCTTCGAAGTTTCGCAATGCTGGTCAGACGTGCGTATGTACTAACCGCTTTATTGTTCATGATTCTATAGCAGACGAGTTTGCTAGCAAACTCGCTTCTCGTGTTGAGGAATTAAAAGTTGGTGATGGCTTTGACGATGACGTTTCGGTCGGGCCTTTAATCAGCAACGACTCTGCGCAGATTGTTGATCGGATTGTGCAAACGTCAATCGAGCAGGGTGCGAAACTTATTTGCGGTGGTGCGATCAGCACAAAGGGTGATCAATATTATAGCCCTACGGTGTTAGACCACGTTTCGAACCAAATGCCGGTTGCCTATGAGGAGGTGTTCGGTCCTGTTGCACCCATTATTCGGTTTACTCTCGAAAGCGAGGCGATCCGTATTGCAAACGACACCGAGTATGGTCTTGCTTCGTACTTTTACTCCAATGACCTTTCTCGAGTTTGGCGCGTCGCGGAGGCGTTAGATTACGGTATGGTTGGTATAAATGAAGGTGTTATCTCAAACCCAGCTGCGCCGTTTGGGGGAGTAAAGCAGAGCGGTTACGGGCGAGAAGGATCGCTCTTTGGTTTAGATGACTATACGAACATCAAATATCTATGTATGGGGCTTAGCTAGCCTATGAAGGCAGCCAATATTACTTGAGTAAGCCCATAAGGCTTTCTTTGAACTGTTTGGCTATCTCGCTGTCTTTTTCCAAATACTTATCTAGTTTCTTTTCGATGGCCCTGTCCACTTCCTTTTCAATTTTTCGTGAAGCCTCGGCTCTCGCGATGCTCTCAGTGATTGTCGCGAGTTCCTTCTCGTTTATTTCGCAGCTTACAGGGTTTACGCCATTCAGTGCTCCATGACAAGCAATAGGTATTTGCAGTTCTGCAAACTTAGGGCTTACTAAGCACGAGGGGCTTATCGCATTGCGTCTTGGCTTAACGCCTACCGTGTATTCGAAATCTTGGTTATTGATATCGAGCTTTCCAGAGCCCAACGCGTGTATTGTGCCGCTTTCCAAAGTTAACGCTTCAGTGGTAAAGTGGCCATTCGCTATCGAGTTTTGGGCACTCAGAGTTTCAAAGTTTGTATTTCCTCCCCACTGTTCAGAAGCTCTTGTTTTTTTAGTAATCGAGGAAAACCCTTTGCAAAGATATTCGTCAAAATTTATATCCGATAGCATTCCGCCGAGAACCTCGAGATAAAGACCCCCGTTATTTTCATGCAATAAGGTGTTTACTGAGTTGCCGCGAGCGTTAAGGTCTGCTACTAAATTCAGGCGCCCTAGCGCTGCGATGGGTAAGTTTAAGCTTGGTTGTGAAGCGATGATCTCAGCGACGTCTAGGTTATGCATTGATGTTTCGATAGACCATTTAGGTACGTCTGTCAGATCTATTGATGCGATGGACTTTATGAGTCCACCAAAGATCTGAGCAGTCGCTTTTTCTACGTTTAGCTTGCCATCTAACACTTCAAACGATAGCCCTGCGTTGCTGATATGGTAATTCTGGTAATGTATTTTGTCCTGAGAGAAATCAACTCTTGCTGCTAGGTCAGCTAAAAGGTGCAGAGGCAGGAGTGCTTTGGTTGCGTGATTAGTTAGCGTTGCTGGGTCAGGTGAGCTTATTGCGGCAAGTACAGAACCTGATTTCGTATTATCGACCTGCACTAGCAGTTCAGGCGTGACATCTAATGCCGCAACATACTTATCAAGAACAATACTTTCACCTTTCAACGTCAGCTCGATGGCGTTGGACGGTACGTTGAGCATTAGCTGGCCGATAAATTGGCTCTCATCGATTCTCAGATCAAACGTGGGTAGGCGAAACCTATTTTTAGAAAGCGTAAAGGGTGTTTCTAGTGTGACGTTTCGAAAGGCAGCGTTATTTACGCCTAAGTTTAAGCCTAGGTGGGTATCAACAGAAGAAAGTGAAAACGGCGCGACATTTATGTTACCCATCACGTCCAATGCTGCCCCTGAATGATCTAAGTTGAAACTCGTGTCGACGGCTAAACCCGCACCACTAAGTTGAACATTCTCGGCACTCAGATGCGCATCGGAGACACTGTACTCTAAGTCGGCAGTAAGCGAGAGCTTAAGTGCGCGATTGTTACTAAAGTCGCCGGACGCGTCTATATTATTAACTAAGTTTGAAATGCGAAAATTGCTTAGATCGTTGGAGGCATGAATATCTGCAGAAAGCGAATGTCGGTAAACAAGG
>Ga0181379_1001635_pt1 | contig 10515 bp, 6 predicted proteins | sample 2SPOviralmetaG_FD_130115 | JGI IMG/M metagenome (GOLD analysis project Ga0181379, IMG submission 130115) | Marine viral communities from the oligotrophic San Pedro Time Series (SPOT) site, San Pedro Channel, CA, USA - 2 SPOT_SRF_2009-07-10 | ecosystem: Environmental > Aquatic > Marine > Strait... | reverse complement strand
GCCGATGGAAGCACGCGTCGCGCTTTTCAAATAGGGGTGGTGGTTCGGATGACTCGCTAAGGAGCAATTACCATGGGAAGTCAATGGGAAGATAAGAACAAGCCTCACCTAAACATCGTGTTCATCGGTCACGTCGATCACGGTAAGTCAACAACCGTCGGACGTCTACTTTTGGACTCCGGACACATTGAAGGTCACGTCATTGAAAAGAACGAAAAGCTCGCTGCTGAATCCGGTAAGGCTGGATTCGGTCTTGCTTACGTTATGGACGGACTCAAGGAAGAGCGAGAACGTGGTATCACCATCGACGTCGCTCACAAGGAATTCTTCACCCCTAACTACTACTGGACCGTCATCGATGCTCCAGGTCACCGTGATTTCGTCAAGAACATGATCACCGGTGCATCCCAAGCTGACGCTGCTGTGCTTCTTTGCGCTGCAAACGACGGTGTCAACGCCCAAACCAAGGAACACGCGTTCCTCGCAAAGGTGCTTGGTGTGAAGCAACTCATCGTCCACGTCAACAAGATGGACATCTCTGGTGTTGACTGGTCAGAAGACAAGTACAAGGCTGCCTGCACAGAAGTCGGCAACCTCCTCAAGATGGCTGGATTCAAGCCAGACGACGTTCCAATGATCCCAGCATCCTCTTTGAACGGCGACAATGTGTTCAACAAGTCCGACAAGTGCCCATGGTACAAGGGCCCAACACTCTTCGAAGCAATTGACAAGATCTCAATGCCAGACAAGCCAATCAACAAGCCACTTCGCTTGCCGATTCAAGACGTGTACAAGATCTCCGGTATCGGAACTGTGCCTGTTGGAAAGATCGAAACAGGAACCCTCAACGTCGGAAAGACCGTTGTGTTCAACCCGTCGATGAAGTCTGCAGAAGTCAAGTCGATTGAGATGCACCACACCATGGTCCCTAAGGCTGAACCTGGAGACAACGTTGGATTCAACGTTCGTGGCCTTGCTGCAACAGACATCCGCCGTGGTGACGTTGCTGGATACGCTGACAACGAGCCAATGTTCGTTCGACACGACGAAACCTTCGTCGGACAAATCCAGCTCATGGACATTCCAAAGGCTGTTTCCGTCGGATACACCCCTGTGTTCCACGCTCACACCGCTCAAGTGGCTGTTCGCTTCCAAGAACTTCTTGAAAAGACCAACAAGTCCGGTAAGGAAGCAAACCCTTCCTTCCTCAAGACTGGCGACGCATGTTTGATTCGTTTCCAGCCTAACAAGCCAATGGCTATCGAGCAAATGGACACCTTCCCAGAACTCTCCCGCTTCGCTATTCGTGACATGGGCAAGACCGTCGCTGCTGGCGTCTGCTTGAAGATCGAGAAGAAGGCTTGAGCCTTCAATTGAATATTGGTTGAGGATTTGGACGGGTCATTATGGCAGCAGTTACCATCATCAAGCTCACTGGTCAAAACCACCAGGACATCGATCAAGTCGCAGGCCAAATCAAGGCCATTTGCGACAACGGTGGTATTTCGCTCCGAGGACCAATTCCATTGCCTACCCGACGACTGGTCGTTCCAGTTCGTAAGGCACCTGATGGCGAAGGCGTTGAAACCTATGATCACTGGGAACTACGTGTTCACAAGCGTCTGCTTGAGATGGACATCACTTCCGGAAAGGATGAATCGGCTCTTCGCCAAGTCACCCGAATCCCAATCCCTGATACAGTGAGCATCGAACTTTCGATGCGCTCTGTGAACTGAGTCCGACGAGGAATCACGTTGCTATAACGGCGTGCCGACAGGCTTTGCAAGCATTATCGAGCAGTCTAAGTCTTGAGGGCGTCAAGAACTTCATTTGTTTTGCCATCACAACGATGCTGCCTCGGCGACACCAGATTCAATCAGCCATTCTGCTGAGTCTTGATCGACAAAGTGAACATCGCCTGCTTCCAAAGCAAGCGATTCACCAGAGGCGATGACAATCGGTTCTGGACTGCTCATCAACACTCGAATGCGAATCAGAGATGCTTCGGCTTCAGGCGCCTTTACATCGCTTACCTCATCTTGAATTTCTTCAGTTACCGGTTGTTCGCTTGATGCCTCAAAAGCACTCTCGAGATCAATCGGAGCCTGCTTTGATGGTGCTAATTCCATAGCAGCAGCGTGTTTTGTGCCATCGGTTTGGCCCATGAATGCCGCCATTTCATCATCGTTATTGTTCGATGCAACGGGTTCGGTTTTGGGCGTGGTCTCTTCCAAGTCTGCATGAATGTACTCATCCAAATCTGGCCACTCATCAGGCGCCATGAGGCGTTCTTCATCTTGGTCAGCTTCAGGTAGAGGTTCAGGACCATTGTCCTCAAACGCAAGCGGTGGTGGTGGTCGAGAGGTGATGGCCTGGTCGGTGAACGAATCAAGTTGCATTGTGCCTGGAGCATGGCGCTTTGGTAGAGTCAAGCCTTCTCCAGCAAGTCCATCTTGCATCGAAGACCAATCGATTTCCATCTTGAATCGGTCCATGGCAATTTGCACTGCATGAAAAAAGGCCTTCTCGCCCGGATCGTGCCGTTGCCAATCAAGCGCAGGTAATTCTTGGGAGATACCGCCATGTTGTGTGGCGCTTCGAAGGGATTGGGACGACACATGCTGCACCATTGCCACGGTTCGCTTTCGGGCGAGTTCTGAAGCGATGTGACGAATGTTTGCCTGTCGTTTTTGCAAATTTTGCAAACGCATACCAGTGATGCCTTTCATCAGCATGGATTGAATCTCCATATCGAGTGTATTGAGCAATTTTTTGACCATGCTCCAGAAGTCTTGACGTGGTAACGGCACGGGCATATGACGCGTTGCTTGGAGGCGATGCGTCGAAAACAACTGCTCCTCAACCTCACGCGATTGAGCGCTGTCTAGGTTGCCGAGCGACGACATCGGTTAACCGTATGGCCGACATACTTTGAACCCTTCATTCCGGATAACTGAATCATCATGTGCGTTGATTCATATCGAATGGCTCACCTCGCGTGAGCGAGGTGGTCTTGAATGCAGCCAAACAAGCGGGAAATTGCGAAAGCAAACACGCCAGTACGCGTGTCCCTTGCATTGGTTGCGTTAATGCTCGCAACAGGCTTGAGCCCCTTGGTTGTCAACGCCGAACGCCCTGAATGGGCGATTGAGGGACAAGACCACGGGACTGGTGCTGCGGATTACATGCCTCCATTGAACGCATCGAGCGTCAATACCTCGGTTTCCGGCGCATTGGTGGTTGATGCCAATCGGACCTTCACCGATGGATCATTGGTGGTCGAACCAATATGGACCTCGAATGCTTCAAACGGAAGCAATCTAGGAGTCCACTCACTCGCTCAATGGAATGGAACCCACGTCGATACCAATGGCATCGGTCATGGAGGGCAACTCACGCTTGCCACCGACGCTTCCCTCGGGACCATCACCGACTTCGAGTCGACGGTTCGAACCGCTTCTGGTTGGATGGGCACCGGTGATGATCATGAAGCATGGGCTATCGTTCAACCGAGTTTGCAACCATTGGTCACACAATCAGGCATGATCTTGCCTGCCAACGGATCAGTGCCAACCAATCAAAATGGGGCTTCTCAAACGGTGAGTGCACTCTCAACGCGTGGCCTCGGCGACTTAGGCGCAAACATGTCAGGATGCATCCGTTCCCCCGCATACCCCACGCCAAATTTTGTCAACAATTACACATTAGCATTTAGACACTGGTTAGCCCTCAACAGCGACGATGCTGCTTGGGTGGAAGTCAAAGACAGCTCAGGAGCATGGGTGAATGCAGCTCCAATCAACGGCTACAACGCAACTTCGACCAATCCCTCCGCACCAGCAGCAGTGTGGAATGGCATCGATGCTGATTGGGCTCATGCCACATTCACCCTCGATGCGTACCTCTCGTCCATCCAAGAATCAATTGAGGTGAGGTTTTGTTTTGCTACCGGGACCTCATCCTCCGCACGGGGCGGTTGGTTTGTCGATGAATTGTTGCTTCAGAACCAAGGCGATGAACCTGGTTCTTGGTTCCACGGAAACCTTTCGGGAAATTATCTTCCTAACGCGGAAGGGCAACTCACTCTTTCGCTTGACTTTTCAAATCACACGGGCCAGTCGGTCGAACTCGAACTGTCCTCGAACTGGGATATCGAAGGTGGCTCAAACGACCACCTTACTGTATGGATCTCGTTTGACAACGGAAGCACATACAGCCCAATCTCAAACCATCCCGGCCATCCAAACAATGGCGCTTTGTGCAACGGTGTGTTCTTCAATGGTCCCGACTCAAACAACCAGTGGTGCCCTGTCCTTTTCACCTTGCCGTGGACAACTTCCAGCCCTCAAAACGCCAGCACCGTTCATCTGAGATTTTGGGTTCAGACGAATGGGCAAATCAACTTCGGAGGCACCGCTTCAAGTGGTTGGGAAGGGATTGCAATCGACGACATCAGTGTATGGACAAACCGAGGCGCATCCAACCAAGCAAGGACACTCCTCGCCAATTTCACAGGCCAGCCTGCTCAACAGAATGGGTCTTCAGATGGTTGGCTGACCTATGACGGAACTGCACCAAATGAGTGGCAATGGAACGAAACCATTGGAAATAATGGACCAACAGCACTGACTGAGGATTTCGAGGAAGGATTTGATCTTCCAGCAGGTTGGTCATTGGAGGCCACATCCAATCGTCGTTGGGAGGTTGGCGTGACTTCGAACACATCTGGATTTGGTCCGGGTGCATGGCATTCGGGCAACAATGGCGCAGGAATCTACCTTGATGATGAATACCGGAACAACATGCTCACCCACCTTTACACGCCAGAGTACACTCTCCCAATCAACTCAACCTCAAGGCTCACGTTCCGAAGTTGGGTGTGCACCGAAGCCAGTTGGGACGGGGGAGCTGTGTCAATCTCGACCGATGGCGGACAAAGTTGGTGGTTCCTTCCGCCCACACTGAATGGGTTTCACGACCAAATTTCAACCGTAAACAGCAATTCACCACTGTTCGGTGAAGGTATTTTTGATGGTTCAACGGTGGTTGGTGGTTGCCACAATGTCAACAGAGGATTTGACCTGAAGACGTTTGATCTGTCGAATTTATCAGGCCAAGAGGTTCGCGCCCGCTTTACCTTCTTTTCTGATCAACTCATTGAATTGGACGGGTGGTATATTGACGATGCAGGCATTGAAATCGATGTCTATGAAACCGAAGGGGAATGGACCTCCAATCTTCTGACCCCACATCCAGTGTTTGGCTGGGGTTCACTGGACGGCTTTGTTTCCGAGCCGGAAAACACAACCGTTCGATTTGATGTTCTCGATGGCAATGGGAGCATTCTTTCGGGGTATGAAAATCGAACCTTGCCGGTTGAATTGGCCCTGAATCCACATCAGTACCCTTCATTGAAAATACGAACTCACTTCATCTCCGAGGATACACTTCGCACCCCTTCGGTTGAACGCTTGACGGTCGGTTCTGTTGGCTATTACGACGCCTACCATCACCGTTATGCTCCCTTCTCAGGCGTCGGGCTGAACGGCTTAATTGTCGATTCCGACGGTCGATTAGCTGCCACTTCCTCAGCATCCCTTCTTTGGGATTTCACCGCAGTGTGTCCTTTCCAATCCATGGTGCTTCAATCGTATGGCGATAACCTCTCAGCCACTCATGCTGGTTTGTCCCTTGATCGCTGGACCTATGCAGAACTTGACACACCTGTGCTTCGAAGGGAATTGATTCAACGCTCGACGCCACAATTCGAAACCCCCCTTGCGCTCACATGGAGTCCAAACTCAGCGTCACTTGGCTTCACGTTTGAGCCCCATTGTGCGCTCGAGCCAACCGCTCCAACCTTCACCCTTGGCGATGCGCACACCATGCTGTACGAATGGCCCATTGAGTCGGCCAGTTCCAGTTTTGGTCTTCTGCGTGGTTTCGATCGTTTGGTTGGCAGCCAAAGCGGTGTGCACCACTCGGTGAACAATTCAATCACCATGGTCCAAAACGGAACACAAACGGCAGATTTGACCTGGCTGATGCCGATCAGCAACCCCTTCACACCTGCTTTGATGACCAATCAAGTGCAATTTTTACTGAACATGGAGGGGGAGGGGGCAACAGGAATCATTGAAATCGCTCAAGGCGGTCCAAGCCTCACCCTAGCTCCAAACGGTTCATCACTCCACCATCGAATCAGCCATTTAGCAACATGCGTGCCTATGGCTCAACCGGATTCAACAGGGCTTGCCTCGTGCAGTCTTTCGGTTACCCTGAGTGGGAACTTTAGCGTCTCGTTCAGCGATGCAGTCATCGTGCCGTCGCTTCAACGCATCACCCACACCATCCCTCAGGAAACACTCAACGAAGTGATGGACGCGTTCAAGGCACAAAATGCCTCGGCGTCCGTTGTCCTTCCCTTGCATGTCACAACCGAGTCTGGCTCAATTGCTGCCAATTTGTCAGCGACAAGCCAACCAGTTTTGGTCGATTCAATATCCCCAATCGCTCATCAACGCTGGTTACCCGGTCAAACCGTAGTGTACCACACTCAACATTGGCGCGGCGATCCAAACCAACCTTCTCTCGACGCTCCAGACCTCACAGCGATCGATTTCATGCTCTCTCCGACTCAACACACATCCGATGCCGTGATTCACCTGCAAGTTGTCGATGTCGACACAACCCCTCAGTTCAGGCAAATCGGCGGCGTGGCGTATGCTCACTTGATTTCAGAGTCATCATCCATCTCGTGTGCCCTAAATGTCTGCAACGCAACATGGTCGATGACGAGCACATGGGCGTTTGATGACATCGATGATGTTCATGTTCTGGTGGCTGCAACAGACACTGAAGGGCTCGCCACCGGGCCCGCCCATACGCTACGGCAAACTGCGTTCAATGAAATTGAAAATGATTTGGAAGTTGTGGAGTTTACACTCACTGATGACCAACAACGCAACCTCAATGATTGGTCAAACCTTCAATGGCCGTTCCATTTGAACGCTAGCCAACCGATGCTTGCGACAGGTGCTGTTCGTTTCCAAGGGGTCGCCCAATCCTACATTGGTGAGCATGAGGCCAATGTCCGCATCGATGCAGTAGCCGTACCACCAATCAACATCAGTGGAGGCCCTCATGAATGGCCAGGTGAGCCTGTCGAATGGTCGTCGTCTTGGTTTGCTGAAGTGGACGTGAATGGCGAATTCTCGATTGAACTTGAGACCCCTTCAATGATGGACAACGTTCCATCAAGCACTCGTATTCTCGTTTCGCCGCACATCGAACGGCGAGGTCCTATCAACGCCTCTGCTGAAACAAGCCTCGATTTCACTGGTCGCTTCAGCGATGTACCGTTCCTGTTTGACCGAGTTGCTCCGAACACCATTTCATTGCTCGCTCTTGACCCCGGGGGGGTTGCTCCAGCAAACAATCACATTTGGATGAAAGGTCAAGATGTGGCGCTTCGTTTGACGCTTGAAGATCAAGAAGGCTTAGCGAACACATTGCTGTTCCATACTTGGCTTGAGTCAAAAGATGATGTCAATTTCGATGGAATCATGGATCAAGAAGAATATTCTGTTCAAACGATTAGCTTCAACATTGGATTAACCGAGGCGGTCGTCGATCTGCCTCTTCTCTCTTGGAGTGACATCACCGGCGGTGCGTCCTCCGGGAGAGCCAGCGTGGTGATCGAAGCGACCGACTTGGCAGGAAATGCACTACAAGGTGGCGGTGCATATGGGGACTCGACTGATTTAGCTACCATTCTCGTTCAAGAAAGATATGACACTTTAATTGAAACTTCAACCCTCGAATTTGACGCATTGGACGGCAAATTATTGCTGGGCCACGAGCATCATTTCTCTTTCATCATCACCGATGGCAACGGCATCAACTCGCTTGATGAGATTGAACTGTCTCTTTTAGGCCGTGATCAAAGCACTACGTGCTTCATCGAGCATCGCCCGAGGTTCACACAGACATTGTTTGATGAATCGTGCTTTGAAACTGCACCGGTCGTCACCGTTACAAAACTGGGCTTGGCGCAAGAATGGAGTGTCTCTATCGCCTTCCGGCTGGCATGGTCACTGCACCAAAGTCCACTTTTAGAGGAAGCCATTCCATCATTGAAAGTCTTCGATGAAGGCCAAGATCTTGGTGTTGGACTTTCAAAACTCACCGTTTTTTCATGGAATACTTCCTATGCACTTGAATTGAAACCCCTTGTTTTCGAGGACCTGACCTTGCCAATTGGCTCAACCGAGGGGCATCATTTCTGGGTTCATCGCAACGATGTCCTTCACCTGAGTGTTGAACTCGTTCACGCCGGAACAAACATCGCGGCAGAATACACGCCGAATCAAATTTCCATTGACATCGTGCTTTCCGATGGGGAACGGTCCATTTCATCGAGCGTCACAGTGGACCAGTCTGGCATTGGACACCAATCCATTCAGCTCAATGAAACGATCGTTAAGCACAACTTGGGCTTCATTGATGTGATTGTTGACAATGATTTTATTCAGCACGATGAACGGTTTAATTTTACAATCGATCGGTATTCACCTCAACTCACTGTGCCTCCGGGAACGTTGGCCATTGTTGACTCTGACATGCTGAGCGCTCAAGACATCATTGTTATCCTCAGTGATCAAGAGGGTCTCGGTCAGCATCCAGTCACAATGCATTGGACCTTTTTGCGGCTGGGGCAACCCATTGAAGGCAGTGAAGGAAGCGCAGAAGTTCCTCTATCCGCAGGCACTGGGACCACCAACACTTACTCAGGAACAGTGGATATGCGTCCAAATGGTTCAGTTGCCCTTGAACGAACTGACCGGTTATCGGTTTGGTTTTCAGCTTCAGATCTCGCAGGAAGGGATGTTTCCGGGTTTGGAACGAGCAGTATTCCATTATCACCCGCCTTCCGTTGGGTCGCTTTCGAGCCACGGTTTGACAACATTGTCGTGACTCCTTACAGGCCGATTGTTGGGGAAAACATCTCAATTTTTGTTCGAGTGGCCAATGAAGGTCTTGTCAATGGGAGCGTGACAGTTCATCTTGTAGACGCAGACGGTCGAATTTTGGAATCAAACACATCTGAACTCGTACCAGGTTCCTGGGCGGAACACACATGGAGTCTAGAACCATGGACGACAGGGCGGTTAGGACTGAGTGTTGTTCTTGTTGATGTGACAGGAAATATTCCTTTACCAATGGGTGAGGTTCAGGCTCAACCAGATTCGCGCAGGGGTGGCCTAGACAGCCTTGGATTTGCAGTGCTGGTCGTCATTCTTGCCGCTGGCGTCTTGGCCTTTAGCGTATACCGCCGCCAAGAAAAGATGGCAGACTACACCCGAAAACAGGTGGATGCCGTTCTATTCGCTCAGAATCTCCCCCCGCCAAGGCCCAAAGATCTTGACCACTTTGATGAAGAGCAATAGTCAAGAACAGGAGGTCCGAGCGTGGGACACAAGCCGGGGTTCCCGAGCGGTCAAAGGGGGTGGACTCAAGATCCTCTGCGTAAAGCTTCGCAGGTTCGAATCCTGCCCCCGGCACTCTCTTCTCTAAACGTCACACTGCGTTGGATAATATTCAACAATGAGGGTCCTTTTACGAGATTCTTTTTTCGAAACAAAGACTGCCAATTAACCTGCTTCAGCGATTCACAAGGGCGTTTTGATCCCCATTGCCCGTACGACACACCAGCCTGCGCGGGCTTCAAAGATTGAGAAAGCGCCTCCTGCGAGAGCACCAACAGAAGCAATCCACCAAAATGAACCGCTTATTGTTCCACTTGCTACGACGCCGAGCAACAATGCTCCTCCAGCAACGGCGGCTATACCGCCTGTGAGGCGGGCTACTTTTCCTTTAGCGTCAATGTTGCATTCGAGTGCCATGAGAACAATCCAATCCTGTGGATATATCAAGGGATGTTTTTTCAAATGGGCAAGAAACCCTTACTTTTTTGCTAAAATCGCATCAACGAGAGGAGTGAATGTTGCACCATGCGGATGGGGCGAAACCACGTCTGCGGCCTCCTTGACTTGTTCAAAAGCGCCACCCACCGCAACCGACCAGTGGGCGAATTCAAACATAGGAAGATCGTTTGGGGCATCACCAACGCACAACACATCTTCAGCAGCCCAGCCCATCTTTTCGAACATGACCTCCAAACCGGTTCCTTTTGACAAGTGTGGCTCCATGAGGTGAATTGCAAATCCAGTGCGAACTACAGACAAATGGGACCATTGACTTCCAGCAATACATTGTTGAACCGCTTCGAGGTCTTCATCAGGAAACAGACACCACTCACTTTCCCGCCAAGTGTTGGTTTCAATTCCTGCAGGATCAAGGCCTTCGATTTGGGTCGAGAGCCATTCTGCCGCCATCTTGGCTTCTTTTCCATCAGCTCTCACAATTGGTCCCCCCCAGGCTTTGTGCCACAGAACACCACCGTTTTCGCAGCATATAGGTCCAGAGAGTTTGAGAAACCTCCACAAACCGTAG
>Ga0181379_1001634_pt1 | contig 10518 bp, 9 predicted proteins | sample 2SPOviralmetaG_FD_130115 | JGI IMG/M metagenome (GOLD analysis project Ga0181379, IMG submission 130115) | Marine viral communities from the oligotrophic San Pedro Time Series (SPOT) site, San Pedro Channel, CA, USA - 2 SPOT_SRF_2009-07-10 | ecosystem: Environmental > Aquatic > Marine > Strait... | reverse complement strand
TATGGGAATTCATTGATGGTAGCATGATATGCATAAACACCATTTGGATACTCATCGTTTTTTTCATACCTTCCATTATATTCATCAAGATCTCCACTTTCATCAAACTTATAATCTTCAACAAAAAATCCAACATCAAACTCAGAAGGTCTATTATCTATGTTTGAAAGACTCGCAGAATATCCAGAAGTTAATAGTTTTACTCCTAAAGTTATCTCAGGATCAATATATGCATATGGACCATAAATTGGATTTCCATCATAAGCCCATCCAATAATTCCTGATAAAGTTCCATCTTCTAAGAAAGAATCTCTCAAAGACTCAAAATACTTCGATACTGAATATTGAAGTTTATCTTTACCACTAGATAAAACTTCACCAGTAGAGAATTTCGTATGATTATTATTAATAGTTAATTTTCTTATTTGTGGATCAATAAAAGCATTTTTTCCTGATGAAATAACTTTAATACTGGTATTTGATGAAGAATATCCAATACCAGTATTGATAACCTTGACTTCACTAATTTGTCCATTATCATCAATTATTGCTCTCAATTCAGATCCGGTTCCTGTTCCAGAAACTATCAAATCTGGAACGGAATAATATTCTGTTCCTTGGTAACTAATTAAAACGTTTGTAAGTTTACCACCAACAACAACTGGAGTCAATTGTGCAGATTTTCCATTCTGCAAAGTTACTGTTGGTTTTCTTTGATAGTTTATAATTGTCGATCCATATCCAACTCCAGACTCATACACATATTCATCAATTATTTTTCCTTTTACGACTGGAGTAAGAACTAAATTTTCAAAAGTTTGAGTGGTTGATCCAATTCCAGCAGTAGTATATTGAATAGAAACTGAAATATCTGGATATTTAAAATATTGCTCTCCACTTCCGGTGCTACCAAATTTTTCATAATTCAATCTTTCATAATTTGAAATAATGGTTCCTCCAACACCAGCATTACATAATCTAAAAGAATTGTCATCAACCTTTAAAATGTAATATTGATTTGCACTAGAAATTCCAGAAATTTGACTTGTTTCATAATCATAAGATATTAATTCACCATCATTAAATCCATGATTATCAAAACTAACTAAATTGTTTACTGTAGATATTCCTGTCGGATTGACAATTAACTTTCTATTAGTATATCCTTCTCCACTATTAATGATTTTAATACTATCAATTTGTTTTTTGGAAGAACGAGTTGAAAATTTATGACTTCCCAAAGATCCTGTAAAAATTCCAACGGGATTTGTTTGGGATTGTTGATCTTCTAAATTAAAATATAATTTTATTGCTTTATTGTTCGTTACTTCAACAAAATATGTTGAATTGTCAGGCATAAATTCGTTGCTTGTCAATGTGCCAATTTTTATGGCAGTATTTCCTAGTGAATTGTAAATTACTTGTTCACCATTAACAAAATTGTGGTCTATTAAAAATGCAATCTGATTTGTCGTTTCATTAACTCCACCACCACTAGAAAATTCATCAGCATTAAATAAAACTTCTCTGGATCTAGAAACTAATATTGGTTCAATAATAGCACCACTTCCATTTCCACCAGAAATATCAATAGAGGCAATTTTATCAATATCATAATCTTGAGTATCTACATATACTTTTTCAAATTTGCCACTGATTACTGGTTGAATTTTCGCACCACTACCAGCACTATCAGAAACTGCAATACGTGGTAGATTGATCACATCATAGTCTTCCCCACCAAATAAAACATTTGCATCATTAATAGGACCAAAATATACTGCATCATCAGATTTATAGTTATCAATCTCAATACCATTAATCAACATTCCAGTTTTTCCAGGAACTGTTGGTGTTCCAGAACCCTCTTTAATATTTTTTTCTAATGGAAATTTTCTTAAAATTTTCTGTATTCCAAGATCATTTTCTTTTTGAGAATTTAATACAAAAGTATGAGTTCCTAATCCAGAATTTGATACTTGGAATGTCAAATTACTTCCAGAACTTATTATAGATTGAGATCCATATAGTTTGAATTTTTTATCTGATATTTTCTTTACAAAATATGTTCCTGTAGTTAATCCAACTAAAGTTTCTCCTTCAGAAGAATAGAATACTTCCTCTCCTGTTAAAAAAGGTACATTATCAACTTCAAAAGTATTATATACTTCATTAGATAAATCTGTTAAATTTGAGAGGTTGGAGATGGTTACTGACTTAACACTTTCCTGAACATCTAAACGATAATTTTTTATTATGGAATTGTTTACTGTAAAATTAGATCTAATTCTAGATGGTAAAGAATTAGATGCAATATATGCATACTCATCTTTATCAACATAAAGATTAAGTACGTCCGACAACAATGAATCAGATTCGAATGTAGATCCAGAAGATTTGGTTTTATTTAATTTTCTTCTTATGTCATACTTTGTATTGGCATTTAAACTCGGTTTATTTTCCAAGGTTAAAGTATTTTGAGATTTATCAATATTTGTAATATATACTGGATTTGAAGAAGTAACTACAACTTCAGATTCTCTTCCCAGTATTTCAACTTCATCACCTATTTTTAAACTTGATCTATCAATAGTAGATAATAATTTATTAGAATCATTATTTGCAATTTCGTATCTTGTGCTGGTATTGTATATTAAAGAATTAGCAAAAATTTCTTTCCAATCTGAACTGTTATTTTTAATTTTATCTCCGATATTTTTTATAGAAATTAAATCACCTTCACTTGTGTTGAAGTTTTCACTTTCTTGTTTTAAATCACTAATTACTCCAAAAATTATTAATTCTACTTTTTTGGTAACATCTCCATTTTCATATGAAAAATAAGTATCATTAGATCTAATATTTGATGATTTTGCTATTGCAGTAGTGATGCCCGTGCATCCAAAAAACTGATTTACACTTTTTCCTGTATAAAAAATTGTATTGCTACCAGAAATTAAAGTTCCTGATTCTGGAAAACTTAAAGTAGAATCTACTGTTAAAATATTATCTCCTACTAATACACTTTCAAGTAATTTTGTATTTGGGGTAATTTCAAAATTACCCTCCACTGAAGATCTACCATCATTGCTGATATACAGATCAATTTTATAAAAAGTTTTTCCTTTTCTTGCAAATGGTTCTACAGCAGAGATTGATGCTGTCGTAGTTGCATCAGTATTTTTTATAAGAGTTTCACCAATAATTTTTAAAGGTTCTCCAGATATAACTTCTGCAATTACGATCTCTCTTCTAACATAATTTGCAAAAGATGGTTTAATTAAATAATCCTCCAAATTTACAATAGATGAAGATTCACCAAAAATAACCTTAAAAAGAATTTTTATTGCTTCGTCAGTTCCTTTCGACGAATAAAAATCTTTTGCTCTTTTTATAAAATTACCAGCATCAATTTCTTCCGCAAAAGGAATATTTTCTAATCCTGGAGTAAAAGTTGATTTTAATTTTATATAAAACTCTTTTAAAAATAAAGAACTTAGATTTTGTACAGGCGCATTACTTTTGTGGGATGTGGCAGTTGAAGTAGAGAATACTAAATCTTTATTATCAGAATTTTTATCAAATTCTGATATTCCACTAAAACCACGAACACATCCAGTAAATGTATTGGATGTTATACCTGTATAAGTAATAATTTCATCATCAATTTTTAAAAGACCATATTCATTTGGAAATCCTTTAGTACTAGAAACTTCAATTATATTATCAGTAGATGTTACATCATTAGACGATAATGTACTATCAACAATAACTTCCGGTTTTAAATTATCTACCTTCAAATATTGGTCAAGATTATCAGTAAGATCAACGGGACCTCCTTGATATTCTTGAGAAATATAATATTGCTTTAAAAAATCTACTGCTTTTGGACTTTCATCCAAAATGAATTCTGGTAATTGATTGGAAATTATATCCTGAATCTTGACTCTAGATTCAATTCCAGTTTGTATCATGCTACTTTCTTATAAGACTTCCGTTTGAATAACTTGATGTATAAAAATCATTAACAAATCTGGTTCCGGATATTTCATCACCAGAAGCAATTACATCTCTTACCATATTTATTGTACTTTTGGAAACACTTAATGAGATATACAAATCTCTCAAACCAACAACATCATTGGATTCTGGAAATGCTTGAATTTCTATAACATTACCAGCAACCATAGTCGATGTAATATTTAAAGTCCCGAGAATAATTTCTCCTTTTTCGTAATCTACTGTTCCTACTTCTTTAGATACTACAATAATATTTCCATTTGCATCAATTTTAAATATTGAAATAATTCCTGTCTTTAAATCCTCATTTGGAACATCTGAAAAATATACTGTAGAACTTTCTCCAAAAATTTTAAATCCTGTGGACTTAATATTTTTTCCTTCAGAATTCACATGAAATCTATTTCCATAACATAATTCATATTGTGCAAAAGTGTTCAACACTGCCTTCAAGTCTCTACGAATAATTACTTTTGTAATATTTGAAGTAATTGCAGTACTTGTATTATCAATAATTTGTTGAACTTTACTATATCTAAGTCTTCCTCCAAACTTGTTTAAGTCTAATGAATTGGAATACTTTTGGAGAGAATCCGTAACCGAAGTTTTTAGTTCTCCTAAACTTGATACTTTCGAATAATTGAAATAAACAGAACTATCTAACTCCACATAAAGAATCTTAAGATCAGTTATCTTTTGATTAATTCCAGATACGGAAAATTGTTTTAATTTTGATAAAATTTGTTCCTTGTTAAAATCAGAAACAAAACTTCCATTTTTTGGTTTTATACTAATTTGAACCGTTCCAAATTGGGGAGGATCTAACTGCTCACCACCAACTACGGAAACAGATTCGGTATTGGGATATATTTTTTTAATTATAGCTTCATAATCTCTTGATGTAACTGCTCTGTATTGAGATGAATATAGTCTTGGAGCATAATACTTAACAGAGTCAATTGATTCAATTTCACCACCATTAATCGATGATTGATTAGTTGTAATCGTAACAGTTCCGGGGTTGATAATGGTTTTTGAAGTGTCAGCAGCTTCTAATGTTCCAGAAAAAGAGAAGTTACTAGCACCATTACCATCTCTGCCATCTGTTACAATATAATTTACAGTAATATAAGTTCCATCACCATCTTCACCTAGTTTTTTACCAATAATCCCATCACCAAATCTCAATTCATATTTTTCATCCTGAACTTCATTTGTAAAAAAGATTCTTGAATTTTTATCAACGTTAAAAATATTTTCAGAAAGAGAATATTCAATACCTCTAGTATTTTCTCTACCAATATAAACTTTGATAGTCGATGTATCAATAAAAGAATTATTTAAGATAAATCTTTGATCTAATGATCCATCATATAAAAATTTCTTTGTTAAAAATATTCCTTGCAGTACATCAATTTTATCAAAAGAAGCTGTCTTGTTAACAACATTTGCCGTAATATCCTCTGGAACGGCAAATGTGTATGTAGAGTCATTAGCACTACCCACACACACTATACCTGCCTTGAGGGTCAATGTGGGTGTGTCTACGTCCGTTGTTACATCAAATGATATCTGTGCTACTGATGCTGTTTTTGAACGTGGTGCATATCCGATGTTTCCTGCAAGAGAAACAACATTCTCTCTAAGAGTGGCAGAATCCAAAAAGGATTCATTCACGATCATGTTTGAATTAAACGCTGTTATGTAAGTATTATATGCTAACGTGTCGATTAAAACAGAAAAGTTTGATCCCTCAAAGTCAAAATCCGTAAACGTAGAGTTTGCACGGAGATAATCTTTGATAGAAGTTTTTATCTGATCAAAATCTAGATTTGTATACTTTGTGAAAGGCATTTTATCTTGTTGCCTCTAAGAGGAATGAATATTCTTGTGTTGGAAACTCTTGTCCTATAATATCAAATATAACTGTTACATTGAAAGTGTTATCATCTGGTATTGGATCTACTTCAACAACCAAATTTTCAACTCTTCCTTCGAAATTTTCAATTGCAATTTGAATTTGATCCTGAATTACAGATGCTGTGCCAAAATCGACGAATTCAAATAGACTTCTTCTTACGTCAGAACCCAATAAAGAGTTAAAAAACCTCTCTGTTGGGATAGTTTGAACAATATTTCTCACAGAACGACGAATTGCGTTCTCATTTTTAAGTATTTGTAAGTCTTTTGTCACAGGATGGGGATCAAAAGACAAACTAATGTCTTTAAATGCCCTTGATATCCTCTGAATTGCCATCTTTTAAGAGTTTTCGTAATTTTATTTATACTTTATTCTTGAAGATTTCTTTGTCCTTCCTTTAAATCATCGTGCATGATCTCTTGAAGCACTCTTTCTTCTAGATCATTCGTTTCTTTAGGCAATGACCAGTAATCTGTGATCAAACTTGTCGTTCCCCACACTTCTTTCATATAATTTTTATTTCTGTCCACTGGTGAATTGCCCATTTTACTCCTATTTTGTTAGAATAGAACTTTTTGAGGGGTTCCTATCCCTATTTTATTTATTTTTCACCCTCTTCAGGTGTATTTTCACGTTCTTTTGCCGTTTTCCAAAAATATTCATCTTCACGACCCATTCCAAGTCGATCATAACCATTTTCAACACTGTAATATTGTGTCGAAACTTTAAAATCAGGCATTTTGGGGTCAATAGGTGTCAAACTATTGTCAAAAATACGCATCCTATTGTTTGGATACAGTCCATATTGCCCATTTTCAAGTTCAATCAGGTTATGAGACTTGTGTTCAGCAGGATTTTCACTTGTGGCATAGTCAACATAGTCTGGATCATGGTGATAATTATCAATTGTACAAACATAGGTTCCTTTTACAATACCATGATCCCTTGTGTAACACTCAAAGTCCATTGAACCAATAAATTTCTTATCTACCGAGACAACCCCGTAGTCCATACAATTCCAGAACTGTAGGTTTGGTAGACTCATGTCCGGTGAAGGGGTCTCAGGATCCGAAACGAAGGCACTAATGGGCAGTTTATCATACATTGCCGCATACTCTGGTAAATAAGTCTCAAAATAAAAAGCACGTCCAGGAATCGACTTAACCGAAACCCAGACGCCCTTTACAAATTCACCGTGCCCACTTTGATGATCTGTTAGATATTCTTTTCTAACCCATACTTCCATTGAAGGAAGATTTGCTATCAAACATGCCATGTGACTTTACAAAACTATATTATGTATTATCGTCCTTGCCCACGATACATTTTACGTTTTCCATTACGAGAAGTCGCGGCATATTTCGTGTGCTTCCCACTCCCTTGACGAGACTTTTTCGGTTTTCCCTCTATAAATCCGTCACCACTTAATCCAACTTTTGAACGAACTGCCATGATACTCCTTAATACTGTACGATTTTTGTTTCAAGATCTTGTGGTCTTGGAAAACCCTTCTGATAATACTTTATCGAAAGATCCTCCATAATATCAAAATATTCTTCCTCCGTCAAGTTTCTGTATAACACTTTGCCCTGATGGAGAACTGTATATTTTGCCTGCTTTTTCATCAGATAACTCTTGTCTTCTCGTGACCAACTCTGATACGAGGATCGCACCAGATTTCAAAACCTGCTTCGATTGCGTCTAGACAGAAACTTACATCCTCTCCACACATGTCCTGAACCTCTCCACTCTCAAAGACCTGCATCTTTGGTGCAAACCATGGATACTTCATTCCAGAATGCTCAAAGACTCCGTGCTTAATCATTAACCATCCAAATCCTGCATAGTCTACAGTAAATGGTTTCTTACGTTTTGGCATCGTTTCTGCCGTTTCATGATTCATGACTCCACCATTATTACGGAAGTCATCTTCTTCCATCCAATGTGCAACACTTGTTGTCTTACCATCCTCTGTCATATACCATCCACTGGAAATATCCTTGTCTAGTAGAATTAATTGCCAGAACTTCTCAGAGTTAAACACAATATCACTATCAATCCATAATTGATAATCATAGTGTAATTTTCCGTCCCAGGGAACTTGATCCGGTCCTCGCAGTACATTCGCACCTAGACATTTGCATCTTGCAAAATTCACCATTGATGAATAATCTTGCGAAATCTGAATGCTTGCTCCTGCTTGCACAAGATCAAAACAAAGTTGTACAAAATTTTTGAGATATGTATAAGAAACTCCTCTACCGGGTAGACAAAAAACAATGGTCTTGCCTTTCACCATTCCTTTTGCCTTATCATAGTCCCATTCTTGAGTGCTCTCTGATGGTTTGGGTGCCTTTGCTTTAACAGTAAATCCTTTAGCCATAACTGTAAGTAACTACGTCAATATCATAACACTGTATCTATATGAAGTCAATAGACTCTAGACCATTAGTCAATATCTCTAATAATAATACAGTCATTCTCAACCTCAATGTTTATTTCTGTTCCCTCATACCACCCCTTCTCATCACATATCCATTCCGGAATATTCAATATGTACTCACCACTTACTGGGTCGATCTCTACAGTCGTAAAATTTTCTTCGGGATTTTTTTGCATATTTTTGAATCCTGTATCCATTTTTTATATATGAAAAAATTTTTTTATTAAAGTGATATTGAGAACGCTCTTTGGGTCGTTTATAGCTTAGGGAAGTAGGGGGTTTTTATATACGGGGCACGGCAACGCATAACATAAGGGGGGCAATCACCCCCCACTGCTGTTTCACGAACGAATGATATTAGACTGTTGCATACTTAGAGTTGTTAAAGTTGGCATAACTAAATTGCTCACGATTGACCAACTTAAATGTACCGTACTCATTGGAGTAGACATAACCCTCACCACCGATTGGAGTTTGACCGATATATGCCTTTGGACCATTATTACGGCAGAGATAGATAGCATCCTCTTTAATCGACTTAACTAACAACCAGAAACTAATGAGTTTCTCATTCATAAAGGTCGATGCGATCACGGGACGATTCTCACGGATACAGGAATTGAGTTCCTGTTTAATAAGTGTTGCTTCCTTATCTGATACGAACTCAACGTCCTGTGCCATCACCCTTGCGAAAGAAATTACGTCGTCTAAGTCATGGAATCTCTTCAATCCGTCATCATACAAACCAGACGCAATCGTTGCCAGAGGTTTCACGAACTTACAATAGAATGTGTCTGTGATTGTGAAGTTCATCGGATGTGCGATTGCGTCCCTTAAGTCACTCTCTGCTGTGTAATACGTATGAGGTGCCACGATGATTTCCTCTTCTACGGTATCATCGAATTGATACGTGATTGTGTTCGGTGTGTATTCATCAGTGCCACCGAATCCGATGAAGTCCCCCTGAAAGATACCGTCAGTTTGTGGAAGATAGTCAAGGCACTTATGCAGAATTGTTGCAACGTTGCCCGTGTGGTTTGCATCGATGTCCTGATGCGATTCGTTGATTTTGATCTTTACTTTGTTGAATACGGACTTTGTACCCACGAAGAAATTACCGGTCGCAGGATTCTTTCCCCATACGATTGCAGGTGCCCCGTCCATTTTCACACTCAGGTGCCCCTCTGTCCTCAGCAGGTCCAGAACTCTCAGGTCCCCGGTGAGGATGGAATCTTCGGGGTGTTCGATGTGCTTGTTTTTCATACTGTTAGTATTGCAGGTTTGAGGGGGGAAATCAAGTGGTCTTGTGCCACTATGCCAACCGCATACCGTTACGGAACTCAGTGGTGAAAAACTCAGTACCGTTCCACAGACGGATGAACCAAGTCCAGTTCTTCTGAAAGACGTTCTCACCAGAGTAACCGAACGCAGCACAGAGGGCATTGAGACGGGATTTGGTGGTGTTGCTCTGATATCCACCGTCATAGAGTTTCATAGAATTTTCGTCGATCTCAGCAATCAGATTGCCGTGTAGGTAGACCTTGCTGATACCGTCCTCAAGGGTGACGCAGGTGTTCGCAGAGGTCCAATTGGTGTTGTCCTCGATTGCCTGAACCATCTGGGTTTCGATCTTACGCATGAGAGGCAGGTAGAAAGGGTTTGGAGGTGTGATGGGGTGCTGTCCCCTCCACTTCTATACAATACACGGTTTTGAGGGTCGTGCCAAAATCGTGTGCCACTAGTCCGACTGTCCATGGTCGGCCGCTCTGAGTATCATTTAGCAGTTACAATGCGATGATACCTTTGTTCTTTATGAAGATTTTTAATAGTTCTAACCTCATGAAGTTCGGTTAGAGCATAATCATAACCGTCCTCATTTTCAAGATATTTTGCATATTCAATGGCAGATAACTCATCTTTGAAAATCATCATTGATTTGAAATCTTCATTTTGGGAGTGATACCCACCGATGACAGAATAAAACATGATGTTAGATAGTGAAGGGTTAGTTAGTATCAGTTACCGAAGAATTCATCGTGACAATCAGCAACGAAATCTATCAGTTCATCGTTACAATCAAGACCGAAACGATCACATACGAAATCGACACACATATCAAGGGGAGGCATCATCT
>Ga0181379_1001632_pt1 | contig 10524 bp, 10 predicted proteins | sample 2SPOviralmetaG_FD_130115 | JGI IMG/M metagenome (GOLD analysis project Ga0181379, IMG submission 130115) | Marine viral communities from the oligotrophic San Pedro Time Series (SPOT) site, San Pedro Channel, CA, USA - 2 SPOT_SRF_2009-07-10 | ecosystem: Environmental > Aquatic > Marine > Strait... | reverse complement strand
GCTGGCATTACTCTCCGCCATCGACGACGCGGCGACCATCTCCCGAACCTTCACCGCCATCGGTGGTATGGTGGTGGATGCCAAGGATCAGCAGGCCGCTGCGTTCTATGAAAAATACGAATTCATCAGGATCGAAGAGAACGGGCTCCAGCTCTTCCTACCCATTCAAGATTGTATCTCGCTCATGGACGCGTAGCAGGCACCAGCAGGCGGTGACCAGGCCCAGGTAGCCGGCCAGGCCGCGGGCGTCGCGGAGCATGGACTGGGTGAGGCCGAAGCCGATAAAGGCGACCACCACCACCAGGCCGGCCACCGCCAAGGCCCGGGTGGCGGCGTCGGGCCGGCCACGCAGGGCGCGGGCGAACAACAGCAGCGGCACGCCGTACAGCATCAACAAGGAGCCCAAGCCCACCCAGTCGTCACGCCGCGCCTGCAGCCACTCTCAACAGTATTGCATCTCGCTGATGCAGGTGTAGGCGGGACAGTGCGTCGGAGCGTTATGTATACTGCCCCCAACTGTTCGTCGGCAGAGCGACGCGTTTAAAGGCAATGGAAATGAGCAAGCCAAGAGAGACCGGCATCGAAGAGGAAATCCGTAGCCTCATCGAGACCAAAAGAAGAGAAATCAAAGAGAGGTTCGATCGGCATGTGTCCGTTCAGGACTTGCTAACGGACCGCTGGGAAACCGCCCGCTTCTACGGTTTCGGGGAGGGCACGTCCTGCTACAACAACGTACTGATCCTAGGCGATGTGAAAGTCGGAAAAAACACCTGGATCGGCCCCAATGTGGTGCTGGACGGCTCCGGAGGACTAGAAATCGGGGACTACGTCTCCATCAGCGCTGGCAGCCAGATTTACACCCACCACACGGTGGATTGGAGCACATCTCTGGGTGAAAAAGGCATCGAAAGACAGCCCACCCGCATCGGAGACGGCGTCTACATCGGTCCTAATTCCATCGTACAAATGGGCGTTTCGATAGGCGATAAAGCAATCATCGGGGCCATGAGCCTTGTAAACAAAGACGTACCCTCTGAGGGAAAATACTACGGCACCAAGCTTAGAACGAACTAAGCGACTTCGCGGCTGCGAAGCAGACACCAGCAAGCGGTGACAAGGCCCAGATACCCCGCCAAACCGCGCGCGTCGCGGAGCATCGACTGGGTAAGGCCAAAGCCGATGAAAGCGACAACCACCACCAAGCCGGCGACGGCCAGGGCCCGATTGGTGTTATCGGGCCGGCCACTCAGGGCGCGGGCGAACAACAGCAGCGGCACGCCGTAGAGCATCAGCAAAGACCCCAGGCCCACCAGGCCCCGGCGGGCGGCGGTGTCGATCAGGTCGCTGTGAAGCTGATCGTGCTTACTGACCGCCGGGTGCAGGTCCCAGACCGCCACCCAGTCGTCACGCCGCGCCTGCAGCCGCCCTTCGCCCCAGCCAAACAGCGGCTTCTCGGAAAACAGCTGCACGCCGACGCGCCACATCTCCACACGCACGCCGAAGGAATTACCGCGCTCACCCTCGTCGTACTCGTCCACGCTCTCCACGGCCTCGCCAACGCGCTCGGTCACCGCCACCGTGGGCGACAACGACGCCAACAGCAGCAGACCCAGCAACGCCGTCACACCGATACCGAGCACCGGGCGCGGCAGCGTGCGCCAAAAGCCCAGGCCCACCACGACCACCAGCGCCGGGAACACCACCCAGCTGCCCCGGGTACCGGACAGCAGCGACGCACCGAGGCCGAACGCCAGCGCCAGTAACAGGCCGGCCCGCGCCCAGCCGGAACGCACCGCGAACGCCCCCACCCAGGCCAGGGCGCCCAGCAGTAACGAGAGCATGCCGAAGGGAATGGGATTGATACCGTTGTCGGCGCGGACATCGCCAAGGATCCAGACTTCCCAGCCCGCAATCAGCCCGACCAACAACGCACCCAGGCCGGCACCCCACCAGAGCGCCGCGGCCGATGGACACAAGCGGCGCCAGCCCAGCCACACGAACGCCGCCAACAAGGGCCAGAGCGGCAACCAAAGCCCGCCCCGCTCAATGGCCCGGGGCCAGACCCCGGTGCGCGCCACATCCGCCAGCCAGATCAACGAGAACGCCGCCAGGGCGGCCAGGAACCAAAAGTCCTCGCGGCTCAGCGGCGTCACCGCCCGGCGCCGCGTGGCAAAAGCCACAAGCGCCAGGGCAGCCGACGCCAGCGGCACCACGGCGTAAGCCAAAGGCCAGGCAACAAGCAAAGACAGGAAAGCGGCCAGCACAAGCCCGGCCAGGGAAGAAGAGATCATGGTGGTAGGAAGCGACCGTGCCACAAAGGTTCCAGCGAAAATCGAGCGCAGGCGGCGGGGCTCGGCCTACTAATTATGTTCTTGCTTTCCAGCGAGAGGGGTTTCGGCTTCCGTGCATCACCGCGACGACAACGATCTGTTCACTTTCAACCCGATAGTAGATGCCGAACGGAAACCGATGAGTCAGAGCACGTTGGGTATTACGATGAATCGCCGGATACAAGGAAGGTAAGGCCGCGAGCCTATTCAACGTTACCAAAACTTCGTCGATAAATTCATGGCCCAACCCATCCGCTTGATCTTCGTACCAAGCCGCAGCTTCCTCGATGTCCTGTTCCGCTTCAGGTCGTAAATAAATGGAAGCCGTCACAGTCGCTGCCGAATATCGTCCAGCGCCTCCTTGGCAGGACGACCGGGGTTACCATCCGCTTCATAAGCATCAAGCCGCCGATCAAGCTCCACTCTTTGTTCATCCGTAAGAGGTAGCGCCCCCTGGTCAGCCGCAATACTGTCCCAAAGCTCTTCGACAAGATGCATACGCTGCTCCACGGGGAGCTGCCGTAGTGATGCAAGATCCATAAATGCCTCCATTGCAGCGTCCAATATAAATCGGACCTCAACCTGGAACGAGTTTAACAGATATTAGGGCGCGTACGCTTTTATCGGCCAGCGGCACCGCCCATAGGCGCAATCGCCTGGGGCCAGTATGCCCTGGGCCCAAGCACACGGGATGTCGGCCAGAACGTCAATCGTTGTCAGCGAACAGCTATTGGCCTGTGGGGAGATCTTTCACGATGAGGTGCTGGGTCCCGGGCGGCAGGCCGCCCTTTCGCGGGCGGGGCCCGCTCCCACAATGGCCCGCTCGCACAAGGGATCAGCCGGAGGCGCGGGCGGCGGTGTTTTGCGCGGTGGCCTCGGCCATAACGGCTTCGAGGGCGTGGCAGGTCCGGGCTATGTGGCTGTCTTCCAGGGTGGGGTGGACCATGAACATCAGGCTGGTGTCGCTCAATTCGCGGGCATTGGTCAGCGGCGCCTCCGGCACCAGGCCCGCATCCTGGAAGCACTTCTCCAAATACACCTCCGAGCAGGAGCCGGAGAAGCACGGCACATCATGCTCCAGCACGGCGGCGAGAATACGGTCCCGATCCCAGCCTGCGGCCAGCTCCGAGGGTTCCACGAACAGGTAGCACTTATAGCCGGCGTGGCCCACGGCTTCCGGCACGGTGGGCACTCGCAAACCCGGCAGCGCCCGTGCGGTCTCCCAAATACGCTCGCAATAATCACGGCGCATCCGGGTCCACTCGGGCATGCGAGCCAACTGGATACGACCAATGGCCGCCTGGATCTCGGTGAGGCGCCCATTGGTGCCGAAGCTCTCGTGCAACCAGCGGTAGCCGGGCGGGTGCTCGCGCTCGTACACCGCCTCCCAGCTTTTGCCGTGGTCCTTGTAGCTCCACATCCACGACCACAGCGCCCGGTCGTTGGTGGTGACCATGCCCCCTTCCCCGCCGGTGGTCATGATCTTGTCCTGGCAGAACGACCAGCAGCCCACATGGCCGAAACCGCCCACCGGGCGGCCGCGCCAGGTGGCGCCGTGGGCCTGGGCGCAGTCCTCGATCAGATAGAGGCCGTGCTGCTCGGCCAGCGCCGCCATGGCGTCCATGTCGCAGGGCCAGCCGGCCAGATGCACGCACACCACCGCCTTGGTGGCCGGCGTCAACGCCGCCGCTACGGTCTCGGCGGTGATGTTCTGGCTGTCCCGGTTCACATCCGCGAACACCGGGCGCGCGCCCACGTTGGCGATGGCGGAGGCGGAAGCCAGGAAAGTGCGGGATGTCACCACCACATCATCGCCGGCACCGACCCCCAAAGCCCGCAACGCCATATCCAGCGCCACGGTGCCGTTGGCCAGTGCCACCGCGTACCCGGTGCCCGCGAAGGCGGCGAACTCACTCTCAAACGCCCGGCACTCATCGCCGGTCCAGTAGTTCACCTTGTTCGACAACAACACCTCCTGAACGGCATCAGCCTCTTCAGGGGTGTAGGACGGCCAGGGAGGGAAAGGTCCATTCAACATTGCAGCGCTCCTTCAATGCTTGTGATCCCCATCACAACATAGATTCCCACCGCCATAAGGCAGTGTACAAAAAGATGTAGAGAGGTTTTGTTACTCGCCAAAAACAGTCTGGCAGATATAGCGAATATCACCCGTCAAGCTCCAATTTCGGATGTACTCCAGGTTGATGCGCACCTTATCAGGGTAGATGACCTCTTGGTTGTAGCGCTCCGGATCCGCTTGCGCCGCTAATATTTCTTCCTCGTCGCGGTATGCCAGGGTGGCGGGACCTGTGATGCCTGGGCGAAGAGAAAGGACGGCGCGATCATGTCCGCTAAGCTGGTCCGCAAAGCCCGGCACATCGGGGCGCGGACCTACAAAGCTCATATCCCCCCGGAGGACATTCCACAGCTGAGGCAACTCGTCTAGCTTCGTCTTACGAAAAAAATCGCCAAGCGATGTGATCCGAGGATCACCGGAGCGGGTGACCGTCGTAGCAATCCTAGTATCGGGAATCATCGTCTTGATCTTAAACACCCGGAACCGGGATCCGTGTCGCCCGACCCGCTCCTGGATGAAGAATCCGTTGCTTTGGGTGTCAAGTGCGGCCAACACGAAGGTAATCAAAATCACCCACCAGACTAAAAGCAACCCCGCAAGCGCGAGAAAAAAATCGAAAGCGCGCTTAAATCTCGCTTGTCCTGGAGTAAGCGCCAAAGGGAACTCAGAGGTAGCCATAACGCTTCAAGGAGTCTCCGACTAGGGCTTCCAAACGGCGCACTTCTTCGTAACCAAGCGTTTTACGACCCTTTCCGAGACTTTTATCGGAGACCCCCCTAACTGCCTCGGCGATATCGTGAGCGCTAGCGCTATAACCCAAGAACTCCAAAAGCCGAGTCAGCTCATCTTCAGGCCTGGAAACAAAATCTTCGTACTTAATTCTGACAACTTTACCTTTTGGCATAGCCGACAAGGCAGAGTCGGCTTGATCCACGCATCTCTGCCACTGGATAGCACAAACTTCATTCAAGGAGTAGGCACCAAGTACATAATCCATATCGCGAAGCTTTGGGCCCCAGAACGCTAAACGCTTTTCACGCGAAAATAGACGATATAGGCGAGCCGATAAGTACCTGAAAGCGTAATAAGGCAAGTCCAAGCGAGGGACAAAACGCACCTTCTCCAGAAGATAGGGGATATCCAGATTCGCGGTCCAACGCAATTTAGCAGAGCCAGTGGCGTCCAGACCGTCACGATATATATAAATATATCTGGCTTCTGGCAATATCCGCTCAACAAATGGAACTCTTAAACAGTTGGCACAGGTTTTTTCCACCACTATATTAGCATCGTAAGTACGAGACACCCATTCGAACTGACCTCTAATATAGTCACGTATAGATTCCTTTGCGCGTTCCGCTGGAATTTCGTCGGATGGGAAGCGGACGTTCCCATGACGCCAAATATAGTTGATCTCGTCGCAAGGCCATGTGTTTATCTTAGGCAACGAACAGAGAATATCCCTAAGCATATTCGTGCCAGATCGTGGCGCACCGATAATCACAACCTTAGACACATCTCACTCCTTAACCTTAAAATCTGGGACATCAACACCCAGGGATTGATAAGTTTCTATATACTGCCCATTAATAATTCGAATATCGAAACAAGACTCAACTAGATGTCTCGCTCTTTTACCCATTTCTAAGCGCACATGAGGATTGTCTATAAGATATTTAACTTTTCTAGCGAGAGCCTTAACGTCGCCAAAGGGAACCAAATAACCGGTCACTCCAGTCTGTACAACTTCACGAACGCCGGGGACATCAAACGCCACTGTTGGCAGGCCGGAGGCTGAAGCTTCCATGATGGCCCTTGGGACGCCCTCTCGATAGGAAGGGAAAAGGAAGATATCCGACTCCCCAAGTAGATCCGGCACATCAGACGTGTGACCATAATACTTTGCATGCGATCCCTCAAAACAGTCTGATGCTACTGCATCAGGGTGGACCGGGTCGATCTCTCCAGCCCATAAAAAGCACGGAGGAGACTCCCCCTCGGCCAATATATCGGCGACTTCTATAAACTCATTGACCCCTTTTTGAGCTAGCAGTCTTCCAAGCATAGAAATGACCGGACGACCAACTTTAGAGGCACGGTTAACGAACTTGAACCTTGCCACGTCAACACCGGAACCAATAATCAGCTTATGATCACATTTTTTTAACCAGCCTTTTCGCAAAAAAAGCGCCCGATCGTCAGAATTCTGAAAAATTGTTACGTCGGCTGAAGGTAACGCGACACGATAACCAAGACCAGCGAGCTTAGATACAAAGCCCTCTCTAACAAAAGCGTGCCCTAACCCAGTTATAGTGGCTGAGACTTTAATGCCTCTTAACATTTTCGCTGCTAAAGCAGATAATATTACAGGTTTGGCATGAAAAGCTTGGACCAAATCAGGAGACCTTTCCGAAAAAATAGAAAGTATCTGAAAATAACACTTCACATCAGAGTAGCCTAACGCCGCACCTCTAGAGAATGGTACTATTTCCAACTCGACGCCCATCTTTTGAAGATCCCTACCATCCAGGTCATCAGCAACGCAAGCAATCACTTTCCAGCCTGCGTTTAGAAAATGAGAGATGATATCAAGTCGGGAGTTTTTTAAAGCATAGCCTCTATTGGCCAAAAATATAATTGTTTTCATGTGTTCTTAGACCGCCGTATCGAAAAGTTCGGCAAAAATGGATACACTACAACCAGGAAAAGGACGAGAAACTTTGTTCTATGACGGATCGCAGTACCAAAATTTCCGGTGCCATACGAGAAAACAACAACCAGCACGAAAGCGGATACTAGCAGCGCGAGAGCTGCTTTATTTTGGCTTACATGCCGAATATTCCTAATTAAAATTGAAATTATGAAAACCCACAATATCGCATCAAAAAAAACCATGATATATCTGGGATCCGTAACGCGCCATGGAAACGGCTGGAACAAAAAATTAACCACACGCAAAGGTGTTTGCCAAACAATGTCAAATACATTATCCGGGACCACACCTTGAAGATAAACCGTAGCAGCATCCTTTCGACTTAGCTGAACTTCTGCCAAGGTTTCGACCGAAAAGCCTTCTTCTTGCATAACCTCGACCTTGCCGAGATCAGCATAAAAAAGAAACAAAAACAGACAACCAGAAAAGGCGAGTGCCACAAACACCTTGCTATGGTATGAAAAAGAGCCTGAAAAAAATATTAGATACAGTGGCAATCCCGCAATAAAAATAACTATAGCGCCATGAAAAAAAGCAGAAAAAATTGCCAACAACATATATAGAAAAAGATGTTTAAGGCTTCTGTATTTTATATAGGAAACAAGAGAAAAAGCCGACATCACCAAAAAAAGAATGATCAGATTTTCTCTCAGCGTAATAGCAGAATCGACATTAAGCATTGGATGCAACGCAACCAACAGCCCAAATATAAGATTATTCTTGCTAGTAGGCCAGACAGTCCCAGCCAAAATCATAGCAAAATAAAATATAAGAACCCCGGCGATACCATTTATAAAAACCGGTATCGCTATATTGACTTCCAATAACCAATAGAAAACGGCTATGACAGAGCTAAAAACATAAGACCTGGAAAGGTCAAATGTAGCCAATACTTGAGCAAAGCTTCCCTGCGACCAATCTGCGGCTATTCTTTCAAATGTTTGGGCGTCGTCCCCCCCGAAAGGCAAAACAATAAACAACCCTGCCAAGCACATTATTAGCCTAGAAAAGCAAGCCAAGGCGGCGATAACAGCAAAACCTTTCTGTTCCAACTTGAGAACAACAAAGAAAGAAACATACAAATATATAGTGAGAAACAGCAATAAAACCAAAAAAGCACTCCTATACTAAAGCGCCGAAAGCTTTATTCATCGCTGCTTTGCAGCGCATTAAAAGCACTGCACTTTTTGGCGACGCAAATAAACTATCGATGTTATAATTTCCTGAACACTTCAATAGCGTCTTTCATAATTTGAAGCTTATCAATAAATATAGAACTTTCCGACCTAACATCACACCGGGAAATCTCCTTCATCGAAACGCCAAACTCATGCAGATCCCGAAGGTCAACTTTATCCACGATACGCGACCATCGATAATCGTTTGAGAGCGCGATATCTCTATGCCCTGAATAGACAGGTAGACCTAAAGCGAGCATTTCTCGTATTTTTAATGTCGAAGCTTCTCCCAATTGTTTTCTTTCTAATGCAAGCGACGCCAAACCAAAGTCACATTTCTCTAAAATCGTACTATACGAAGAAAAATCCATAACCCCATAAGCACGAAATACTTTGGCACGTCTTTCCGTTGACCTAATCTCTTTGAGCTGTAGCGGCGACAAATGCCCAATAAGGTGTATAAACAAAGGAATATCTTCAAAACTAAGCGGGTCATCATCAACAGCTTGGATTAATTTGTCTAGTCCGTGCCACGAAGAAAAATTTCCACATATGAAGGCTGCGTGGACTTCATGGGTTTCACGCGCATCTTTAAGCTTTTTTATCGAAACGACATCTATCCCATTAGAGTATACGGCTACAGGTTTATTGGGTGCTCGGGTTTCTTTTTCATACTTTGCTATTTCTTCAGTTACTCCGAGTATCATCTTTGTATTCTTTACTGCAACACGCCCCGTATGTTGCTCAAATAAAGACGCAAGCCGGCCTCGCCATCCGGCCTTTACAAGCTTTAACTCCTCCACTTCTTTTGAATGATGCACACTTATTCTATTAGATACAAAAGGGGCAAATATCAATGCAAATGGATCGAAAGTCATATGCCTCATGATTAATATGTCATATTCTTTACTCAATCGTAGCGCAACAAGCCATCCGTACAAATTACGTAAAAAAAGCGGCCTAAAAAATGCCGGAATTCTTTTAATAAACTGACTTTCAGTAGCTTCTGTGTGGTAGCCAAGGGTCTTCCATTCCACCCCCTCGAGTTTTTGCGACGCACTGTATTCGTAGTGGAGCTGATTAATTTGGCCGCGTGAAAACTTTCTACAAACAGAAAGATGTACGATTCTCAAAGCTTTGCTCCATTAACACATATCATCAGGTGCGCGCTGCTCTTTGAAAATTTGCGCCCCTACATATAACACCCAAATACTAGATGCCCGTATCAATTAAAAGACCGTTAGCCTTAATATAGATCGCTTCATTTATCTTGTAGCGCTTTTCAGTGTTCCGGCAGTGGGGCGAATCATTCAGTTTTGTTAGCTGACTATAGCTATATAAAGTGCCACTCCGCTCGATAGAACAAACGGGCTCAAATGCAGATCCGAGCGTTGTACGCTCAAGGAACTGGTTAAAGGCTTCAGAGCCACGTAGGGGGACGTCGGACGTGATATGGAGACTATACGCGCTCAGACTCCTCTACATTCTAATTCTTCAAACTCATACGCGACGATGCCGTGACTGTATCCGAAGCCAGGCGACTTAGATCATGTTAATATGGCTGCATCATCTTATTTCTATGCCAACGCAAGAATACTGTTATCCTCGATTGACACTACGATGCTTCTAAAAACTCCCGTCTGAGTCGCTGCTTCTATTGTCCATAGCGATCAGTGACTTTTTTCAACTCAATTAATTTGTTTGGGCAATCGCTTACTTTCACCCCTTTCAGGCATCCCAGCAAGGGCTTTATTTTTACCCTGTTTTTGGTTGCTTTATGGCTTACATATGCCCAGGTATCGTGTAACCGAAAGCGGCCTTAAATGCAGATTTCTTTATTGCGCGGCCACTCCTTTTTGTTCAGTTATATACAGGACAGAACGTTAGTGTCATCGGACATACCAGGGCATGGCTACAGTCAGACCTTGGGCGACGGTGTGTGACGGTGCATAGCCAAGAGATCGCTGAGCCTTGCTAATATCCGCCTGGGAATGACGTACGTCACCAGGTCGAAAATCACGATATTGTGGTTCGCGTGTTCCTCCAATCGCCAGGTTATCCAGCTCTTCGCGTATGGCCCAGAATAAGTGGTTCAGTGTGATTCGAGCATTTAGAGCCACATTGTATACCTCGTCTTTTACCTCCTCCAATGCTGTAGCTGCTAACAAGTTGGCTTGTACGGCATTGTCGACAAAACAGAAGTCCCGGCTGGTTTCACCATCGCCG
>Ga0181379_1001627_pt1 | contig 10539 bp, 8 predicted proteins | sample 2SPOviralmetaG_FD_130115 | JGI IMG/M metagenome (GOLD analysis project Ga0181379, IMG submission 130115) | Marine viral communities from the oligotrophic San Pedro Time Series (SPOT) site, San Pedro Channel, CA, USA - 2 SPOT_SRF_2009-07-10 | ecosystem: Environmental > Aquatic > Marine > Strait... | reverse complement strand
TTTGAGATCATATTACCGCCATACATGTCACCAAAATGTCTAACATAGATATGTGCCCAACATTGCTGTTCATCTATAGTTTTTACATAATCGACGTATTCTTGAGTAACGTCGTATACTCTAAAATCCTTAATACACTTTATACTATCTAAATCATCAGATATTTTTTCATGTCTTTTTATATGTAGAATATCTTTTAATATTCCTAAATCATCAGCATGATTTTCTAATCCTCGATACGCGATTTTTTGTTGATATAAATAGTTTGCGTACTGCAGTTCAGGTATTTCTCCTGACATTAATAATTTAGCAAAGGGACTATTTTCAGCTTTGTCGTGTACATCTTTAACTAAGTCTCGTAATGCCATAATGTAACCCTTAATTATGAAATAGATATTTATATGATTCATGTAACCGGTGATTTTATATTAGACGAATATTGGTATGGTACCACAACTCGCATTTCTCCAGAAGCCCCAGTTCCAATTGTGGAACTTTCTGATAAGAAGCAGACATGGGGAGGATCTGGTAACGTCTGGAAAAATATCAAAGGCGTAGATCCTACTTCTATATTTCATGGCTATTCAGAAAAATCATTAAAGCTAAAAGAAAAAAATGCCTGGTTTTTAGAAATAGATAAAATACCAGTAAAGACCAGAGTTATGAGTGATGGACATTACATTACTAGAATAGACGATGAAGAATATATTACAGATACAAAATTAGAAGAAAGCTTTTTATCAGATAATTTTAATTTAAATAGTAATGATATATTTGTAATATCTGATTATAATAAAGGAACAATTAAAAAACCAAAAAAGATTGTAGATAAACTAAAAGCAAAAGTTTTAATAGATCCTAAACTATCTTTAGATCATTATAGGGGAGCATATTTATTAAAGCCTAACCTAAAAGAATTCGAAAGCTTTGTAGGAAAATGTGAAACACCAAAAAAACTAATAGCTCAAGCTCAATTATTAAGAGATCATTTGTATCTTACCTATTTGATAGTAACACTTGGATCAGAAGGCGTTTTATTAATAGGTGATTCTGTTGAGCATTATCCTGCAGAAGTTGAAGAAGTTTTTGATGTAACCGGTGCAGGTGATACGTTTATGGCAGGACTTGCTCTGAGTTTAAGTTTAGGATATAACATATCTAAGTCTACAATTATCGCAAATAAATTAGCTGGAATATCAGTATCGCATAAAGGAACTTATGCAATAACAGAAGGAGATTGGAATAATGCCAATTAGACCACCATATGTATCTTCAAAATTACCTAAAGATAAATTAAAATGGTTAGAAGAAGAGTTGAAACAAACTGTAAAAGAATTATATCCAGGTGGTGTCGGCGAACGGCCGGAAGAGTCCTCATCTTCCGGACAAATACGCAGAAGCGAAATATATTTTATTCAAAATAATCCTAACATCAAATCTTTTTTAATGGAGCAATTCTCTATTGTAAACAGACAATGCTTTGGATTCGATGTTAAAGATGTATTTGATATACAATACTCAGAATACGATGCTAAATATAAAGGTCATTTTGACTGGCACATAGATATTGGCGAAGATGGATCAAAGTATTTTTATGAGCGCAAATTAAGTATGTCTATACAATTATCTGATTATAGCGAATACAAAGGCGGAAATTTAGAAATTAGAAACGTAGAATTAGGTATGGAATCAAAACAAAAAGGAACTATGATTGTATTTCCTAGTACTAAATTGCACAGGGTAACTCCGGTGACTGATGGAACTAGAAAAGCTTTAGTAGCGTGGATTGAAGGATTATGAAGAAAAAATTATTAATAACGGGAAATCACGGCTTTATCGGTAGTAATCTAGTAGATTATCTAAATACTGATGAGATGCAAGAAAAATACAAAATAACTGATGTGTTTGAACTTAATGAGCGCAGGGGCGGATTCCCAAACTTAGAAGGTATAGATGCCGTTATACACCTAGGAGCAATATCAAGTACTATTGAAAGAGATGTACGAAAAATATTAGATTATAACTTTAGCTTTAGTATGGCTCTATTAAGAGCCTGTTGTGAAAAAGGTGTAGATTTACAATATTCTTCATCGGCTTCGGTATATGGAAATACTGTAAAACGAAAAAATACTGAAACTGATAATTATCAACCTGCAAGTCCGTATGCTTGGAGTAAAACTTTATTTGACTATGAAGTAGAAAGACAATACGCAGGACTTCCAATCAAAGTACAAGGATTAAGATATTTCAATGTATATGGAGATAACTGGGAATCCTCTAAAGGTGATCAGGCCAGTCCATATACTAAATGGAAAGACGCTCAGACTATTAGATTATTTCATGGCAGTGATAAAATAAAAAGAGATTTTATACATGTAGATGATGTATGTAATATTCACATGAAATTGTTAGAAACAGATAGATCTGGAATATTTAATGTTGGTACAGGAGTAGCTACTACATTTGAAGATTTAGGTCAACACTTATCAAAATGTTATGATAGACCTATAGAATATATGGATATGCCTGATATTTTAAAGCCGCAATATCAATATAAAACCTGTTCAGATAATAATAAACTGATAGGCGCAATTGGTAAATACAGCTTTAAAAATATTTTAGAAAGTAATCCCGAACCATTATCAGCTAGAGTTATTCCGGCATCTCATCCAGATCACCCAGATTATGATTCTTAGCAGTAACTAAAGTTTTTAATTCAGGAAAGTAGAGATATTCTATTTGTGAATTAATTAGTGTTCTTACTGCATCATCTACTGTTTCTACTAGAGGCTCTCCTCCTAGATTAAACGATGTATTAAACACAATAGGTATACCTGTTTTTTCTTTAAACTTTTTAATAAAGTTATAGTAGTTAGGATTTTGTTCTTCTGTTACTGTTTGAATACGACATGTGCCGTCTTCGTGAATAATTGAAGGAATTTTTTCTTCAATACCCTTTTTACAATTTACAGCATACATCATATGAGGAGATTCATCTAATCCCTTCATATCAAACCAATCATGAACATCTTCCTTTAAAATTGTTCCAGCAAAGGGTCTAAAGAATTCTCTATTTTTTACCGTGTTAACGTGATCTTTACCATCAAGATCTGTTGGATCATAGATAAGAGATCTATTACCTAAGGCTCTTGGTCCGCTTTCAGATCTACCCTGAAATAAAGCAACAATATTTCTATCTTTAACTAAATCAACTGCTTCATCAAATTCTACGTTTTCTTTAACCTCAACGCCTACGTGATATTTACTTTGAGCATCATACACGTCTTGATTAGTAATTTTATAATCAATACCTAAATATAAAGATTGTTCTCCGTATATTTTTTCTGATTGAGTTTTATGATACCACCATAATAATGCTGCTCCTATTGCCGTCCCAGCATCAGATGATATAGGCTCAACATATAAATTTACTCCTTCAGCAAATAGATCTTGTAACACGTCTCTATAATGATAATTAGCTACACAGTTTAAACCATATCCTCCAGACAATACAATATTTTTATTTTCTGTAGTTTTATACACTCTTCTAATTAGATCGGCGACAGCTCTTTGAGATTGTGTTTGTATTCCATGTGCAGCATTTTTTCTATTTTGTAAATCATAAAAATTATTTCCAGGTGAACTAAACCCATAATCAGTCCATAGCTCTTTATTAAAAATTGCACTAGAAGGAAAATTTGGTACAATTGAGTTTCTGTTAGTTAAGAAATATCCATTATCATATTGTTCATAAAAACTAGGACAATATGTTCCATCTTCTCCGTACGGAAATAAACCCATTGTCTTACCAGCTTCAATAGCACTAAAACCGCAATATTCTGTAATAGCTTCATATGCTTTTACAATACCGGCTCTATCTGATATGATCATTTCATATTCTTCTTCCCATTCAAAGATATGATCTTTAAATTTAAATGGGGTTCTAACAGTTCCAATAGTTTGATTTGTTCCCATATGCTTATAGATATTTTTAAAATTAGCTGGATAAGAAGCTTCTAAAACAGATTCTGTTTCAAAACACGAAACTTGACCCGCTTGAGGACTTGATAGTTGAGAAAAGCTTCCAGCACCGTCTACAATAATTACCGTCGCATCTTCAAATCCAGATTTATAAAAAGCACAAGCCGCGTGCATTTTATGATGAATATGTCCAACATCAATTACTTGAGGATGACTACTACCTCTACTTGGAATACGGTCAATTAAACCTATTTTACGTGCAAAGCCTACGTATAAATTATCTCCTGTATAATCTATAGCTGCATCATGCTCAGATAAGTTCATTGTATGGCTGATTACTAAATAGTCTACTCTATCTACAAATTCTTTAGCTTTTGCAATAGTTGCTAATGGACCACCATCATATTTTTGCCTAGAAAATCTTTCTTCCTCAGAAGAAAATACAATTTCACCATTTTTTAAAAGACATCCGCCGCCGTTATGTCCTCTAGTAATGGCTAAAATCCATACATCATCACTCATTCTTTAATCCTTTTTTCACACTATCAATCACTTGTTTTAGTGTTTTATCATCTAATAACATTAAGTCTTCATTATTTAAATCGTCACAGACTTCATAAACCAATCTTATTGGACTATATTTTCTTTCGCTCTTTCCATTATCTATAACAGTAAAATTTGGATTATTTTCGTATGTTATATTTTCAGGAAACGTTCCGCCAATTACAACAGTGCACTTTTTACTAAATGCATTTGCCATATGTTGTGCAACAGAATCACATGCAAGTACATAGTCTGCGCCATTTATTACTCCCATCCATCCAAGTAAATCCATATTTTCTGGATATACGATTCCTAGATTTTTTTCTGTTGGAATCTGAAACGAACTCATCATTACTACAACAGCTTCTTTATTGAGCTCTTCAATAATTTCTAATACTTGTTTAAGCTCAAAACTTCTACCGCTACCGTCTACAATGAATCTTCCATCTATATTAGCACCTTGGCCAAATGGCTGAAAAACTACAACTTTATCTTTTCCAAGATTTTTCTTAGCCTGTTCTAAAAAATTATAGGCGTGAACTTGTTGATGTCTCGAAAGAGATAATTCTAATTTTGGAGGAGTACGAACTTCTTCTAAACTATTAATTTGCATATCAAAAGCTTGCATTAAGTTGCACTTTTGATTAAAATACTCATGCTGCCTATATGGTTCTGGCGAAAGTATTTTTCTTTCTTTTAAATAATTTTCGAAAAGATTTTTTGTATTTGGAACAAAGCATACGTCTCTGAGTTTCTTAGATGCTAAAAACAATTCAGCCCAAGCTTCTGTAACTATAATTGTATCTGGATTATTTTCAAGATATGCTTCTAGAGCTGGAATTGCACATAGTACACGTCCAGCTCCACCGTTAATAAATACGGCAGTCTTCATATTCACCTCACTGAAGAATTATTTAAAATATTATGTAATTATATATAAGTCTTTTCTATGCAGTATCGTATGTAATTCTAACTGCGCCCATATTACCTCGTGCACCACATATACAACATCCGCCCATAACATGAACTGCACTTCCACCAGCGCCAGGCATTTTCATATATGGAGTTTCTGTAGATGAACAGTTACAACCACCACATGAATTAGAGGAAAAACTAAAACAATGTTGAGAACATTCAGCAAAAAATGGAACTGGAGCTGCTTGATAAAAACCATAATTATTTGTGTCTAGACAATATGGTCCCCACAATCCAGGTATCTTATACATAAATCCCTTACATGTACAACCAAATGCTTGTGACAAACTTGCGACTCCACCCATAACTCCACATGTAGAGCAACTATTATCAAAACAATGATAGCCATGATTACACCAACATTGTCCACTTCCTCCTGCTAGGTTACCATAACATTGGTTAACAAGCATGCTTCCTGGAACTGTACCGCGAAGCCATATTTGAGCCACAGCTTTCATATTACCCGCTTCAATACGAACGTTACATAATCCTGGTCCTTCAATACAAGTAGGATAACTCCACTCATGATTCTGACAACTATAGTTAGGATAAGCTTGCGCACTACAGCACATAGAACAACCGGCACAAATGCAATATGCATCACCGGGGGTAACTTCTAGTTGCATACTCAAGAAGGCACCAGTACTTCCATGAGGTGAACCACCACAACAAGTAGATCCGGGCGTAAACGCTCCAGGACCCCATGCATCAAACTGAACTTTTGTGACACCAGATGGAACCGTAAATTGGCAGCAACTACCACAACGATAATAACAACCAACATAACCAGAACGATCAGAGCACGATGAACCACAACCGCTAGGTTGACTACGACTTTGAGGTCCAGTAAAATCACATACCCAAATTGTTTTTACAGTAGAAGCAGGTATATTAGCCATGACTCCACCATTACAGTGGATTTCTGTACCATTCATATTAGGAATTTCTTCCCAATGTTTTAAACAAAACGGGTTACTATTAATTTTGTTCTGTAAATCAGCAGCTTTTGGCTGTTTTGCTATAGCTACGGCTTCGTTACGACAACATAGACAACATAGGCAACAACCAACGGTTGTGGCTTTTTGCGTCCTACGACATTCCTCTCTGGCTGCCTGAGCTGTTCTGGCATCCAGCTGAGTATCAATATATAGGTATTGATCTATTGCGTTATAGAGTAATGGATTAGCCACTGTGCGTATCCTTGTAGCTTACTTTCTCCGCATGTTCGTTTTGCGGATCTGTTCCGTCTGCATCAAAGAGTACGACTGGCGACAATCCCGATTCTTTAGCTGCAGCTATTGAAGTAGCTACGCTTATTGGCATTTTTGGCGCCCATAGACCTGTATCTTGATTACTAACATGCCATGGTCTTAAAGGGTCAATAGCTGTTAAAAATGTATCAACCTTTGTAAGATATGCTGTAGCATCTGAATCAGCTTCTGCACTCATATCAAATTCTTTATAATAGTATGCAATTTTTTGTTTTCTTTGTTTGGCTATAATTTCACCAGCGGTATCGTTATCTTTTGTTACATATTCAAAATCAAATTCCCAAGTATTGTCATCTTTTTCTCTAAAATAAAAATTTAGAAATTCACTAGGATTAGGATTTGTACAATTTTTCCAAGCAACGCCATGGCCGTCAATTGTTGCTGTTTTATCTTCGTATGCTAATGTGTTCCACTGCTCTGAATCTGCCATAAGGGCCGTTCTAGCATCTCCGCCGGCGTGAGTCCACATTACAAACCATCCTGCCATTGCATGAAGATCATCAGTTTGAGGAGTTATAGTCACTTCTTTCATCTCAGAAGCAATCAGATCTCCTTTCATCTTAAGAGCTTGTGCTCGATCTTCTTCAGTAGGATGTGAAATATCTGTAAAGACAACTTCTCCATACTGCGGATCAATCCAGCATTTTATTTCATCTGGACCTTTATATTTAAGAGACAACGTGTTGTTATTTACAAAGGTTGGCTCCAATAGGAAATCTTCGTCGGCCCTCTTGTACGAAAATTCTACGGTAACGTTTGACATTTTTAGTTATCTCCTAACAATTTTATTAGCACCATTTTACTCTTACGGCGCCGGTTCTACCTCGGCCGCCGTCCATACCCGTATATCCGCCACAAGTCATATGTGGATGTGCTCCATTACCTGGCATGTTCCAACCATTACATTGGTTTGGGTTAAACAGATATGCAGGACAGCATTGCTCTTCGCATTTACAGCACCATCCAGCTCCTCTACAGAACGGATTTCCCGGGTGACAAAACCAAAAACAATTATTTGAACTTTTTCCGCCCATATGCAGTATCGGAATAGCAAAGCATGATCCTGCCACCATGCCAGCAGCACCAAAAGGACTTGAAGTATCATTTCCAATCGGCGCAGTAGCACTGCCGCCATATAGTAAACAAAAATTCGGGAAATTTGGATCAGTATTGAAAACATGTGGCATATCCATAGCAAATACGGAACCAACTCCCCACTGATTGTGCCTACATTGAATTAAAAAACAAGTACCATAACCTTCATTACATACTGAACTTCCGCAACTGGAACCTCCTGATCCGCAACCACATTGGGAAAACCAATATTTGGCGCCGATGCCGCCGCTGATATTGTTACACTGCGCGCAATAGTTATCCCAACCACAACAGTTGCCACTCGCATATATGGTACTATTTTGGTTACACATATCTTGCTTACACCAACCATAACTTGTGTCGGGCGTCGCACCACATTTTCTAGATACCATTTCTGAACATGAACCCGGAAACGCATTATTAGCCCTTATACAAAATGTTTGACCATTTAAAGTTCCACATATATATGCAGGATCTGGAGTAAAAATTCCAGAACCACATATCGAACAATATGGACTACAACAACATGCACATCCACTACAAGCAACTAGACAAGTTGTTGCTGGATCAGTAACAACAAACTGAATGGCCATAAAAGCACCAGTTGAAGCATAGCTTGAACCACCACAACAATTAACGCCTTTAGAAGGATTACCAGGACCAATAATTTCAATACCTAATCTTGTAGTTCCTGCAGGAAGCCCAGAGTTAGCATTGATCGCACAACTACAACCGCCTGAAAACCTGCTTTGATCGTTATCCCAGACACAAACAGTAGTAACAGTTCCAGTCGCAAAATCATCTAAATCTTTAATAACGTTATAACCGCGGCAATTACACATATGGTTATAAAATGTGTAATAATCTGAATCTGGAGTAAATCCATAAGATGCACTAGCATTTGCGATAAACGAATCTGCACTATCGATAAGCGCATCGTAACATGCAATTAAAGGATCATATGCTACCTGAGCCTCTGCAGCAGAATCTCTACACTTAGTTTTTTCTTTTAAAAGGCCTCTTTTGATTTCAACCTTTTTCGCTATCGCATTAAACTGTAATACGTCTACTGCCATCGTTATACTCCCGTTGCCGTGATCGTCGAAATCGATCCGTCGCTGTTATATACAATTGCTACGTTTTGTGTCACGGTAACGTCTCCAATAGTAGTTGTTTCTCTGTAGCTATTTATCTGACCAGAATTGCTATCATATTTAATATTTGAATAACCGAAGTTACCTTCAGTATATGATAACGGCCTTAATCCACCAGAATCTCTAGAAGAATCTATATACGAACTGGTTGAATCAGACCCTACATAAGTTGAAACCTGTCTGGTTGTATTGTCAGAGTCATAGGCACCAGTTAAGAAATTTTTTGCTATAATATTTGTTTGTGTTTCAACAAATGTTTTTGTAGCTTTTTCTGTAGGAACTGCAAGATTTGAATTACCAGATAATGTTCCGTCTGATGAGAACTCGTTAATTGATTCACCAATTTGTGCACCAATAGAACCAAGTCTCAAGCTAGTCAAACCAGAAAGGTCAAACGCAGATGCATCCAACGTAGCTCGTCCAGTAGCCTGGTCAATTCTAAAGTAGTTACCAACTCTAAAGTTACCATCTTGGTCAGTCGAGATAAAGTAAACTCGACCTGGAGCAGTCTCAATAACTTCGTTGCCTTGTGCAGCAGGTTGAGTTGGAGTTCCAGGATAATTTGTTGTGGTCACTCCACCAGTACCCACGCTCAAGAAATCGTGACCAGTTAATCGTACTTGTGAATAATTAGTTCTAATTGTTACACCAGCATCATCGGTCGAAGCATTTGTTTCAAGTTTTTGTTGCGATAGTGTTAATGTTGCTTGTCCGCCACCATATCCGGTTACACTAGAAACAACATATGCTCTATATCCGCCGGCGCTATCTGTATCATCAGCAAATGAGATAGACTGGCCTGGTTTTGGTTCACCGCTTAATCCGTCGACTGTAACGATATACCCATATTGACCTCTAACGAAGTTACTATTAACAACACTAGCAGATACTGCGCCTTGAGTAATTGTCTCACCGCCAACAAATCCAGGGAATGTTGTATTCTCAATATAGATTTTGTCTTCTGATGGCTGAGTATTAATCACATCAGCAGTTGGTGCTTCAGCGTTCCAATGAGCAGAGTCAAAATAATCGCCTGAGTCCATCAATCTGATTTGACCACCAGACGTATAAACGTTATATGACTGAGCATCGATAAATGGAGGATTAATAACGTTAATTGTACCTCTCATCTGTGTGCCGTTTGGAGCACTATCCCAATGATAATAAAGAGTAGATGGGGTTGTTGGTCCAACTTCAAATAATAGACCATCAACACTACTATCAAGCGTTGAATCGCCGTCAAGAGTGTTTCTACTGTTTATAATTCCAGTTGTATATTCGTCTGTAAAATTACTTGAATCCCAGTTAGTCGAAGTAGCAATGTAGAAACGGCCGCCTTGAAGATTGCTATCACCAATAAATCTATATCTAGATCCTCTCCAAAGATAGACATCAGGGTTATTATTAGTACCAATGGCTTGTCCACCAGTAGTTCCACCAGATAACAAATAAGTAGCACCTTGGTTATCTACGGTAATCTTTGTATTTTCAGCTTGTCTTGCATACAAGGTAGTATCTGA
>Ga0181379_1001625_pt1 | contig 10544 bp, 8 predicted proteins | sample 2SPOviralmetaG_FD_130115 | JGI IMG/M metagenome (GOLD analysis project Ga0181379, IMG submission 130115) | Marine viral communities from the oligotrophic San Pedro Time Series (SPOT) site, San Pedro Channel, CA, USA - 2 SPOT_SRF_2009-07-10 | ecosystem: Environmental > Aquatic > Marine > Strait... | reverse complement strand
GATATCGATTTCTATATGTTAGGACCTGTTGGTGATAAAATCGAACAATGGAAGTTAAAAGGTGCATTTATTCAAGCAGCTAATTTCAATGATTTGGATTTCACTTCTAATGACCCTGCTGATATCGAATTAACCCTTTCTTACGATTACGCAATATTGGAATTTTAAGATATTATTTACTACTATCTATATTTTGAAAAGGTTCTCTTAGTGAGAACCTTTTTTATTTTATAACTTTTTGTTTTCGATATACTTATATATACAACTAATAAAGGTTAAATATGAGCGAAAATAAATTTGAATTCCCAACTGAGGTAATTGATTTACCATCTAAAGGTTTGGGATACCCAGAAGGACATCCCCTAAAAAAAGGAAATATTGAAATTAAGTATATGACTGCAAGAGAAGAAGATATTCTTGCATCTCAATCCTTAATTAGAAAGGGTGTAGTATTAGATAAGTTGTTTGAATCAGTAGTTGTAGAAGCAAATGTTAATATCAATGATATTTTTATTGGAGATAAGAACGCTATTCTATTAGCAACTAGAGTATTAGGTTATGGTGCAGAATACAAAGTAGAGATAACTGACCCATCTACATTAGAAGAGCAAGAAGTAATTATTGACTTATCTAAAGTAAAAACCAAAGATTTTAATGAGGAATTACTAAATTCTGAAAATCTTTATAAATTTAAATTACCAAGAAGTGGAACTGAATTAGAGTTTAAACTTTTAACACATGGTGATGAATTAGAAATTACAAAAGAAAACCAAGCATTGGCTAGATTATATAAAGGAAAGGGAGATTCTACATTTGATGTAACCACTCGTTTAAAGTATATGATTCAATCAGTAGATGGTAATAAAGATAGAGGGTATATTACTAAGTGGGTACAAAACTCATTCTTAGCATTAGATACCAAATCATTCAGAAAATATGTAAGAGAAATCAGTCCAGATATGGATTTAAAGTTTAACTTCACTTCGGAGTTAACGGGTGAGGAGGAGGCACTCGATATTCCCTTTGGGGCCGGGTTTTTTTACCCTGCCGAGTAACTACTCAATTCAACTTCATGACCAAATTTGGGAAATGGTTAACTTCGGTAATGGTTTTACTTGGAGAGATGTTTACTTCATGCCAATACAATGGAGAAAGTTCTATTTCAAGAAGTTGATAGATTTAAAGAAAAAAGAATCAGACCAAATGAAAAAGGCTGAAAGACAATCAAAAGTAAGGGTTAGAAAATAATCCTTACTTTTTTTTTATCCAATATTTATAATAGTATAAAAGTATAAACACATTACTCATGGGAAAAAACAAAACAAACGAAGGTTTATTTGGTTCGGCAAAGAAGTTCTCAGATGCATTCTTTGATGGTTTAAAAACAAATGCAACTAATAAAGCATTCAAACAAGCTCAAAAAAATAAAAAAGTACCATCTAAGATAATTCAAAAAATGTCACAAATAGATAAACTAGCTAAAGAGCTAGAAGATGATTTAAAATACTACTCATAAAATATAAAATTTTAGTATGGCTAGCGGTGAACAACTAAAACTCTTACAAGAACAACGAAAAGAGCAAAAAGCTCTTCTTGATGAAATGTTAGCAGGTAAAACTGCTGAAGAGAGAATACTAGTCAAACAAGATACACTTTATAAAGGTATTATCTCAAAGCTAAAAGAAATAAATGAACAAGTTAAAGAGGCTAGACAAGAAGTAAGTGTTCAAGTAGATGCCCTAATACAACAAGAATCTAAATTAAAAGGATTAAGTGGTTTACAAGCCAATTTAGTTGATTTGGATAGAACACGACTTAATCTTCAACAGAGTTTAGGTGGTAAACAACAGGAAGCTTTAAATGTTATAGCAGATTTAAATAAAGATATAATAGGTTTATCAGCCGAAGATTCTATTGCACAAGAACTTTTACAAAAACAACGTGACGAAAAAATAGCTAGTACAATTTCAGAGTTGGGACTTAGTGAGGAGCTCATAAAGAATATACAAGAGCAATCAGATATAGCAGATAAAACTGCTCAAATAACTGAAAAGCAACAAAAGTTCTTAAATAAACAATTAGAAGTATATGACGGTATAAAGGATACAATCGGTGGAATATTAGAAACTGCATCATTACTTACATCAACTGTTGGTGGGGTATTGGGTAGTGCACTTATTGGAGCTGGTGTAGCCGGAAAAAAATTATTAGATACATCATATCAATTAGGTGGTTCACTTTTAGATACATCTAATATATCAACAACATTATTTGGAACTGTATTCGAAGATGCAGTCGGAACTACTAAATCTCTTTCAAAAGAATTTGGTGGATTAAGTGATGTATCTTTAACAACTCAATTCAGAACAAATGTAATAGCTAAGAATTTGGGTATAGGTGCATCTGAAGCAGCAGCCCTAACAGGTCAATTTGCTCGTTTAAATGATGGTTCTGCCTCAACTGCACAAAATTTAATACAACAAACTAAAAACTTAGCACAACAAAATGGATTAGTTCCAGCTGATGTAATGGCTGATGTGGCTAATTCAGCAGAAGCGTTTGCACTATTTGGAAAAGATGGTGGTACTAACATTGCTGAAGCTGCAGTTGCTGCTGGTAAGTTGGGTGTTTCAATGTCTCAAATTAGTGGTATCGCTGATAACCTTTTAGATTTCGAATCATCTATTAATGCAGAACTTCAGTTAGGTGCTATGTTAGGTAAAAATATCAATTTAGATAGAGCCAGAGCATTAGCATATGAAGGTGACTTAGGTGGTATGGTTAGAGAAACATTATCATCATTAGGTGGTATTGAAGAATTCAATAAAATGGATGTATTCCAAAAAAGAGAAGTTGCCAAGTTATTAGGTGTATCTGCTGATGAATTCCAAAAGATGGCAGCCAACGCTGATAAATTAGGTAAAAATGGAGAAGTAATACCAACTCAATACGAAGCAACCTTAAACACTATGAAGGCGTTTGGTTCACAAATCTTTAGTGGGATTCAAGGATTAGGTAGTATGGCTATTGCTGCTGGACAAATGGGTTTCAGCTTAAAAGATGGTTTAGCATCTATGAAAGGAATGGGTGGTTTAGGTGGAAAGATTGGAAAAATATTTAGTAAAGGAGCTCCAACTATGGCTGGTCCACTAACTAAGGCTGGTAAACCTGATATGAGATTTAACTCTAATAAAGGGTTAGGAAAAATGTCTAAAGGTGGAGGAATGGGTGGAATGATGAAAGGTATGGGTGCTGGAATGAAAGGTATGGCTTCAGGTTTTGCAGCATTTGCTAATCCAGCAACTCTATTAGGACTAGCAGCAATTACTGCAGGAATTATAGGTATTGGGTATGCATTAAAAGTAGCTGCACCTGGAATTGAATCACTTGGTAAAGCAATTGGTTCTATTGTAGAATCAATAGGTAATGCAGTAAAAACAATTATAGGTGGATTGGGTGATTTCTTTATGAAAGTATCATCAGTAGCAACTCCAGAACTTGCATTATCTGTTTTAGGATTAGCTGGTGGGTTTTATGCCTTGACTGGTTCATTGGCAGCATTTGCAATTGCTGGAATAGCCGCAATACCTGCTATGTTAGCAGTTAGTGCTTTTGGAGCAGCAAGTGGACTTTTAGATTTAGGTGGAGATAGTGGTAGTAGTGGGGATTCTGATTTAATAAATGAAATTAAAGGATTAAGAGATGATTTAATTAGTGGTAAAGTAGGAGTTTATTTAGATGGAAAAAAAGTATCTGCTGCGGTTGCTAGAGTTTCAAACGCTAATTCATTTAACTTATATAGTAATTAAATTATGCCAACATTAGAACAATTATTTAAAAATAGACAACTTCCCTCACAAGGTGGAAAGCCTGCAGAAGAGGCATACGATATTAGAAATTCAAAAGATATTCGTATTTCAGCAGCAGACCCTTTTGTGAATACAGTTGGTATGTCTTTAGCTAGATTATCCAGAAAAACAATAGGTGCTAAAGGAAGTGAAACTTTATTAGAAGAAGAATTAACAGGTGCTAGAATTATTAGAACGGCATCAATGCCATTTATATATGGTAATGAAATAACAAGATTAACACTTAGAACTACTCCACTTTTAGATAAGATGAGAGAGGCCACTAATGGTGATGTAGGTGGTGGTGGATTATTAGGTGGTCTTATTTCTAAAGCTAGAGATTTCGTAAATGATAAATTAGGTATTCCATCTGGAGTAATACCAACAAAAGTAATAGGGTTTGATTCTATTTCTAAAAAAGGTGAAACTCAAAATAGAATGATTGATTTAGCTGAGATTAAAAAATCAGGTGAAGGTAAATTATTAGGACAGTTCTTAAAAGGTTTAGGTGGTGGTAATATAAAAGATATTGGTAAACAAGCATTAGGTAGTGCAATAAAATTAGGAAAAGATAAGTTAAGAGGGGCATTATTTGGAGGAGCTGGTACAACTGGATTCAATGGAGCATCATTAGCAGGCCTTAAAAATACAACAACAAATTATGGTAGTATTAATAATGCTACTGGTGTAACAATTGGAAATGTTGATAAAAATGGTATAATAGATGTAAAGGGTTTAATGTATTCTAAAACATTTAATTTAAAATTACCACCAAAGGTAGAAATACCAATGTGGGGTATTGATTTAGATGGAGTTAACTCAGCAGGTACAGATACAAGAGTTGGTTTAGATAACAATAAACAAAATGACCCAAATCCCAACAAACTTGATTTTGTTGATATATCCGATGAAGGTGGTTTAGGTGGAAGATATTCAAAAGCTCTAAAAGATTTAGATACACCAAATAAGATATTATTCAGTTCAAATCCTGATAGAAAGGGTAAATCATTTGCAAGCAAGATTAAAACACCAATAACAAAGGATGATTTTATAGAAAAACGAAGAGGAATGACTCAGATATTTGATGTGGTTAATTCCCAAAATGTTTACGAAGGTGAAAGTAAAATCTTAGGTCCAAATGATAATTTAGATGATAAAGATTTTGTAACACTTAAATTTACATCTCTTGGTACAGTAAACGGAAAACTACGTTCAGCAAATTTCAGAGCAACCATAAGTGGATTATCAGAAACATTCTCCCCATCTTGGGATAGTGCTAAGTTTATCGGAAGTCCATTTAGTTATTATACATATGGTGGAATTGAAAGAAGTGTAACTTTTAATTTTAAAGTTTATTCTATGAATGCATTGGAACATAAGATTGGTTGGGATAAATTAAATTTCTTATCAGGATTGGTTTATCCAGCTGATTATTATGGAAACTCTGCCGTAAAACCACCTATAATTAAATTTACATTAGGTGATATGTATGACAAGAAAGCAAGTTTTATTGAATCACTATCATATAGTATTGATGATAATACCCCTTGGAATATAACTAATAAAGAAAAAACAGTATTATCTAACATATTTGGAACTGCAACTGGTACACCTGAATCAGCTGATATAGATATGAAAGGATATCGATTACCTACAATCGTTGATGTTTCAATAACTATAAAGTTTATTGAAAATAGAAAGGAAACTGGTACGGAAGCTGGTAGAAGTTTTTATAAATTTACACCACAAAGTTAATAAATTATGGCAAGTAGATATCAAAATAATGAAAGCAAAAAAGTAAATGATGGAAGAACAGTATATCGTTCAAAGATATATCCTGAGATTCCATTAAGAGATGGTGATATTTATGTGGCTAGTGAAACTGGTGATAGATTAGATACACTTGCTTATCAATATTATGATGATTCATCTCTTTGGTGGATTATAGCATCTGCTAATAATATACACAATGCCCCATTCGGTTTGAAAGATGGAACAATTTTAAGAATACCTCAGAATTTTATAGAAATAAACAACAATTTTACAAAATAAGTTATGTCATCATTTCCAAATTTTTCAAATTTCCAGCAATTTGCTAGGACTGCATTAAATAACAGAAAAGGAAAGCCTGAGAAAATATCTAAGTTGAATCCTTTTGTTAGATTAGTTTCTGGTGGTACAAAAGATGGTTCGGTTGGGTTAGTTTTAGATTCAAATCCTAATACTAAATTATTTCAAGCAGCAGGAACTACATATGGTTCTTCTACAACATCTGGTGTAATTGGAAAAACTTGGTCTGGTGGTTCTGTTAATGCAGGAACTGGTCAAGGTTATAGACCTTCTCCTATTGTAACATCTTTGGAAGTTGATGAGGCCTCTGGTGCATTATCAAGAAAGGCAACATTTTCCATAACTTGTTTTACTAAAGAGCAAATGGAAACCATATCTCAATATTTTTTAGAACCTGGTTTTTCTATTTTTATTGAATGGGGATGGAATACAGCTGCTGGTGTTGGTGGTATTGTAAACCCAATATCGGCATCTGCAATTGCAAAATATCAATCTTCAAGTAATAGAAATGAAAAAAGAAAAAATTCTGGTGGTGAATATGATAATTATTTGGGATTTATAACTGGTGGTTCCGTTGCTATGGATGGTGATAAATGGATTATTACTACAAATTGTACTGGATATACTGAATTACCTACTTATTTATTAACTACTGAAACAGGAGAACAAAAAGATGGTGATATTGGTGTAATTACTACCGCAGAACCATTTGGGTTAAATTATATAGGTGAATCTAGATTTCTATCAGACCAACGATTTATGACAATGTTTAATCAATTGCCACAAACAAGACAAACATTGGCAGTAAAAAATTTAAGAACTAAATTTTCAGCTGATAATTCATATCTTATAAATTTTGATGAAGAAGTACAAGAAGAGTTAAATGATGAAACGGATGGATTTACTGTATTTGGTTTAAATCTTAAAAAAGGAAAAATGACTGTTGGTGGAAGTGAAGTTAAATTTCCTGCAGGCACTAAAATTACAAGTTCTGAAAGATTTATAAGATTTGATGGTTTAATGGATATTATTTATGAAATAGGAATTGCTGGATACGAATTACCAGATGGTAAAGTGATAAAATTTGAATTAGATTATAAAGATACACTATGTTCATCTTTTGAACAAATATATAGTACTGATTCATCCAAATTATTTATACCAAATTCAAAAACTCCTAAATTTAATATATCTGCTGTTTCAGCAGGTAGTGGTAAACCACTAACTACAGCTGAATTAATTAATCCTGAGGATTCAACAGTTAATAATGAAGTTGCTGGACCAAGCAATCGTAAAGTTAGATTTCCAGAAAAGAATAAAAGAACATTTACAGCTACTAATGGAACCAAAATTACAAAAGAATCAGGGCAAGCTGGGTATTTAAAAAATCTATATGTAAATTTTGATTTTGCAAAAAAAATATTAGAAACTAAAAAATTCTATTTAAAAGATGCTATATACCAAATTCTTAATGGTATGTCATCTGCTGTGAATGGTATGTGGAATTTTCAAATAGAAGAAACAGAATGTAAACAATCGGATGGTAGTTCTCTAAATACTCTTAAAATATGGGAAACTAATTTGATTACTGATGGTATTCAAACCCCAAACTATAAATTTGAGATGATTGGAGAAAAATCCATATTTATTGATGCATCTTTTGATTTGGATATTAGTGGGGCTAAAATGAATCAAGTTATAGGTTCAAAATTAGCATCTAAAAGAAAAGTAAATACAGATAATGCCCCATTGTTATTCCAAGGAGGATTAACTGATAAGTTGGCAATAAAAATAAAAGTTAAAGATGTAGATAATACAACAGACTCTACATCTACCGCCAAAGACGAGAAAGATTTGGCAGAAACAAATTTAAATATTATGTTAGGTAAGTCTCACTTTTATCCAAAAGTGAATTTACAGGATAGCTCAAATTATAGTCAAGATTTATTCGAACTTTGTTATTTAGGTGCGTTTCATGATTCAAATATATTTAGTGCTTTTAAAAGTGGTAATGATGAATTAAAAAAGAAAGAAAAGGCTTCACCACTTATGCCCATTAATTTTTCATTTACTATACATGGTATTAGTGGTATTAGGAGGGGTGATATGTTTAAAGTAAATGGAATACCAAAAATTTACGAAAATGGGTTTTTTCAAGTTCTTTCAGTAAAACATACGTTAGAAGGTATGAGTTGGAAAACCGAAGTAACTGGAGGATACAGAAACAATAAGTAATATGAATATAGATAGATATAAACAAATAGCTGGGTTTGATACTGATTTTAAAAAAATGAATATTGTATCTTTTATACCATCTCCAAAACAAGAAGATTTTAAAAGGGGTTATATAACACGCTACTTTTTGACAAAATCTAATGATTCTAATGGTATCATATATGAAATAAGAAAAAAATCAACATCAAAATTTTCAAACAATCCATTTTATTTGACTGTATCTTTGGATTGGAGAATAACTGGAGACCCTATCGATATTAAGAAATCCAATACATCATCTTTACGAATCGCATCTAAGACTATTCCTAAGATTTCATTATACTTACCAAATCTTTTACAATTTCATAAGAAATAATTTGGTTATTCCAATTATTTTTCTTATATTTGTTAGATGGTTGTAGTAGAATCTAATAAAGAGATAGAACATTTTATGCAAATGTGGGAGAATAATCCTTCCATAGTTGTACCGATATGGTGTGATTTGGAAAAACATCCAATGAACAATGAACTTGCGTTCTTATTCGTAAGGATAGAAAATACTGACTTTATACTCATATACAATCATATTGATGGTAAATCCCATCATTTAGACCTCTCAACCTCCACACAACCAAAATGGGTATGGAATAAGAAGGGTTTACTACAAACTGATACAAATATACAAAATATTTTTGATATATCCAATTATAACTTCTTTGAAGGTGGTAAAATTATACCCGATGAGGTACAAAATCAATCATTTATTTCGCATTATATCCGAATGGGTATACGAGAAAACTTAGGAAAGATAGCACCTTTGATGAAATGGAGTGAATATCTTAAATCATTTATAAGTAAGTTTAATCTTCCTACTCCTTCTAAAAGTTGGATTGATGATACGATGATTCCCCTCCTTTCAGATATAGAACGTTTTGGTGTTCGGGTCGATGGGAAAAAATTTATTGATAGGTATCCTCAAGCTACTAAACATCTTAAAGATAACATTCTTTACACCGAATACAACCCATACACCATTACATCCCGTCCATCTAATAGGTTTGGTGGAATCAATTTCTCAGCTTTGAATAAGAAAGATGGAACGAGAGAAGTATTTATCCCAAAAGAGAATCACATATTCCTTCAAATGGATTATGATGCATATCACCCCCGTATCATTGGTAAGTTGATTAAATACGATTTACCCGATACATCGGTACACCAATGGTTAGCTGACCAATATGAAGTTGAGTATGGTGAGGGTAAAGGAATTACATTCCAATTACTATATGGTGGTATACCTGAGGAGTTTGACTCTATTCCTTATTATAAGAAGGTTAGAGAGTTTATTGAGAAATTATGGAGTAAGAGTAGTGAAGTGGGATATCTTCAAACACAACATAGGAGAATCCCTCTGAGTAGTATAGAAGGATTGAATCCGCAGAAGTTATTTAATTATTTACTACAAGCGACTGAAACTGAGTTAAATATGGGTATAATGAAAAAAGTTGTAGAGTTTATTAAAGAAACAAAAATTGAACTTACTCTTTATACTTATGATTCATTCTTATTTAGTTATCCATCTGATACTCCTAAAGAACATGCTCTAAAACTGAAAGAGATAGTAGAATCATTTGGGTTTCCTATAAATGCTGACTGGGGAACGGATTACTCAAAAATTTAATATTTATAGGATATAGGAAGAATTACACTATGGAGAAAAACGAATTAATCAAAGAATTACTATCTGAGTTATCTTATCGTTCTAACGAAGGATACCCTATGTTAGATAATAGAGAACAAATATCTATTATAGCTGAGATATTGGATGAGTGGGGATATACCGAAATCAAAAACGAATTAATTGAAAATCTTTTAGAAGCAGATAAAGAAACATTTACTGCTACAAAGAAAGATACAGGTGAAACATCAGTATTCAAATCAAAAGATAGTAGAGATTCGGCTATTGAAAAGGGAACTCATACTAAGAAAGAAGATTCTGGAGAAAATGATTCTAAAGAAAAACCAAAAACAGCTGTAAGTCCAGGTACTTCTTCTGGTGATTCTTATAATGATTCACTATCTGATAATGACCCAGCTAAAATAAAAAAATCTAAAACCTCAAAAGTTAAAAAATCTCCAAACGTTACTAATAAAATATATGGTAAATCTGGTGAAGGTGATACTGATGTAAAAAATGATATGATGAAGTATGGTTTTTCAGGATACCAAAAGGGTACAGGTAAAAAACCAGCTCCGGGTTCCGCAGGTTCAGCATTCAATGAGATAGCATCAGGTGAAGCTGTTCATATGATAGGTGAAAATCCAAATATAAATGAAGAGGAATTAGCTCGTAAGATGTATGAAGAATATAAAGAAACTGAATTAGGTAAAGAGCAAAGTAAATCATCTGGT
>Ga0181379_1001621_pt1 | contig 10549 bp, 14 predicted proteins | sample 2SPOviralmetaG_FD_130115 | JGI IMG/M metagenome (GOLD analysis project Ga0181379, IMG submission 130115) | Marine viral communities from the oligotrophic San Pedro Time Series (SPOT) site, San Pedro Channel, CA, USA - 2 SPOT_SRF_2009-07-10 | ecosystem: Environmental > Aquatic > Marine > Strait... | reverse complement strand
TTGCTGTTCTCTGAGATTGTTCCAACTGCTCTTTCGAGCTTATCAAGCATCTCTTTCGAGAGGTCTTCATAAATATCGAGTTTTGATTCTAATACTGCTAATCTACCAAGACCGAATGCCATTACTTTTTATTCCAAAGTTTCCTGTATCCTGTACCGTAAATATAAGTTTTATTTTTCCTCTTTCTTACAGGTGGGTCATCACCTGCTTCAGATGTTCCTGCAATTTTACCAGCAGAAAGAGAATTAGTTGGAGCAGTAACTGCCATTTCCTCCCTAATGATAAAAATTAATTTATCTATCTTATCCATTAGACACTCCTTAGGAATTCCATACAGTTTTTATCAACTTCTATATCATGAATAGTTGTATGTGGATACTCAGGCAACCTTCCAAGATAAACAACAAAGGTTTTAACTATTTCCCAATATTCTTTTTCAAGTTTATAAAACAATAATGGTGTGGCTGCATCACCAAAAACATTATAGAGAATTATAAAATGATTAATAAGAAGGTGGGCTTTTAACTCACCTTCTTTTTTATATCGTTTCAATAATCTTTTTATCCACTTAAACCTTTTCAGATCCTCATAAAAATCATCCTTTGTCACAGCAGCAGGATTTTCATAATGCTTTATTGCGAATATAAGATAATTATCTTCGTTCAACTCATTAAATAGCATATTCTAGTTTATAGTTTAATTATTCAGCAAACTTAGCATCATCAGCAGCATCACCAGTAATGGAACTACCAGCAACTAATACTTCATGCTTAACTCTAAGATTGCCATGATTGTCAACATAGGTTGTCATTCCAACCCACCCAGCATGTGTAACTGCATATGCTGTAGTAGCAGCAACTCCGACTTCAGTTGCATCTACACCAAAAATTTCAGTAGCAGAATAGTTACTATCTTCTACTGTATATTTTGGTTGCTCAGACATGTTATATGCCTGTGTTAATCCTGAACCAGCAGTAATACCAGAAGCACTAGCAAGAGTTACTTGAGTAGTAGAATCGACTGACTTAATTACACCACTACCATATGATCCCATAGAAATAACTAACCCAGGGACAACACCATTACCTGAATTCCAAGTAGTGCCATTGCCAGTAATAACACCTTCAGTGGTGATGGTAGTAATATTTCCTGTTGAATATACGGTATCCTGTTTGCCCCAGAGTGCCATGTTAACCTTTCCGTAAAATTTTTCCTAAACTTATTTATAAAAACATCCACATACAAAAGGAGGAGAAAAATATCCCCTCCCATTATACTTTAAATATTATATCAGTCAGAAGATGCCTCTTCATCCCTTGAAAGAATTGCCTTTTCAACTACCGCAAGTAGTTCATCATCCATAGTAGTCTTAGTCAGTTTAACTGCCTTATTAAGAATTACTAGACAAATCTCAACCAACTTTTCACCAAGTTCCTCGTTTTCGGGAATCTTAGCAACTGCGTCGGAGATAATTTTTGATGCTAATGGAAGTAAGAATGAAAACATAATTAACCTCATATTGTTTTGAATTATTTAGTTATCTGTAAGTAAAACATCAAATGTACAAGTATATCCACCATTATTTGTTAATGTGTGTATTCTTGCATCAATATCTGTTTTTTCTGGGAATGACTGAGGAACTGGATAAGTGAGTTGATATGGACCACCAACACCATTTACATATGCAATGTGTTTTACTCCAAAATTCCCTGTACCACCTTCACGAACATACAGTTTAAAACTACCTGTTGCTGTTCCTTGTGCGGTTACATCTAATCTCATTATATGACCAGTTTTACCTGCAGGAACAGTGTATATTGCCATCAGTGTCTGTCCTATATTCTCTAATATTTTTGCAACAGTGGTGGTAGATACTCTTATTAGAATACGTTTATTGTTTGCAATATCGGTAGTGTTTGAATAAGTTGCTCTATACACCCTATAAAATGTATTTGTGGTAGTTGCTGAGAAACCAGATATAGTTACTGTCTCTGTAATGACATTGTAATTAACATCAAGTCCTTGTATCTCTACAGTATCTCCATCAAGGTCAGTACTAGTACTATTTTCATTATTTGGCTCTACAACTCGAACTTCAAGTTGACTACCTGCAGAAATTGTCCCCCAAGGATAATTTGTGTCATTCTCATCCCAAATCGTTCCATTAGTATTTTGACTCATTTCAGGGACAGCACCAAACTTATGAATTTGTCCGTATCCTGGAGGTAAAGAGATTTGAGGTATGGGTGATATAACCCATGGTGAAGTTCCTTGATTTACCGTAATACTATTACCAATAGATATAACTGTATCTGAAGAGATTCCCGATATATTAGCATCTACAGGAAATCTATTATCAGTAGAAATATATTGACCTTCACTTGATGCGATACCCATCACTTCAAACAAGGTAGTTTCTTGTTTAAGAAATGAACCTATTCCAGAATGCCAAATAGCCATAATCAGTCACTCCATTGCAATTTTTCTGGTTGATATCTCTTAGCACTTCTAATTCTAGAGAAAGACTGTTCGGCAGGATAAACCTGCTGGACAATTGCTCCAGGATATTCTCCCTGAATCTGTTCTGCTAATTCATTCTTAGAAAGCATTTCACCTTCCATTTCTAATCGGTATAACTTACCTTCCCAAACAACATCAGCAGAATAAGTTTCCTGCTGATGTTGTGGTTGTTCCGAACCTATGTACATATTTCCGTTGAAGTCACCAGAGATATTGACTGACTCTGACATAAATTGTTTAAAGTTTTTCATCAGCAATTCCAGGCTCTAAGGGATTTATTGATTCTGCTATCGGGATCTCTAGCAGTTTTGGCAGAAGTAAGTTTCTTCTTCATACCTTTCATTCTTGCACAGAATGATTTTCTTCTCTTATTACCTTTCTTTTTAGATGGTGCTTTCAGGTCAGAACCAGGATTTTCTCTTTCATAAGACTTACGACCCTTTTCATTTAGTCCTCCAGACTTACTCTTACCTGACTTTTTAGTCCAGGCAGCACCTTCGTCTATGGGGGAACTAGACTTTTTTCCTTCCCAGAGACCTCCTTGAATTTCAGAAAGAAGGTTAGAAATTTCTGAGTATTCCACAGAATTCTTAATTGTTGTTCCTCTAGTAGATCCACTCTGAGTAGAAACTGAACCAGGTGCTGGTCTCTTAACTTGAGGTGCTGGTGGTTTTGGGACTGATCCAGCTGCTGGTCTTGTAAGACCTTTCATTAATGGGTTGGGAGTTTTTGGTTTTAGTTGATTACCAAACCTAGAACGGGATGCTGCCATTCCATATTTTGCAGCAACTTTTGGATCTGACTTACGAAGTTTATCATAAGTTGCTCTAGTTTTTGCATCTGCTTGTTGTCTTGCAGTAGGAGCTGGTCTAGATGATGCTGCAGGTCTAGATGATGCTGCAGGTATAGATGATGCTGCAGGTTTAGATGATGCTGCAGGTTTAGATGATGCCGCAGGTTTATTTGTACCTGCACCCGTACCAAAGTAATCAGATGAGTTCCTACGAGCTTGACTATTTTTATCAATCTGCGTTTGTGCAGCAGGTGTAGAAGCACGAGTCTTAGAACCATTATTAGTAGGAACTTGACCTGTTCTTGCAAAATTCCTAATGTTTGACAGTCTCTTCTGTTGCCTAGCACTGGCAGGATTTGTCTGGGCAGTATTAGGAGTTCCAGTTGCTAAATTCTTTATAGAAGTTGCAGTGCCCTTCAAAAGGTCACCACCCATATTTTTCAATGCTCTGCCAGCTCTAAATCCCAAATCAGTACTGTCTGGTTTTTCATACAATGCCAACTTTTGCTCTAACATTTGACCTAAAGAATATTCTTCACCCATAGGAGGATTGATAATAACTTTATTCTTTCCCTTCATTATATCAATAACTTTCTTTTCTTGTTTTTTCTCTTCTACCTCAGATAGAAATTCTTCAAATAAAATTTCATCTCTCCAGCTTGAATAAGATTCCATTGGTTTCTCCCTGTCTTTAATTAGTTTTTCTCTTGTTTTTTTGTCTTTTCTTGCTTTCTGACCAAGAGATTCCTTGGAAGATGCAGAAGTTTCCCCAGCAGCAGGGAGCTTTTTTGGTCCTGCAGGAGGTAACTTGGGAACAGAAGGTGAAAGTTTTTTAGTTTCTGGTGTTCCAGAAAGTTTTGCTTGTGGTTTTTCAATCACAGAAACATTTGCTTTCTTAACTCTCTGATTATCTGGATTATCTTGTTTTGGTTTTTTAGGAACCATAACAGAAACAGATTTCTTTGGAGTTGATTCTGATTTCTTTTCAGATCCAGAAGAAGGCATCAATCTCTTTTGTCCTTCCTCTTTCTTTTTCGTTCTATATGGTTGTGAAGTTCTAGCAGTAGTAGATGGTTCTGCGACCATCTTTTTCTTAGGTCTTCCAGGGTTACCTGGTTCTTTCTTATCTGCTTGCTTTGCTTCTGTTTCCTTCTTTTGCTTATCTAACTTTCTCTTTTTCATAAGTGCTCTTGCACCATGAAAAGCAGCACCAGCAACTCCACCCGCAAGTGATGCCATATTTTCACCTGCCTTCTGCATTGCAGTAGCACCACCTTCTTTGGAACCAATTCTTTGCATCTTTACATTACGTAAAGACTGTTTTGCTTTCTCTTTACTCTTATCTACGTCTTTTTTTCCTTGACCCTTAAGTTTCTCTATCTGTCTTTTCTTTTGGTCTTCATACTTCTCTTTCTTAAAAGCAAGTTGTTGTTTTAGATACTCAGTATATTCAGAGTTCTTTTTCTTATCATCCTTTTTCTTCTCACCTCGCAAATCCGCAATGACCTTATCTCCTGCTTTCTTTTTATCAGCAGCAGTCACTTGTTTTTCGTAAAGGTTATAATCCCAACTAGTCATTTTTTACGAATTAGCTTTTTTCTATCTTTATTTATCGTTTTAACAGTATTACCAAATAACCTAACTCGTTCTCCTGGTGTAATTTTTTGCACATGATTAAGATACTCTGTAGTTCCAATTTCATAGAACTCTCTGACATCTTTCAACCAACTTTTAAACATTACCTCATCTTCCGTTACGCATATAAGATAATTTGCACCTCTCCGTATAACTTCACCGATTAAACCAGTATTTAAGTTCTCAACAAAAGAACCAATCTCATATAACCCATTTTCCTTATAATTCCACCTCAATCCATCTTCATCCAACTCTGGAACAATTTTCCATGCTTCTGTTTTAGATGATACATTCATATTTTTTCTTAATGTATCAAACATTTGTTTCGATAATCCAGTATCAACACCAGGTGGGAGACCTATTTTAAATTTATCAAAATCATTCATAGCAACAGAAGTTCTCATAAGTGACGAAGAACCTGGGTCTTCAACATCACTATCTGGATCTTTCATTCCAGAAGAAACTACCTCGATACTATTAAAGGAATAAGATTCCCCATTTGCTTTATGAACTAATCCTTGAAATTCACCTAACCTTTCTTGACCAACAACAATAACTGCTTCGGTATATCCATCATTATAAATGGAAGATAATATATCAAAGATGGTCTTGCTTTCATCACTATCAACAATATAGTCAGCATAAGATGGAAATAATAATTGAAGATACTGAACCTTATCTGCAGCACTCAACGGATTGGATAAGTCATCCTGTATTCTACTAGGGTAAACTCTATATTCATATCCTCTACGTTTGGCTTCCCTAAAACCTGCTTTTAGTAAAGACTCATGATTTTTTGATGGTGGATTAAATCTACCAATAGTTACAACAACTCCATTCTCCTCTGGCACCTCTTCTTGTGGTGCAGGTTGTTGCTGTACTTTTGTTTTCTTCTTTATTTCCTCCCCCGGAATACCGTCTTTAGATACAGTATCACCTTGCCCATAATACTTTAATTTACCACCAACAGTTTTTGCTACAAAGTTTCCTTGTGCATCGTACCAATCACCATGACCATTCCCAACAAGTCCACGATTCTTTGCTTCTGTAGATGCTAAAGTCTCTACTGCTTCTGTGAAAAAATTAGCAAAACTCTTCATTATTAGATTACTTTTAAGTATTTATAGATTATTGTATAATAGATTTATAAATGATCTATTATCTAAATTATATTTACTGGACTGAACAGTGGCAGATTTCAAAGTCAAAGTTGGTCTAAATGTTTTTTGTGTTTTACTTGGTTTCCCCCTAATGATTAAATCTGCAGAAGAAGGATTAAACTGTGGTATTTTTATCCCCAATATTTTATTTAAATTAGCAATATCTTTTCCCATGATATAAAATCCACTTCCTCTTATTTGAATATAATTAATTCCCTTCGAGTTATAATACTTTATAATATTAGAAATCACATCTTTTCCAGATGCTATTTTTTTTGTTGGAAATGGATTATCTTGTCCTGTAGATTCTGATAAAAGTTTTTCATAAAATAATATTTTACTCATACTATCATCAGTAACTATTTGACGTAAATCTTCACTAGTTATCGATTCATTTGGCAATTTCCAAAGTTCTGTAATTTTCTGCCCAACATTATATTGAGTGAACAATTGATTATATAATTCAACAATTTCTAAAGGTTCTTGTCCTGTTATTTTAGGAATCCAACTTCTACCATCAAATGTAACTGCCTTTTGCCCAAAGTCAGCACCAGTGCTTGTCTTAACTTCAACTAAAAGATTTTGTCTAGGATTACTAGGAAAAGGTATCGTTAAGTCGGCACCAGTTCCAAACCCTGCTGTTTTAGGAATTCTTTTGAATACGGACTTTAATTTAGTCCGTAAAGACTGTTCATATTGCCTACCAATCAATGCAACATTTGAATACATTAAAAAACACCTAATCTCATGTATTTAGAGACTAGGTGTTTTTTTCAAAAAATAAAACTTGATTGAATCTATATTCATTACTAAAATATTTTTTATTGCAAATGTTCATCCCATGCAAGAATTTATTAGCATCAAATAAAACCATTCTATTATACTTTGGTTTCAAAGTTTTAAGTATCTCAAACCTCTTTTTAGATACCCAAGGTTCTATATGTTCATGTGGTAGATTATTTGGATAATTATCTAAAGGTTTATATAAATTAGTCCCACATTCATCATCATCATAATTCAAATAGATTATAGCAGTATATCCTGGATCATAATGTGGCCACCAATAATTATTTTTATAATCATTAAATGAACATTCATTTAATCTAGAAGCATTTGTTGCTACTGTTTCGTTCATTGAATTTGATGGAACTTGTTTACATATATCTGCAATGTAATTAAAGACTTTTGTTACATCTCTATGTAAAAATAAATGCCTTCTGTCTTCAAAATAAGTTCCATTAAAATGTTTTTTTTCTGTTTTTATATGTAATTTAGGTTTTTCACTTAAAAATAAAACACATAGAGATAAAGGGTCTTCATAAAAATTATCTATTGTATAAATTTTAGACCCTTGAAGTTTTTCTATCTTTATATCTGAATTTTTATTAATTTCAAACACTAATCATACATCTCCTTCCACACGGTTCTCTGACTGATGAACGTCAAACTCACCACCAGGATATCGTGCTTTGAGTTTATCCACGTTCATCTCAATCACTTCATCAAGAGAAACATTGAGACCCATACATGCTTGTGCAACATACCACATGATGTCTCCAAGTTCACGTTTGAGATGAAACAGGTTCTCCTCGTTTACTGGTTTGCCTTGGAAGATAATCTTCTTTACAACTTCAGTAAACTCACCTGCCTCAGCAGACATTCCTACAGCAGCAGTTAGAAGTCGGTGTGTTTCAAATCCTTCTCCACGAAGTTCTTGAATACGATACTCAAAGGCATCAGCATCTTGACTGGGTTGAGATGTGACGGCATTCACAAACTCAAGATATGCATCGGTGTTTACTTTACTAGTCATGAAAATCAGGAATAAATGGTTCTTGGCAATGTTCGGGCAGTTTTTGTTGTGTTGGAATCTTTTGACCACCAACTTCAATATATTCTACTTCCTGCCAACTGCCTCCAACACCACCGTCCATATTGACGACAATATCTTTGGTAGGAAGTTGCTTAGTAGAATTTACATCAATGATATCACCTGGAAGAGGGATGAAAGTATAATAATGCCCATCCCATCTAGCATTTCTCATATGCATGAGATTGACTGCATCTTTTCCAGTACCGCAGTCGGCAATCTTTTCTCCTCTAGGATTAAATACAGAATAGTATCCGTTCATTAGAATTTAAATCCTCCAAACTTGTCACTCATCGATGCATTTTCTTTTTCATTATCATACTCCTCATCTTGACCAGAGTCAAGAATATCATTCTGTGCTGATTGCTCACAATCATAGAGACGCATCTTGGCACGGTCAATACCCACAACAAACCTCTTGTTCACGTTGATATCGTTGTAACGATTCTTCAATTGCTTCACCATTATCTGTCCAAGTTGTTCAAGTTCCTCAGTAGAAATAAGGGCAAACATAAGATCAGCAGTAGCAGGGAGACCAAAGGACTCAGAAGTGTCAGTAATGTCAACGTCAGAGCTACCATAACCAGAACGAGTGGTCTGCGTGGCAGATACGATAGGGACGTTTGTTTCAACAGCCAATCCTCTAAGCTCCTCTGCAATACTCTTAATAAGAGTATATGAATTGATAGACATGTTTGACTTATACCGGGAGGAAGCACATATATTAAGGTAATCAATGAAAATAATATCAGGTCTAAATGACTTCTTAAGTTGAAGTTCATTAATAAGTGCCCTAAAGTGTCCACTATGTGCGCTCGCAGTTGGATATTCCTTAATAATCAAGGTGCCTTGACTTTTGTTCTTAACCTTATTTACTTTACTTTCAAACATCATTTTGGGTAATGTTTGAATATCCTGAATATTTACATTCAAAAGATTTGCATCAATACGTTCCGCAATCCTCTCCTCAGCCATCTCCATAGTAATGTAAAGGACATTCTTACCTTGAAGAAGAACAGAAGAGGCAACATGACACATAAACAAAGACTTGCCCACACCAGTACCTGCAAGAGCAATATTGAGAGTTTTAGAAGGAATACCACCTTTTGTAATTTTATTGAAGAAATCTAAGTCAAAAGGAATCTTTTCCTCAGTTTGATGGTAAAAGTCGTATCGTCTTTCGATATCTTGGAAATAGTCATGACCAATATTATTATCAAATGATACTGCTAATGCATCCTGAAGAATGCTTGGAATTGAATCACGATTTTTCTTTTCATCCTGACCATCTGCAATCTTAATAGATTCCATTAGTGCAAGATAAATTGCTCTATCTCTGCACCACTTTTCAGTAGTATCATCCAACCACTTACTATCTGCTGCACTGTCATCAAGATTAGATACATAATCACAAATAGTTTTGTATGTATCTTCAGTAATATCAGACCTTTTTTCTGTTTCAATAAGAAGAACTTCCTTTGTTGCAAGTTGTTCATATGAAACAATGAACTTACAAATCTCCTCAAAGACTACTTTCTCATGAAGGTTTTCAAAGTATTCAGTCTTAATAAAAGGTAAGACCTTTCTGCAATAATCATTATTAAAAAGTAAATTCCTGAGAATAGTTGTCTCAACGTTTTCCATTAGTTAAAATGCAAGTATGTAGTAATAATATATTTTGGTTTATCAACAGGTTCATTTACCTTGTAAGGAAATGTCCAAGTTGAAGGGAAAGTAACTAATCTTCCCCGTTTTGGATAAACGGTTTTATCACAAAACTGTATTTCTCCACCATTTTCAACATCATTCAAGAACCAAATAAAACCTAGAAATCTTTTTGCTGTATCAATATCATAGGTATCGGTATGAGCAGCAAATCCATCTTTGCCGTCATTATTGTACTTCACCATCTTGATATTTTCAATAGCATGTTCCTCTGGAAATACTCTTGAATCCATTGCTTTATAGTATTCATCTTTCTTTTGAATTATCTTATTCACAACATGTTGATGAAGAATATTAAGTTGATTTATTTCCTTATGATTTTCAGTCAAATCAATATAGGTATAACTAGGTTTTTTTTCGTTATTAACTCTTTGATGTTTATCTTGATTCGTATCAAAAATATCAATAAGATAATCACAAACCGTTGTTTCTAAACTATCATCATCAACAAATATAAAATCATTCAATTTAACCATAGGTATATTCCTTAGTTGCTGCCTCATCCAGTTGCTTCATTACATCTGGAGTAAAATACTTTTCTGGATTTGCCATAATGGTTTTACCAAATTGGGTAGTTCCATCAGGAACTTTATATCTGGTTCCTACTTTTTCAAACACACCATACTTTTCTGCCAGTTCAAGAAGACCATAATACTTATCAAGTCCACGTTCATCATAGAACAAACGAACTTCAACAGTTTTATTCTCTTTACTCAAACGTGACTTATGTGTTGTTGCTTTAATAATATTTCCAATGACTTCTGTCCCGTCTTTCTCCTTTTTCTTACTAAGATAGATGATAGTAGAAGCAGCATACTTAAGACCAGAACCCCCACCCATTTCTTT
>Ga0181379_1001620_pt1 | contig 10552 bp, 18 predicted proteins | sample 2SPOviralmetaG_FD_130115 | JGI IMG/M metagenome (GOLD analysis project Ga0181379, IMG submission 130115) | Marine viral communities from the oligotrophic San Pedro Time Series (SPOT) site, San Pedro Channel, CA, USA - 2 SPOT_SRF_2009-07-10 | ecosystem: Environmental > Aquatic > Marine > Strait... | reverse complement strand
TGATCAGTAATATTTTAAACATTAGAACTGGAAATCTCCTATGGGCACTGTCATTGTTGTGACGTTGCCTGTTGTGTCTGTTATGGTCAGTGTTATGTTGTCAGTGGTTGAGTCCTTGATCCAGTAGATCGTTGATCCTTCTACTTCTGCTGTACCACTGGATGGACACGTGCCCGTGCATTCCGTACCGAACATGTTGTCCACCAACTGCTTGGATAGGTTTGCGTAGATCCTTGACTCAACGTTCTTGATGAATTTGTTGATCGTTGTGTTTTCCTCTTCCCTCTTCTTGGCCGCGGCCGCTGACTTCTCTGCGTCCTTGACGTCATTCTTCCTGCTGTATTGCAGTTGCTCTATGCTCAACACGTGCTGTGAATAGCCGTTGCCCGAGAACGCTGGGTTTCCGAACTCGTGTGTGAGCTCACTGGCTTGTGCAGTCGCACCAAGCATCATTATGAAAATTAGTTTTCTAAACATACGTATATGGGTATTTATCGAAATTACCAAATAGTGATTATGTGCTATGATTAAAAAGAAACTATTCTAAACACCTTGGTCTCGGAACAGTTTTGAGGTGATCTCCGCTGTCTTGCTCCGCACTGCCCTGCTGACACAGTCCTCCCAGATGTCGTCGGGTTTTGAGTCATCCAACTGTCCGAATACCAGTTTCTCATCGTAGTCCAATAGCAACCAGCTCATTGCTGGCGTGTGGGGGTGTTCGATCTCCTCCTCCAACTGTGAACTGTTCCAACTGGCCATGCCCAGCGTGATCATCCTGTTGAGTGGTCCACTGCCTCGGGCAACATCTTGCAGTATCTTGCTGTCTAATGTGAATCCCACAGTGCCTTCTATGAGTGTGTTTGTGCTGGCCAACCTGTATTCCGTGCTGTGTAACACCCCCACCACGTTGTTGAGAACAGGTCCACCGTAGTACACGGGTGGGTTGACCCCTGCTTTGAGTTTTATACCGCCCTCCTGGCACACGTGTTGGAAAGTGGGCCTCTGGCATCGCTTGTTGATTATGACACCTGACGCTCCTGACACGTCATGCTTCCATATGAACACAACCGTCTTGGCGAACCTGGGATCAGGCATGCCGGGTGGTGCCACGAGTAGTTTACCCTGTGCGTCGATGTGCATAAAAATACTTATTCTAGAACTTGTAAGTGGTTTGTGGGAATAAATCTGCTTGATCTGGAGATGCAACATAGATTGTGCCCACTGCAAGATTTTGGACTAATTCATCTACATTTGAAACAACGTTTGACCATTTCTTTGCACCACTCATGAATATGATACCAACGAATGTGTCTTCACCTTGTCTGGTCATGTTTTGATAGTTTGGGAAAGCAAGTTTGGTGTGTTCTACTTTGGCAAGTGCTTCATTCTTTTTCATCACTGCATTTACAAAACCCGAAACGTTGTCAACGTGTCTGAATATTGCATTGGCCAAAGATGTGACCTGTTGCTGGTCTGGGTTGGTCGCTATTAAGTCATTTATGTTCACCCTTGTTTTTTCTATCTTCAGTTGATCTCTTATGTTCTGTATCATGTTCATGTCCACTTTGGCTTTCCTGCCGTCGAACAATCTTCCAGGTTTAGCAACACTGGCCTTGATTTCATAATGGCCTTTACCTTCAACGAATATGTCTCCTGCTCCTGGTTTAGATCCACTGTGAAATATCTTTGGACTTAACACAGACAAGCATACTTCAGCAGGACCTATTCCTTGATTCTTCAAAGAGTAAAGTCTTTCAACCACTCTGCTTACGAAATTATTGCCGTCATACCCAACGAAGATATCGCTCCAAGTTTTAGCACCTGCTGATGTCAGTGCATCTGTGTTCACTAGACCTTTGGGATATTGTTTGATGAACGCATCTATTTCTTTTGTGCTTCCTTTAGCACTTAGGATTGTCTCTGTTACTTTCTCCAGTATCCTTTTAGCGTCTGGATCATTCTCTAACACATTTTGTAGACGAGTTGTAAGTCCACCACCTTCTAGTGCGAATAGGACTTTCTCTAAGGTCTCTGAATCTATGTTGGGATCGTTTAATCTTTTCTGTATAATACTCATTATACCTGTGGCATCGTTTGGAGCCTCTCTTAAAAACCAAGGGGTTTCGAAACTTTCCTTCTTCATGAACCTGTGTATCAAATCCTGGTACAACTTGTCATGGCTGTCCTGTGATATCTCACCTTTATCTTTACGGTTGTGTAGGTCCTTGACCCCTGTGAGGAAGTCCGGATACATCTGCACGTTTGGCAGTTCTATCACCTTCGCTTTGGGTTCTGGGAACTTTATTATGTCCGCTTCTTCGACTTCTCTCTGGAACCATGGCTGTACATCTTCTCTGGTCGCACCTATTGTCAGTGCTGGTCTGCTCATTCTCAACTTGTCGCCTGCGTGGACAGTGCTACCTTGGAACTGCAATGGATACACCGTGTGTTCGTTGTCATCACGGTACTTGCCCTCCGTGTCTAGGGTGTACCTGCCATTCATCTTGATGCCGATCTGTGATAAAATTTTGTTGCTGGCATTGAACATCACCTGAGGTAATGCTTCTTCGCTGTCTCTGTTCTTTTTCATCCTACGATCATATGACCTCACAAAGCCGTCCGCCTCTAGGTCCGCCGCTCCATATACCTCATTCCCTATCACCAAGGTTGGTCCATTACGGTCCTTTGATATCTTGGCGTATACATTGTTGTACATTGACGGATCTTTTAAAAGTTCGTCGTTGGAAGGTGTGTTTAAAAGAATACTAGTCTGTCCGCCCGCTGATATCTTTGGAGCGTCTGCCTCTCTCTTGTCAACTGCCTGCTTGGCGGAATCAAGTGCCGCCTGTTCTGTGTCACCACCAGTCCTTGCAACTTCCTTGCCTGTGGCCGGAGACGTCACAACTGCGATGTATGGTGGTTTGACTTTGGTCTTGCTGACCGATATGTTAAGACCCTTGTACACTACGGGTTCTTTAAATTCTGTTATAGATTGCTCATTGTAAAACCATGGTTTCATGTCAGTATTTATGTGGTTATCACTGTGTCTTTGATGTGTGACGCTATTTCTTCCTGTGCTATGAGTTTCCTACTACACATATGATTACCACTGCTGTCAGTATACCAATTTGGGAACATAGTAAAATCATGACGCTTTTCCGTAAGATAAGCATTATACTTCCTGAACATCAAGAATTCATATTGTATGTTTTCTTTATCTAGCAGTTTTGTCAACATGATGAAGCTCTTTTGATGTTTTCTTTTTTGATATTCTTCACCGTAATTTTCTTGTTGTTTTGTTTTCTCAACAAATTGATCATACACGACTTTAGGCCATATCTTTTGTGTTTTTTCAAGGAAATTTAAATCTCGTTTAACAACATATTTCTGGGATTTGTGATTTATTACAACACATCTGTGAGTACTCGATATGCATGTTATCAACACCTGCTTGGGTTTAGTATTTGATTTGAGGTATTCTTTAATTTTTTTGTGCATGCCTTGGAATGTTTCTCCTGCCACGGCAAGGTTTACACATTCTGGGATATGAGAAGGCCATGCCAGTGATTTTTCTTTTTGTAGTTTAAGCGTGTTGGCTAACCCGGATATATCATTAACGTGTACTTTTGATTTATTATTTTTTAAAAACCACTTAGATACATCTTTCACCATAGTGGTTGCTACACTTTCGTCTGCTATGTCTGTGGCTAAACATTCTTTGTTACCTGTTATCTCAGGTAACAACACATCTGTTCCTGTGGCTACACAATCTCCTATGATTATAATAGGAGAAAAATTATTCATTTGGTTTGCTTCTTAGTTTATTGTTGATCGCTATGCTGGTTTCAAGTTGTGTGAACTGTGTGTTGAGTATCTCTCTCGCGAACCATGCCAGTGCGGCGGTGTCCTTGGGGAAGCATGAACCTGCGTATCCTCGCTGTCCGTCGTTGCCAGGCACTTTCATGTGCGTGTCGCCTATGCGAGGATCGTTAGCAATAATTTTTGTAAACGTCTGCCAGTCTGTACCTTTGGCCGCTTTGAGCACATCGTACATCTCATTCATGAATGTGACCTTTGTGGCCAGGAAACTGTTGATGCAGTATTTGACCATGCTGGCTGTAATTAGATCTGTTTTGTACACAGGACATTCAGCACAATCACTGTGTTCTCGGTACAGTTTCTCCACGGAATCTGTGTCTGCGTTCATGCCACCAAACACGTGCATGGCAGGATTGACGAAATCTGTGATGTAGTTCTTCTCTGTGAGGAACTCTGGACTGTAAACTATCCTGATGTCCACACACTGTTCTTTTATTGATTGCAATTTGTATGCTGGTACAGTTGATTTCACAATCACGAGCAAACCTTTTGACTTGTTCAATTGTTGCATCACATTATCAAGTATGTCAGTATTGCACTCGCCTGTCTCCAACATGGGTGTTGGTACCGCAACGAACACTGCATCGGGTTTGAACGTTATCAGGTCCTCTATGGTGTTGGTGCTGTTGTGTTTGGGATCCACTATGAACTTCTGCACGTCCTTTGTGAATCCATGATCCACTGCCGTGCCTACGAAGCCATGTCCCACGATTCCTAGTTTCATACCATATATTATACTAGGAAATTGTGCAGATGTCTATATCTGATTATATCAGAGCAAAGGCCGACACAGCCACTACCGCCATTACCACTGCTAGTACTCCGGCGACTGTGTATATTTTATTTTTCATATGCAATCACAAATTGTGTTAATTGTTGCTAGGACAAAGACATACGTCATGTATCCTCCCAATGTCCATATTAGTATTTTTTCGAACAGGCCCATTACTTCCTCAAATATTTCCAACTTCTTGGAAACGCCTCATTGGTCAGTCTATCGATCTCGTTGGCCACCTCCTGTGTTTCTCGTTGTGTGTCTGGTTTGCATCTTAGGTTGCACACCCTGGCGAATGCGTACAGTGTGCCAGACCAGTACCATTCTGTCATCATGGATTGCGGTAACACCATACGTGCCTGTTCTGGTGCCACCCCCTTCTGCAACAGACTGTTGTACAGTATCAGACAACTCTCCATGGTGGTCTCCATGTTGTGATTGATTGTCTGGTCCAGTTCTACTTCTCCGTCTGAACCCTGTTTTGAATTCTTGGGTCTGCCCCTCCATGCGTCTGGCCGGTACAGTTCTGGTGCATAATCCACGTAGCGTCTTGAAACTTCATTCCATACAAGACCCACTTGGTGTTTGACCAGTTGCCTTGCCACGAATATGGGTGCCTTGATCCTAAACTGTAATGATGCGTGAGCGAACGGAGACCAGTGTTCGTGTTCTGCTAGGTACTTGATTAACTTCTCGTCCTTGACAACGTCAAATGCTTCTTTGCTTTTGGCGTAACTTACCCTTGCCGCATTGACCACGCTCAGGTCTGTGCCCATTTTATCTATTAGTTCTACTTTCATCATAGTCCCATCAAATCTCTTATCTCAGGATTGATCATGTCTCTGCCCCACTGAGGTTGCATTGTTATCTTGACCTTGCACTTGAGATTAGGTATACTTGTCACGGCCTGTTGTACGTCTCTGGGTATGATGTCAGCGGCTGGACAGAATGCTGATGTCAAACTCATAAGCACGTGTACCCATCCGTCCTCCGTTACCTTGACGTCATATATCAATCCAAGGTTATAGATGTCCACACTTATCTCAGGATCATAGCAAGTCTTGAGTTGCTCAACAATTTTAGGCATGTACTCCTGTTGTGTGGGAGGATGCTCTTTTATCTCGCTGAGGTCAGTCTTCAGTTGTGGATCAACTGATGCAGACGGTTGTGGAGTCCATCCAGGAGGCATGTCAATCATTGTGCTATCCTTATTATTCTATCGATTAGTTCTCCCAATCCGTTCTGTCTCTGAACTGTGAGCAGTTCTTTTATGCCCAGTGGCTCGAAACTTTCAACTGTGAGATTTGCGACTGCACTCCTGTGTTCCCCGTTGACTATGTCCGTTACAACTTTTGCAGTGCCTTTGCTGATGTGTGCGTCTCCGTCCACTTGATACATCATGGTGCCGTCATCTCTCACACCACCTATCAACCATAACTTTGAAGCACACCCACGTATTCTGTTCTCTTCTGTCTTTGCAGGTTCTGGCAGTGGCTCTATGTCTTTGGCTTTATCTATGAGATAATGCAATCTGTCATGACCTTGCAACAGTTTCAAGTTCTCTCCCATCTCTGTTATCTTGTCTATTATCATTTATCACTCTTGAAGGGCAGGTTCTTGCCTGACAGTTCTTCTGGATCCGTCTTGACATCCTTCTTCATTTGGAATCCAAATCCCTCCCTACCCAGTTGGTGTATCTTGGGATCGAATTGGCTGTTTCGCTCGGCCTCTTGCTCTCGTTTGGCCTGCCATTTTGTTTTCTTTTTGTTCTTCATTATTTGTCCTTAAAGTATTTTTCTAATCTTCCTGGTTCTCCGGAGTGTTTCTCATGATCGGGCATGGGGTCTTTCTTCTCCGACAACACCGCCCATTCCTTGGACCACTTGCCGTTGAACTCTACCCATTTTGCGCCTGCATCATCTGTGTCTGGCAGTATGGCGTCCTCTGGACACTCTGGCTCACACACTCCACAGTCTATGCACTCATCTGGATTTATCACCAGCATGTTCTCGCCCTCATAGAAACAATCAACAGGACACACCTCAACGCAGTCTGTGTGCTTACACATTATACAGTTGTCGTTGACAACGTATGTCATTATAGATTATTCAATGATGATAGTTTATCCTCTGCGTGTGCCAGTGATTCGAGTTTCTTTTCAGCCGTGATCACGTAGTCGATGTGCTCTGCCACACCGATCGGATTCGCTAGGAAGGTTCTTAAGTCTGCCTTGGCAACTTCTATTTCACCTTCTAATTTTTTAATCAATGCTTGTTTGATCATAATCTTCCTTTGTTTATATTAATTTTAAACTATAAGTTCGTATTTGTCAACTAACCAAGTTTCTTCTCTAGTTCAAAAAAACCACCTATGTGTTCTTCGTCTAACCATATCTGTGGCATTGTCCTTGCGTTTGGCACAAGTTCGAGTAGGTCCTGTATCTTGTGTCCCTCCGCTATGTTCTTTTCTTCGTACTCTATGCCCTTGTTCTTCAATAAGTTCTTGGCCTTCTCACAATAAGGGCAGGCCGGTTTGCTCCAAACTACTGCTTTCATTCGTCGTCTCCTAACATTTGTTTTGCTCTGTACCATCCGTAAAATACAAGATCGAACCAGAGCCAGTTTATTATAAATCCTAATTTTGTGAAATGCAATCCCAAAAGGTATCCAGGCAGGAAGAACATCACTAGCCAAAACGTGAATAGGTATCTCCTGATGTAGTTCTGTGGTATTGCCCAGAACAACCAATTGCTTATCATACTGTTAATTATTGATTTTTTCTAGTAGAAACTTTATCTTTGGCACCTGTGTGGTACCTGACCAGTGCAATTTCACTGCCATGATCGGTTTCGCTAGATACGGCCAGGTCAAATAACTTTTAGTATCTGTATAGAAACTCTGTATTATGCTGAAGCACTCGTCTATTTCGTTGTTGTGTTTGTCGGCACTGAGTGGATCCTGCGATAATTTTAATAGTATGGTGTTGAACCTAGCAGTGGCATAATCCAGTGTGCCAATGTACTTGTCAATGACCCCAGGTATGGCATGTTGAACGAACTCCATCACTTGTTGATTTTCCCTGACGTAGTGCCTGAGATCCATTACTGCTTCTTGACTTTCACTTGTAGTGGGAAGTTCTCCTGCCTTGCGGCCAGTGTGGTCTCGATGCCCTTCTGTTCAGCCACTTCGTGTGTGTAAGAACCAACTATGCCCTGTCCGTCCTGGTGTATCCTTGTGGTGATGTTCTGAGCCTGCTCTGGCGTCTTGCCATATATCTGTTTAAGCACCTTCACAACGAACTCCATAGTTGTGATGTTGTCGTTTAGGAATATTACATCGTACATTCCAGGTTCGTCTAGTTTGATCTTTTCTTTCGTAAGTGTTTGTATATCTGTCATTGTCATACCTTATTATAGCATATCTAACACGATTGTCAATTTGGAAGGGGTGTTTTACCACCCCATCCGTTTTATGCTTTACTTGATGTCAATAAGTTTGGCCTTTCGGTGCTCTGGAATGATTCTCTCCAGGCTCACTTTGAGTAAGCCGTCCTTGAGTTCTGCACCCTTGACCTCAACGTCATTGGCGATTGTGAATGTTCTCGTGAACATCCTCTTTGAAATGCCTCTGTGTTGTACTCCGTCGTCGTATTTCTCAACTTCATCTGCTGGATCCTTGTTGGGTCTTGACTTCACAGTGAGCAAGTTCTCCTTGTACTCTACGATGATATCATCCTTACCAAATCCCGCAAGTGCAAGTTCAACGTCGTAGGTGTATTCTCCGGTCTTCACTATATTGTATGGTGGGAAGTTACCAGTCCCCCTGAAGAAACTGTCGTCCATCATGGCATCGAAGTGATCGAACCAGTCGTCAAATCCCACTGTGTGTGGTCTTAGGTTATTAAAAATAGATAGATGTTTTGTCATTGCTGTCCTCCTATTGTTAGCAAGGTTAATGTATGAAGATCCTATCTAAAGCAATCTTCAACTTTATTTATTGTAACATATAATTGCTATATGTCAAATTGCGACCTAGTTTGGTAAAATTATCTGCCCCTTTGTGGACGCATTGATAAGAAACTGTCACGTTCCCTACGCAGTTTACGTAGGACCTTCCTACGTTCTTTGTTCTTCTCGACCTTGATCTCTGATGGTTTCCTGTACGTGTTGTTAGACCTGATCTGATCTATGAACTTGTCTTCCTTGATCCATCTCTTGATCTTCCTGTATGCCCTGATGGCGTCCTCGCCCTCTCGCACCTCCACGTAGTAACCTTGGAACCCCAAAGGTCTCTCTGTCTTCTTGAACTTGGGTCTAGTTTTGTTTTTTTGATATTCCATTTGTTTTTTTAAATACTAACACAGGGTCGGCACCTTTGTCAACCACCGCATTAGTTATCTGTATTTTGGTCACTCCCTTGTTTCTCATCTCCTCCGCGTCGAACTGGTACGGCAGAACCACAGTATCCACTACGTTTTTCAGTCCCCTTGCGTTGGTCCCCAGGTCTTTGGCCTTACGTGCTATGCTCTGCTTGGCCTCTTTGGTAAACTCAATTTCTATGTTGTCCAAGCCAAACAGGTAGTGTGTCTGTTTGAGTATGGCATTCCGGGGTTCCGTCAGTATCCTTATCAACTGTGTTTCATTCAAAGGGTTTATGTTTGTGATCATGGAGAACCTACCTACGAACTCCGGTATCAGTCCATACTTGATCAGATCCTCTGGTTGTACTTCTGACAGGTAGTTCCTGTCGTCTTGCTCTTTAAGTTTCGTTCCAAACCCAATGCCACCGGATGCTTTCTTACGTTTGATCTGTTTCTCCAGGTCAGTGAAGGCACCTCCGACTATGAATAATATATTCTTTGTGTCTATAGTGATGGTCTGCTGATCAGGATGTTTACGTCCACCATGTGGAGGTACTCTACATTCTGTGCCCTCTACTATCTTCAGTAATCCTTGTTGCACACCCTCACCTGACACGTCTCTGGTCAGTGAAGTGTTCTCCCCTTTACGACAGATCTTGTCGATCTCGTCTATGAATATTATGCCTTTCTGTGTCTTCTCTATGTCGCCCTCGGCGTTTGCGTACAGTTTCTGTACCACGTTCTCCACGTCCTCTCCCACGTAACCTGATTCGGTCAGTGTTGTGGCATCTGCTATCGCGAATGGAACGTCTAGGTATTTTGCTATGGTCCGGGCCATCAAGGTCTTACCCGCACCCGTGGCGCCCAGCACCATCACATTTGACTTGTCGAGTTCAAAATCGATTGGTGGTTGCACAATACGTTTGTAGTGATTGGCCACTGCCACACTCAATATGGTCTTGGCGGCGTCTTGTCCTATGACATATTGGTCTAGGTGTTCCTTGATTGCAACAGGATTGAGTATTTGTTTATCGCCGGAGTAAAGTTTTTCCTTACGTGCTTTGATTACATCCTCTTCTAGGATCTCCACACAAAGTTTAACACACTCATTACAGATCGATGTCTTGCTGGTGCCAACGATCATTTTTGTGACGTCCTTCCTGGACTTACCACAAAAATTACAAACCAAACTTTCTTCTGACACTACACCTCGCTTTCTTTTTTATTGATTGCTTCAAATGTTTTTTCGATTGTTCGTTCTTCAGAAACATAATATGTTTTCTTCGCAGGTGCCATCTCTTTGATCCATATTGGCGCTTTGTCCTCGTCCATTATTACGTATTTAGATTTCGTTATGGCCTGCTCCAGCCAGTCTTGGTATCCAGGGTGATCATACATGTATATTGTGATATTATCATTTGGAAACAATGTGTTCAATTGTTTTGCAAAGTGATTCTTTTCCTTTTCCCTTAGATTTATGATAGTGAAACTGAGCTCCGAAGGGTTCATCATGGACGGAGGCGTCACTATAGTCATCGT
>Ga0181379_1001619_pt1 | contig 10553 bp, 10 predicted proteins | sample 2SPOviralmetaG_FD_130115 | JGI IMG/M metagenome (GOLD analysis project Ga0181379, IMG submission 130115) | Marine viral communities from the oligotrophic San Pedro Time Series (SPOT) site, San Pedro Channel, CA, USA - 2 SPOT_SRF_2009-07-10 | ecosystem: Environmental > Aquatic > Marine > Strait... | reverse complement strand
CGCACTACCAGACTTCTTGCCCTGCACATAGTTCATATGCTCCCAACGTTCTGCTCTGTTGTTATACCAGCTCTGTCTGTTGGGATGACTCCAACCAAATATGACTAAATCTTTGGGAGTAACTACACTGTAGGTTTCGCAGAACTTTAGTGCAATATGAGGATTACTAGCACTGCTTTCACTGTGTTGTACAAATTCAAATCCTAACTGCGCTGCTACGAGTTCGCCATAACATACGGTTGCTTCTTCACCTAGACTTACACTACATCCGTACTGATACAGTTTCATTATATTCACCATTAGGTAAGTAATCTAACCAACTTGCATGTTTAACTGGAAAAGGAAAACGGCTCCTAAGAGCCGCCATGCGATAATAGGTTGGTTTTTCAGGAGTCCGCCGCGGAGAGATAAGTTTGCTACCTTTGTGATTGTTACAGCGTTTACACGCAATAACACAATTTTCCCAGTGTGTTTTACCACCATGACTGCGAGGAATAACATGATCGATAGTGAGATCATTGTATCTGTGTTCGTGTCCACAATACTGGCATTTAAATTCATCACGCATTGCTAGATTAGGTCTGTTGAAACATACATTGTGTTTGGGTCTGTAATAGTCTTTTGTAATGATAGTAGCAGGAACTAGCATACTGTAACTAGGACTAGAGATTTCCCAATCATTGTATGATTCAAGTATGTCAACTTTATCTAAGAAATATAATTTTACAGCCCGTTGCCATCCAATTGTGCTAACAGGAAAACTGCTTATTGGATTGCCGCATGCATTAAGAAGTAGTGTATCACTCATTGTAGAAGTATTTATTAGAGCACATAAATATGTATATGATAAAACGGTTTGACAGAGACAAACTAGTCTCAATTCAAGTTTATTATCACATGCCAGATCATGTACATCTTATTAACGAATTTGTCTGGCAAACTGAAGATGTAATACCAGACTTCCCTCGCAGTGTCAAGTTTATTCGTTACTGGCATAAGAATATAGATGCAGTAATACAGGAAGCGTATTTGTACCACACAAACTATTGGGGCGGTACAGATTATATAGATTTAAAAGGCGTATATGAAGTCTAATGGCTAAAACACTAGACGGCGTGCTTATTAAAAAGGCATACCAAAAAGAAAACTTCACCACAGAACAGTTCACAGAATTTGCAAAGTGCGCAGACCCTGCAAATGGTGCGCAGCATTTTATGAACAACTATTTTAACATTCAGCACCCTACTAAAGGGCGCATGGTGTATAAAGCGTTTGAGTACCAAGCAAAACTACTAGACATATATCACAACTATCGCTTTAACATAAACATGCTACCTAGACAAACAGGCAAATCAACAACCGCTGCAGGATACTTGCTGTGGTATGCAATGTTTGTGCCTGACAGTGTAATTCTTATTGCAGCACACAAGTATGCTGGTGCGCAGGAGATTATGCAGCGTATTCGTTATGCTTATGAACTATGTCCTAACCACATTCGTGCTGGTGTTACCAGTTATAACAAGGGCAGCATAGACTTTGACAATGGTAGTCGTATTGTAGCACAAGCAACAACGGACAACACTGGACGAGGTATGAGTATTACATTGCTATACTGTGATGAGTTTGCTTTTGTACGTCCTAGCATTGCCCGTGAGTTTTGGACTAGTATTTCTCCTACACTGGCAACAGGTGGTAAGGCTATTATTACAAGCACACCTAACAGTGACGAAGATCAGTTTGCACAAATTTGGCGTGATGGTAATAAACAGTATGACGCAGAGGGCAACGAAACAGACATAGGCATTAACGGATTTAAAACATTTCAAAGTTATTGGTGGGAACATCCAGACAGAGATGATAAATGGAAACAGGAAGAATTAGGTCGTATTGGTGAAGAACGTTTCCGTCGTGAACATGACTGTGAATTTATTATCTATGATGAAACACTTATTGACAGTATGATACTTACTAATATGCGTGGCGAAGATCCACAATTTAGACACGGTGCTGTACGTTGGTACAAACAACCAAGTCAAGGCATGGCTTATCTAGTAGGGTTAGATCCAAGTTTAGGCACAGGCGGTGATCCTGCTGCTATACAGATATTTGAAGTTCCTAGCATGGAACAAATAGGTGAATGGAGTCATAACAAAACTCCTATTCCGCAGCAAATTCGTATACTTGTAGAAATAAACAAGTATTTGGTAGACAAATGCGGTGATAATAACAGTGTGTATTACAGTGTAGAAAACAACACTATTGGTGAAGCAGCACTGCAAAGCATTAGTGAAATAGGCGAAGAAAACATCCCTGGATACTTTTTAAGTGAACCTAAGGGGCATGGCAATAGCAGAGTATATAGACGAGGCTTTAACACAACTCATCGCAGCAAACTTGCTATTTGTGCTAAGTTTAAAACACTAGTAGAAACAGAAAAAGTAAAAATTAAAAGCAAAATGCTTATCAGTGAACTTAAAAGTTTCATTGCCAGCGGCAACAGTTATGCAGCCAAGATAGGCGATACAGATGATCTTGTTATGAGTACAATGCTTGTAATGCGCATGGCACAAACACTGAAAAGTTACAATCCAGAACTAGAAAATCACATTCGAGACGGTGATGATCTTATTGAACCTATGCCCTTTGTAATGATTTAAATCTGTATCAAGCATAAATACACATATGAGAAGCGTAGAAAACATAGCAGAAGAACTTTTTGACAAGATTCGTAGTCGTGTTAGTAGCATCAAGTTGGGGAACTCTGATGGTGCTGTAACTACAGATCCTGCACAGGCTCGTTTTTTCGAGTTTAATTTTAAGCACAGGGATTTGCCAATTGGTGCAGTCACTATTAGCCTCAATGAGGAAGGTGTATTACAAGTATACTTTCCTAACAGTATGGTTGAAGATGCGGATAGTAGTACAGCAGATGCTTGGTATGGATTTTTAAAAGAACTTAGCAGATTCAGTGCAAGAAATATGCTTAACTATGAGACTCATAATGTAACAAAAGAGAGACTTGATAAGAAGGATTATCAGTTTTTGACACAACGTAACCAGGACGAAGTGATGGAAAACAAATTACACGGAACAAGCCAAAAAAGTTTCCTTGAAGCAGGAACAGCAAAACTTATCATCAAACACAGTAAGGTAGTTGATGAAACAAAACAGGGTGCTAGAAGCAGAAATATCAGTGCTATCTACATTGAGAACAGTGAAGGCGAACGTTTTAAGTTTGCTAACAACTATCTACCTGGTGCAAGAGCAATGGCAAGACATGTGTCAAATGAAGGACACACCCGTGACGATCGTGGCATACACATTGTTGAGATTATGAAAGAAATGACAGATCTTAAAACATTTGTGCGTAGTGTTAAGCGTGAAGAGTATGTAAATGAAGATGCGCAGGAAGTTATTGATGCTGCAACTGATAGGTACTATGGCTTAAAAGATACACTAAAAGCAATTAGCAGTGCAAAAGGCTATGGCGATTACTTTGAAAACTGGGTACCTGGTGCAGTTGACGTAGAGCAAAACGATATCGAAGACCTAAAACAAAAACTAACTCGTGAAGTATATGACGACAGACTCACAGATAGTTTACCTAGTGTGAGACGAGCAATGGATTATAAAGCAAACATGGAAGCAAAAGGCGATGATGAAGAAGATATGGATGCTCCAATCAAACCTTACTTTGATAAATCAATTGATCCTGCAGAGCCAAAAGAGATTGAAAAGCAAACAGCAAATCTTGCTAAAGGTGCTCAGTCACTAAATGACATTGCAGACAGCGATGATGATATTGAAGTCTATAACAACGAAGCAGATATTGCAGAACTTAAAAATTACATGCAGTTTATGAAGAACAGCGACATGGATGTAGGCAAGAAGAATCGCAGTATACTAGTTGCTATTATGAAATATCTTGCAAACAACATGACTAATGATGCTGCAGCAAACAGTGCAAGTGAAATTGAACTTAGTGATCCAGCACAACAAGCAACAGCACTTAAACTTGCAAAGAAGTATTTACAGAACAAGATAGAGATTCTACAGCCTAAGGCTAAGAAAGATCTATATGGTAAAGACAAAACTGAAGATACTACATTTGAAGCATACGCACAGCGCATGGATATGATTGCAGAAGGCACATGGGCACTACCAGAGAATGAAGCAGAAGCAATGAAAATTGCAGCAATGATGGGTCAGCCTATTGCACTAGGCGATGGCGGTGAAGATGCTCTTAACGCACTGGGTGGACTAATAGGCGATGATGAATTGTTTGATGACCTAGGTGCTGCAGGTGACAAGGATCCAGAAGGTGATGCCCGTCCAATTATTATAGGCTGGTTAATGGATCATGTAGATGACTATGATCAGAAGTTTCAAGAGACAATGAAGATGGCACTGGACAAGATTCGTGCAGATGGTAATGACAGCGAAATGGTTATCCCAAGAATGTTTGGTAACCCTCGTAACACAAGTGCTACACAGGGCGAGCGTATGGGCAGCAATGCAGACGAAGTTGCAGAAGATCCAAACGAAGGCAATGAATTCTCAGGCGCACTAGCACAGGCTAAAAAAGACGGCAAAGAAGAATTTGAAGTTGACGGCAAAAAATATAAAGTCAAAGAAGCAGAAGTTGAAGAAGGTCGCATGAGTGATCTAGCACAAGAGATTGATGAAGTAATTGCAGACATGGAAGGTGATATGGAACTATATCCATTTACCAATGAATTCCGCAATGAAGTAATGAAATCATATAATATTAAGGCAGCACTTGAAAAAGTACTACCGGATTATGTTTCAGGATCTAAGATTAGAAAACTAGTAGGCGAGGCAGTTGAAGAAGTTCAGGAAGTAGACGAAGTGGCGGAAAGCATTGCAAAAATGAAGGCAATGGCAGGCGTAGGGTCAACAGCGAAGAGCAACCACGGCATACACGAAGGCGAAGCAGGATACCAATTGACACCAAGAAGTATTGTAGCAAGAGAAATGCGTAAACTACAGGACATCGAACGTAACTCATAATATAAAAGAATAGGAAGGAAAGCAGTGCTAGGGCACTGCTTTTTTTTGACATAAATACCAAACAGTGCTATAATCAATAAAAATTATTCAAAAGGAAAAACATACATGTTTTTTAGCCTTTCCACTACACAGTTGGATAACTTTCCCTATCATTATATTTTACCCAATGGTCTTGTACTAAACACAGATGATGGTTGGGAACTATACACCACAGATTCTCATACAGTTATAATCAAAGGATATGTCAATAAGTGTAGTATAAGTGAAATCATTGACGATATTGTTCTACATGATATTCCCGTATACAAAGGAAACTTCTGTGCGTTTATTGCGGATAATGAACATGTTAAAATAATGCATGATACTAATAGAGCATTTGAACTATGGGCAGGTGATGAATTTGTTACAAATCTTTTTGAACATGGCCAGAAGTGTTTTGCTGATAGGATTTTTACTGTAAACAGTAAACTGTATCGCAAGTCAGTGCGCTTTGAACCATACCATAAAAATACACAACAGTACACGGACGCTGAATTGATAGATAGTTTACACGCTACAATTTGTGAAACTTATGAACAATTCCTTACACACAATACAAAGCCACTTAAGATGTTCCTAAGTGGTGGAATAGATACTACAACTGCCTGGGCATACTTGGATCATTTTACTAAAAACTATGAATTAGTTGACTATGAATATATAAAATTCACTCCTTTTTATCGTAAAAATAGCACTTTTATCCGCAAGTTTTGGGGATATAAGCAAATACATTTGTGGGAGGATGACTGTGTTCTAGTTACTGGTGGAAACGGGGATGAAAATCTATTACGCGGACCTTTTACTCTAGCAATGGCACTAAAACAACACAATCTTTCTTTCACGGATATCCTACAACCCACAGATTATCACTACTCATATTTGATGAAAAAGCCACTAGATGTAGATGATGAGTACAAAGAAATAGCAGATGTACCTGATTTTATATTAAACCTAAACATTAATGATCATCAACATTGGCATCTAGATCGTACACTTACATTTACTCCTTTTAAAGATATATCATTGTTGAGTACAGTGCTATGTAGTAGCAAGAATTTACTTGTTGCTCAAGCAAGGGATGCAGCAATTAACAAAGAACTTGTTAGAAAATTAGATGCAAGCAAACTCCGTGTATTGAGTAATCAGAAGAACTATCTTCAACTTGAAAATATTTAATCAAAAAAACGCAAAATAATTATTGACAAGATAAATAAAAATGCATATACTGTATAAACATTACGGTATGTGAATAGGCACATACAATATTAACAAAGGCACATATAGGAGAAAATAATGGCATCTTTGGCAGAAATTAGAGCAAAACTAAAATCACAAGAATCACGCAGTGAGCGTACAGGCGGCGGCGACAACGCAATCTTCCCACATTGGAATATCCCAGAAGGCACAACGACAGCAGTTCGTTTTTTGCCAGATGGAGATCCTAACAACACATTTTTCTGGGCTGAAAGGCTTATGATTCGTTTACCCTTTAATGGTATTAAGAATGATATGAACAGCAAGCCAGTAGTGGTACAAGTACCATGTGTAGAGATGTGGAACGAAACCTGTCCAATCCTAACTGAAGTGCGTGGTTGGTTCAAAGACTCGTCACTTGAAGAAATGGGACGCAAATATTGGAAGAAGCGTAGTTACATCTTCCAGGGATTTGTTAATGAAAACCCACTTCAAGAAGATACACCTGAGAATCCAATTCGCAGGTTTGTTATCTCACCAAGCATCTTTAACTTGATTAAGGATGCACTTATGGATCCGGACATCCAAGAAATGCCAACAGATTATACTGCTGGTCTAGATTTCCGTATCACAAAAACCACTAAGGGACAGTATGCAGACTACAGCACCAGTAAATGGGCTCGTAAAGAAACTGCACTTACTGAATCACAAATGGCAGCAATTGAAACACATGGCTTACATACACTTAGTGATTTCCTTCCTAAACGACCTACTGAAGTAGAATTGCAGTGCATTAAAGAGATGTTCGAAGCAAGTGTAGATGGACAGCCCTATGACGTTGAACGTTTTGGGCAGTATTATCGTCCATATGGAGTTGACGCTCCTGCAGGATCCTCATCCTCAAGTACGTCTACTGCAACAGCGGCAACGCCAGCAACACCTGCTCCGGCAGCAACTCCAACACCTGTAGCAGAGGCTCCTGTTCCTGCACCACAGACTGAAACTGTGGCAGCACCAGCGGCAGCACCTGAAGGTGAAAGCAAGCGGGCAGAAGACATCCTAGCGATGATCCGTAACCGCCAATCATAAGGAAAAGGGGCGGCATTAGTGTCGCCCCCTTGCAGCACAATGAAATTCTTATGGACGAAAACTGGCGACTATCTTTCAGTGGATATATCTCATCCGCCGCTAGTAGAGCATTGGTTAAATCAGCTTCCTAGTAACAAGTTTGTAATTAAAGAAGATCACATACCTTACACAAGCGTTGATAGGTTGTATGACAGTATATCTCGTATTAATGAACTTTTTACTAGCAAACTAAAGATATTTGTATTTGACTATGAAAAAGTAACGTTAGACCAGAACTTCTTAAATCGTGTGCATAGAGACTGGGCAACAGTTCACCATGATAATCCAGCATTGCCTAACTTGTTAGCAAAACTTGGCGACGAATATCTTAAACTTTTTTATGATATCAACGAGGCATTCCATAGTTTAGAATCACACAGTAAAGTAAAATATATAGAACAACAGTCTGATACTATGTTCAAACATAATGTTGATAGTATGGACAATATATGTGATTATCTACATCATGGAGTAAGTCAGTTAAGTTTGGAATATTGGAGTTTAGGCAGGGACGACTATAATGCTTGGACTCATGGTGATTATGTAGCAAAAATTACAAACTTTGATAAATTACCATATACACTTGACGTAAAGTTAAAAAAGCCGTATACTAGTACATATCCAGAAGATTATGTGCAATGGATGCACAAACAAGGTAAACAGCCAATAGGATCCTACTTGCCAATTGGTAATTTCAAAGGATACACAGAATCAGTTGGTGATCTTTACGAAATATTTGTAAAGAACAACAAAGTTGAACAAACTATAGAACTAGTTTTATAAAGGAATAGACATGGCAAAGCCGTTTGACGTAAGTAAATTTAGAAAAGACATTACAAAAAGCATTGATGGATTGAGCATCGGCTTTCATGATCCTACAGATTGGATCAGCACAGGCAGTTATGCACTTAACTATCTTGTAAGTGGAGACTTTTACAAGGGTGTGCCCATGGGTAAAGTTACAGTGTTTGCTGGTGAAAGTGGCGCAGGCAAGAGTTATTTTGCTAGTGGCAACATTATTAGAGCTGCACAAGAACAAGGTATCTTTGTTGTAGTAATTGACAGTGAAAACGCACTGGATGAAAGTTGGCTACATGCACTGGGTGTTGATACAGATGAAAGCAAACTGCTTAAACTAAGCATGAGCATGATTGATGACGTTGCTAAAACGTTTAGCACATTTATGGCAGACTACAAAGCAATGGCAGAAGAAGATCGCCCAAAGGTACTGTTTGTACTTGATAGTTTGGGTATGATGATGACACCCACTGATGTTGACCAGTTTAACAAAGGCGACATGAAAGGTGATATGGGACGTAAACCTAAGGCACTTACTAGTCTTGTGCGTAACACAGTTAACATGATAGGCAGTTATAATGTGGGCATGGTGTGTACTAACCATACATATGCAAGTCAGGATATGTTCGATCCAGATGATAAGATCTCAGGCGGACAAGGCTTTATCTATGCTAGTAGTATTGTTATTGCAATGCGTAAACTAAAACTAAAAGAAGATCTAGATGGCAATAAAACTACTACTGTAAATGGTATCCGTGCAGCGTGTAAAGTTATGAAAACAAGATACGCAAAGCCATTCGAAGCAGTACAAGTAAAGATCCCATATGAAACAGGCATGGATCCATACAGCGGATTGCTTGATTTATTTGAAGCAAAGGGTATGCTTACTAAACAAGGCAATCGACTAAAGTATACAACCACTGCAGGCGTTGAAATGCTGGAGTTCCGCAAAGGCTGGACAGGTGATAAACTGCAGGCAATTATGGACGACATTAGTAATGCAGATGGACTAAGTATTGACGATATTGCAGAAACAATCGCTGAACCAAATGGTGATGTAGTTGATCCAGAAACAGGCGAAGTATTAGAGGAAAACAATGAGTGATATTGAAGTTGTAATTGATGCTTATAAAATTCTTAAAGAGTATATCCCAGCCAAGGATAGACAGTTAGCAAGCGATCATTTTGTAGAAGATATGCAAGAGATTCTTGACGAGCAAGACTTGTTTCAACTTGGTGGTGTAGACAAATACCTCAAAGCAAGTGTTAAAGACTTGCTTGGAGAAGAGGACTTCGAACTAGAAGATGATGAGTATTGAGTCAATACTATAACAGAATCGTAAATGATTTAGGTGCTATTCCAAGTTTCATTAATTACTATGAAAGCGAATTGGAAGAAGCAAAGCGAGAATGTAATGTTAAAGGCATTGTAGAACGGAACATTACTGCACTGCCTGGTATTACAGAACACCGTTTCAATCAACTGCAAGAGATTGAAGCAGTGCTTAACTACCTCAACATACAGTTACGCAAAATTAGACGCAAGCATTTTCAAAAGTATTTGGAAGGATATGCCCGTGCGCTAACAAGTCGCGACGCAGAAAAGTATGTAGATGGCGAAGATGAAGTTATCGACTTTGAAACTATTATAAACGAAGTAGCACTACTACGCAATAGATGGCTGGGCATTATGAAAGGCTTGGACACAAAGCAGTGGCAAATGGGACACGTTGTAAGACTGCGCACAGCAGGCATGGAAGATATTAGAATTGACTAACATGACACTGGGTGAACAAACGCTGGAGCATCTCAATCAGTTTGATGACTTTAAACGCAGTATTAAACACATGGCTGATCTAGGGTGCGGTAACGGTGCCCATATAGAATACTGGGCAAACATGCGTGATCTTAATGAAGATGGCGAGCCAGGCAGATACTTGGATATTACATGTCACGGACTTGATTTTAACTGTGAACAAATAGAGCCACAACGGTCCAACATACGTTACAAGAACCATGATCTTAACACTGATAATCCTATGACACCAGTTCCAGTGGATGTTGTTTGGTGTCATGATGTTATGCAATACATCTACAGTCCAGTGGAGTTTTTAGGTCGTGTTAATCGTACAATGAGCATGGGAGGTATGCTATACCTCTGTGTACCTAGTACAATCAATGTTGTGCATCATATGTTTCAGAACTATACCCCACCTGGCCACGTGAATACATTTACTGTTACGCAATTACTTTATTTGCTTGGTTTAAACGGTTTTGATATTAAAGACTACTACTTACAAAAACTAAAATATGATGACGTAATTCAAGTAGTAGTATACAAAGAACGAGATCCGTTGCCTTAT
>Ga0181379_1001617_pt1 | contig 10558 bp, 3 predicted proteins | sample 2SPOviralmetaG_FD_130115 | JGI IMG/M metagenome (GOLD analysis project Ga0181379, IMG submission 130115) | Marine viral communities from the oligotrophic San Pedro Time Series (SPOT) site, San Pedro Channel, CA, USA - 2 SPOT_SRF_2009-07-10 | ecosystem: Environmental > Aquatic > Marine > Strait... | reverse complement strand
GTGCAGGTATGCAAACACTCATAGGAGCGTCTGTAGTTAGTGGCTTTGCAGCACCTGTAGTTAGTTATGTAGGACAACGTCAACAAGCTAAACAACAAGCAGCGTACCAAGCACAAGCATCAGCTGCTGAGAGACAAAGATTTTTACAAGAACAAACTTCCATCCGTATGCGTCAAGCACAAGAGCAGGAAGCTGTGGGTCGTGAGTTAGAACAAGTTAGTCAGAAGTCACAACAAGCATTAGCTAGAGCTAGAGTATCGGCTGGAGAAGCAGGTGTAGCAGGAGCTAGTGTACAAGCACTGATGGATGACTACACACGACAAGAAGGAGCATACAGATCAGCACTTTTAAGACAGCAAGAGTTAGGTGGAGTAGCAACGGGCATGGGTCTAGAACAAGCAGGGTTTGCTACCACTCAACGTCAGATCGGTATTAATCAACCTATCAACAGACCTAGTGCTTTGACTGCTGGATTGCAATCACTATCGGGAGGTTTAAGTTCTATTGGAACTGGTTACATGATAGGCGAAAGAGCAGGGAAAACAGCATAACTATGGCTAGAGAACGAGTACAAGTACAAGGATTAGGGGGAGCAGTCCCCGGCATTCAACCTACCATTCAACGGGCTGGTCAGTATTCTGTGCAAGTTCAACGAGCAGGACGTAACAAGTTGATGGACTTAGCTGATGCGTTGGGTCAAGTTAATCCAGTGTTGCAGCAATATGGACAGTTACAAGGCACTCAGTATAAATTAGGTTTAGAACAGGCAGCTTTAGTAGAAGAAAAGCAAGAGATTGAGCAATTAAAAAAGACTAAGGATGTAGGTTTCTTTGATCCTTTAGCTATGAATGCTCGCAACCGTGGAGTTAGAGACGGCTTATTGAAGCGTTATATATCTAACACAATGGTTCCTAACCTTAGTGCTAAAACTGATGAACTAATAGATGTACAGAAATACACTGAAGATGAAGACTTCTACGAAGCTGTTGATAACGAGATAGCTAAGGAATGGCAGGGTCTTGTTAAGCAAGTAGGAGAAAGAATAGCTAATACGACAGCCTCCAAAGCTCTATGGAATACAGTAGCACCTAGATACAGAGCGGAATTAATAAGTGAGTTTGAAAAAGCAAAGCAAGACTTTATAGAAGATAATAATGGTCTGGATTTAATAACTCAGCTTAAACAATCCACAGCAAGTGGGTCTATCGATGTTGTAGGTTTAGAACTTATAGCTGAACAGCGAGAAGCTATAATGGTGGAACAGGGTATTACTAATCCAGCTATTAGGCAGAAAATATTATTAGACGGTTATACAGCACAGCTTGACACGCTAATAACAAAAGATAAATTTAAAGACGCTAGGTCTTTCGTTACTGCGATGGAGCTGATGAAAGTTAACGGTAGGCGAGTTTTTGGCTCCGCTCAATCTGTTAAAAGTATTAATGATTTTATAACAACCCTAGAGGCAGCCGAAGCAAAACAAGGAACAGTATCTAAAACTACAAAGCAACAGAACTTTTCGGGCTTCTATGAGTCGGCTTTAATAGGTCTATACGGAATGCAGAAGTTTGGAGGAGCAGTAGAACCTAATCAAATTTCAGCTTTAAAGACTAGCTTACAATCTTTAAGTACAGAATTAACAAATAATCCAAAAGCTTTAGATGAAGTAGTTTCTTCTATCGTAGAGTCTAATAATCCTGTAGCTGCCTACGAAAATAAATTATCTGAACTCTCTCAATCCCCTGACGCTCCTGATCTTGCTTTAGAATTATACATGGGTAATAGGTCGAGGTTAAATAGTATTAGAGAAGATGTATTAGTAAGGCCTCGTCAACCGCTTAATTTAGATGATGACTATAAAAAGCAACAAGAAGAAGAGTTCTTGGAATGGGCTGAAACTCAAACAGTACCACCTACTGTTAAAGATTTTATATTAAAGCAAAAGAAAGATTATGTATCTTGGGATGAATTGGATCAGTTAGGTATAGAAGCAGAAGAACGAGGTGCTATTTTAAACTCTACTTATTACAAAGGCGTGGATTCTTCTGTAGGTAAAATGATTAGAAATGAAACAGAAAATGCTTTTGCTGGTGATTTCTCTATAGAAGATTTTGAATTAGAAGAAATGTATAGAGGCACATCAGGAAGAGAGTTTCAACGCAGTGCTACAGAACGGATACAAGAAGGTTTAAAGAATGCAGCACCTAAAGATGACAAGGAAACTATTAAGATTCTAAATCAACTAGAACAAGAAGAAAAGGAACGATGGTTACGTATTGTTAACGCTAAGAGAGATAGTTTAAATATGAGACCTGAGACTGAAGTTGTGGAAGGTGAAGTACCCAAAGATTCAAGGGCAAAGCCTGAAGAAGAAATTAAACAAGTACGCACTAAAGAACTAAGAACATTTGGAAAGGATGTAGCTTATAAATCCTTGATGCAGATTAAGAGGGGAGTGCCTGTTAGGTCCGTAAGTCGCCAAGTCATAGAAGATGACAGGAGAGATATGGAAGAGAAGAACTATAGAGCTCAACAAAGACTTTCATATTATAACTTTGGTTTATCTAGTTACAGTAGAGAAGGAGTACAGAAAGTAGCTGCGTTAGATTTAGACACAGACGATGTAATTTTATTTGGAAGTTTATCAGAATCCGAGATGAAGCTAGATGAATGGGCTGCTATATTATCTAAAGATGCAGAAGGCAAAAAACTGACTCCTGAAGAGGAAAAAACAGCAGAGCAATATATTGAACTTGGAATTGAAACCGTAAATGATTTAGTAGACTTCGGTATCGTACAACAAGATTTAATACTTAGACCTAGAGACGCTTTATAATATGCCCACTTTTCAAGAGTTAAGAAAAAGTAGATATGGTGACAGCACACCTCAACCTGAAGAAGAAACAGACGAATCTACAGTACCAGTAGAAGAAAGATTACCTGCTCCGTATGAAGATGCAGGAGATATAATGGTAAGTGAACTTCTTGATCAAAACCCTCAGCTTACAACAGAGCAACAAGAAGGTGGCGAAGAGTTTACAAGTGAGCAGTGGTTTGGTTTAGTTTTAGGAACTGGTGTAGAACTTACTACTCCTATCGCTAGTAACATCGCTTATCTTAAATGGTTAAACAGAACAAAGGCAGCAGCTAAGGCTGCTAGAGGTTTAAAAGCTACTCCTTTAGGTCTGTTAGGGTTAGGTGCAGGAGAAGTAATTATAGGAGGATTATCTAATGTAGCCAACCAAAAGATACAGTTACATTACAAATCACAGAAATCTTTTAAAATATCAGAGATAATGGCTGCGGGTGTTTTTAACGCTAGTCCTGTTGTTAAAGTTATAGATGGCCTTCCTGTGTTTAAATTCTTACAACCAAAAACAGGAAGTAAGTTTTCTTACAGAAACATCGTAACAAAAGGAGGGGAGAAACTTGTTAGTGGAGCTGCTATAGGTATTCTTGAGTCTGCTTTCAGGCAATCGGTTTCCGGGTTACTGAAAGAAGAAGAATTGTTCGATGAAGCAGGGAATGTAAAAGAAGGTGTCTACAGGGATTTATTAGTGTCTGCGGGAGTAGGGGCAACTTTGAATACCGCTATGCACGGAGGTGTTGGGTTATTCAGCTACTGGAGGACAAAAGGAAAAGCAGGTAGAGCTGAAGCTGTTAAACTCACTGACTTGATGGACGGTGATTTAGTTAAGCAGGTAGACGACATCAATAAAGAGATACAAAAGGAAGCTGATGATGTTGGGATTTTTACTAACTTTGCGAAAAAGAATGCTAAAATAGCTAAACTAAAGAAACAGCGAAAGCAATTAGAGGAAGCTAAAGAATTAAATCAACAACTTAAACAGGAGATAGTAGAAGAGAATGCTAGAGTTGACGAAGCTGAAGCTAACCCTAAACCTATAGAGGAAGAACAAAGTTTAACGGAAGAAGAGTTAGACGCACCAGATGAGAAACTTAGAGAGGTTGAGGAAGAGGTAGTTGAGGAGCCTAAAATCGTAGAGGAAGAAGTAGCAGTAGAAACTGAAGAACCTACGAAAGTAGAAGAGCCAGTGCAACCTACAGCTAAAGAACCTGAGACTGTAGTTCAAGAAGAACCTATTAAGGAACCTGAGACTGTAGTTCAAGAAGAACCTATTAAGGAACCTGAAACTCCGAAACCCGAAGCAGCACCAACACCTAAACCTAAAGTATTAAAAAGAGATAATGTATTACAAAGTTTAATAGACAGAACTAAAGCTGCTTTTTCCGGAGGAGATGTACCAACTATTGAAGGTGCTAATATTATTAGGGAAGGTAAAAAACTTTATGATGATTCTATTTCCATATTCACGAAAGCAATACATACTTTTAGGGAGGGCGGTAACAAGGATGTTAGGGCTTTGCAGATTGCTTTAGATGAAGTTGTTTTTTTAAGGAAGTTAAATCAAAAAGTTAGCGACCCCTTATCGACTTTAGTAGGTAGAGGGCTGCAATCACATAGACAGGATGCTGCTAAATATAACTACCAAACAGTACTTAGTGAAAGAGCTGGAGCGGAGAGTGACGCATGGAGTGATGTAGAGAAATCATTAAGGCAAACAATAGAGAACGAAGCTGATGTTACTTTATTTAAAGACATACAAGATGCTCTAGATGTAAGGCCTCGTTTTAAAAGACTAGGCGAAGAACTCGACAGACAAGCTACTCAAGATTTTAAAAATAAACTAAGAGAAGCCACAGGCAAAGAGCCTAAAGAAATACCGCAAGAAGTTATAATATCTAGGTTACAAAAGAAACTTAGAGAAGCACAGGAAGAATTTGCAGGTTTAAGACCAGAACAAAAAGCTAAGAAAGGTAAGGAGAAGTCTCAAAAAGAGATAGACATACAGAAAAGATTAGACTTCTACGCCACTGGTAAACGAGAAGCCAAGCAGATCGCACAAGAAGAAGCTAAACTTGAAACATATTTAGAGTTACTTGAAGAGGGAGACCTAGCAAAGATTAGACAACAAGTAGGACCAGCACCTGATTGGGCTAATAAAAAAGAGGTTGGATCGTACTTAACTAAGATTAGGCAGGTAAACAATAGGACTAAGAAGTTATTACAGAAACAAGTAGTCGAGTCAGACATATCTTTACAAGACCCTAAGAAGGTAGCTAAAGTACAGGCTAAACAGAAAGCACAGCTGGAGAAGCGTCTTAAAGAATTACAGAAAAGGTTTGGCGATATAAATAAAATTCGTCCTAAAGATAAACCTAAGAAGGCAGAAGCAGACGCTGAGATAGAAGATTTAAAGAATAGAATAAAGTTTCATGAAGCCAATGAAGCAGATGCTTTAAAATTAGAAGAGGCGTTAAAAGAACGAGCTAGACTCTTAAAGGTAGAAACAGGTCCATTGGGACAGCAGCGAGCTGAGATAACTAAACCTAAAGGACCGACTAAAGTTTCGGGTGAGTTGGAGAAGGTCAACGAAGATATAAACTTCTTAAAGAAAAACATAAAGAGTAGGGTCAAAGAAATAGACAAAGCTGCTCTTGAGATGACTGATGAGTTTCAAGCTGCTAAAGCTGAGGCTGAAATAAACAAACAACTTACTAAGTTAGATGAAGAACTTGAAGAATTAAGATCATCTTTTGCTAAAGAACCTATTGAACCGGGTGTTAAGAAACCTAAAGATAAAGACCCAAAGGTTAAGGAAAAGGAAGATAAGATAGCTTTTTATAAAGAAGCTAGACAGCAAATCATAACTCTTAAAAAAAGATATGCTGAAAGAGCACGGTTATTAAAATTAGAGACAGGACCGTTAGGTGCTCAACGAGCAGAAGTAACTCCTAAACCTACTGGTCCTAAAAAATCTGAAGGTGTAATAGCTGATTTAGATAAAGATATAGCTTTTCTTAGAAGTAATATGCGTAAGCGGGTCGATGATATTGATAGAGCTAGATTGGAAATGAATGAAGCCTATCAGGAGGCTAAGATGTTGGAGTCCATACGTAAAAGAAGAGCTATCGCACAGAAACGATTAGACGAAAGAAGGGAACGGTTTGCTGATGACGATGACTTAGATAGAAGGGCAGCTGAAAGAGCGGGTAGGAAGATGGAAGAAACTGATCCCGTCCTAGTAGAGACGCAAGAGAAGATTAAGTTTTACGATGAGTTAGAAGCAGATGCTTTAAAGAAAAAAGAACTTAAAGAAGAGTTAGCTAGAAGAGCTGAGATGGAAGGTAGAGGTGTCGTATCAGAGATGAGAGCACACTTAGCACCTAAACCTACCGGCCCACAGAAAGTCAGAAGTACGGATAAGATCAGACAAGAGATACGAGACGCTGATAAAAGAATGCGTGACAAGCTGAAGGATATAGACGCAGCCCAAGATTCTTTTAGGGAGGAGCGGATATATGAATCCGTACGTAAACAAGCGATGCTTGCTGCACAACGAGATGTTGAAACTAAACTATCTAGGTTCTTTAAAGGCTGGGGAAACAACAGGGTTTACTCGATGATATGGCAAACCAGTTCTGTTTTAGCCAGTGCTTTAGGAGGTATTGCGAGTACATTCAAACAGTTTGCTAAACTAGGGGCAGAACCTATAGCTGATTTAATGAGTACTAAAAACTACAGCGGTACTCAGATAAGTGCTTTACAAGTTTTAAAAGCTAATGCTTACGGTTTAAGAGAAGGACTTAAAAACTGGAAAGGAACAGGCAGGGCTGTAGCTATGACGGCTAAGAATTTAGAAAGTGCAACAGGTGCAGCAGGAGGAAATAGATTAACTGGGGATGTATCATTGGGAGACCCTGTTAAGTTGTTTGAAGCAGCTGAGGAACAAGCGAGAAGAAAGCGTTTAAGGGGAGAAGATATAAAAGGTGTTCAACATATTTTTGCTCGTATGCCTATGGGTAAGATGTTTCTTGAATTTATGAAGCTACCTCTGCGGGGTATTATGCCTATAGATGAACTTTTTAGAAGACAATTATTAAGGTCAGAGTTAATGTCTGAAGCGTGGAAAGACGCTTTTGATGCTATACCTAATGATCCTAAGAAAGCTTCTGAGTTAGCTGCTGATCTTTACAAACAAAAATGGACTAAGGATCAAGGACTTGAGATATTAAGCCAAGAAGGAGTTAACGCTACTGCTACTGATACTATCAACAAAGAACTACTGTTTGATTCTAATGTTGCTAAGTTAGACCCAAGTGAGATAGCACAACCTACAGCTGATAAGGTGTTGAAGTTTGTTAAAGAACTAAAACTATTAAAAGATAACCCAGCGATAGGAACATTTATACATCTACTTGCTCCTATAATGACAGTTGTAGCTAGAGGTGCAGGTCGTTCTATACGAGTAGGTGTTCCAATCATACCAGCAGCACAAGCAGCTCGGAACCCTTACAATCACAGAATTAAAAAAGTAGAGGGACAAATTAGAGATAAAGATAATTACATAGCACACGAAGAAACTACGCCCCAAAGAAGAGAAGAGTTACAAAAAGAAAAAGAAGAACTAGAGCAAACAATAAAAGAGTTAAAAGGAAGAAGGATAGCGTACCATCGAGATGCTATAACGGATACTCTAATGGGAAGTGGTATGATGGCTACTGGGTTTGGAATGGGTGCAGCTGGTGTAGCTGTAGGAACTTTAGCTTGGATGACACCTGAGCAGCGTAAGAAGTTTCAACATAAAAACCCTAAAGCAAAAGCAAATACAATAGAAGGATGGGGATATAGAGAGTTTTTTCCTTTATCTATTGCTTTTGCTATCGGAGCTGACTACGCAATGTACAGTGAAATGAAAGAGTTCACAGATGAAGATGGAAAGCCTATTTTAACCAAAGATCAAAATGCTGTAGGTTTTATTATAAGGTCAATGGCAGAACTTTTTAAAGAAGTACCTGTAGCAGGTGGTATAAAATCTTTACAGAAAATAGCTACAGGTGAAAATGAAAATATAAACTCAGTGCTTGCTGATTGGTTAGGTTCTTTTGGTTTAGTGCCTTCTCAAGTAAATAAAGTAATGAAGTTACATTTTGAAAAAGGAAGCGTAGAGGAACTTAAAGGAGGGTCATGGCAAGATAGAACAGCGTATAGAGCAGTAGGACACAATCCAACAGGTAATAAAAAGACAGACCACTTTGGGCATGATATGCAATCTCCTAAGACTTTTTTAAATACTTTTATTAGATGGGCTCCTGATAGATCACAAGAGTTGAATGCTTTTGATGAAGTGTATAAGAAAGACATAGAGGGAGACGGACAGTTAATTAAACCACCTTCCCAATTTCCTACAGTCAGTGGAATTGATATGTATAAGTTTGTAGATAATAACGGAGTGTCTTTACATTACAGATTCAATCAAGAAGTAAAAAAGTTAAATGTAGATAAGTTAATCATAGACATTGTTAAAGATAAAAGATGGAGAGAAGCGTGGTTAAAAGGTTCTAGGAAAAGAAAAGGCACAGCAGATATAGGTTCTGTTTCAAACCCTGCTTTACAAAAATTAAATACAAAGTTTAGATTGGCGTATGAAAGAGCATCTAAGAACATAATGAAAGACAAGGCTTTGTTAAACGAGTTTATAAGTGAAGAGGAGAACGAAGTAGGTACTGTAGAGTACGATAAGTACGGTAAAAATAAAACTCTTAAACAAGCAATTGATTCAGCTAGAGGTCAATCTGTTTTAACAGGTAAACCTATAGCAGTAGAAGAAGTTTTGGGGAGAAATGATTTAGATGAACTTTTAAAAGCTAATCCTCAAATTCAACGAGTAAATGACTAAGTGCTTGAACTCCTCGCTCAATAAGTAATAATATAATATCATGCCAACCACGTACGTAGATTATACAGCAACAGCAGCACAAACTGACTTTGCTTTTACCTTTCCATATTTAGAAGACGAACACGTAGTTGTTGAGATAGACGGTGTACAGAAAACACTCACCACTGACTACACTATCGTAACTTCTCCGTCCACTAAGATTGTACTTACTTCAGGAGCTACTGCCGGACAGGTTGTTAGAGTACGTCGTAAGAGTCAACCCGGCACAGACCTTGTAGACTTTGAGAACGGATCAGTATTAACAGAGTCAGAACTGGACAGAGCGTATCTGCACAATCGTTATCTAAACGAAGAGATAGGTGAACTAAACGATGCGTCGTTGCAGAAGGAAGCTGGAGGCACAGACTGGGACGCTGGTGGTAGTAAGATCAAGAATGTAGGTGCTCCTACTCTTACAGCTGATGCCACAACAAAACAATACGTAGACGATAAAGTAAACCAACTATCCAATGGTGCGTCGTCTCCTCCTACTAAGTGGGTATTTACTGGAACAGCAGGAGCTAACACAACATACAGTGTTACAGGTGCTGAAGTAAACGGAGATACAGCTTACGATGTCAGCGTTGATGGATCAGTTCTTGAACCTACAACAGACTATACAGTAAACCCAGACACTGATACCCTTACTATTGTCAGCACTCTTTCAGGAGGTGAGGACATCGTAGTCATTGAACGTGGCTTTGGTGTGGCGATTACAGGTACAATCGGAGCGGATCAGTTACAAACAAACTCAGTCAGCACAGCTAAGATACAAAATGATGCGGTGGATGGCACTAAGATAGCAGATGACTCTATTGACAGTGAGCACTATGTTGACGAAAGTATTGATACAGCTCATTTAGCTGACCATTCAGTAATTGCTGTAAAGATTAGTAACACTGATTCTAAGTTTAATGTACAGACGGATGGCAAAGTCGGAATAGGGACTACGAGTCCTGATAGACCATTACACATATTTAGTTCAACTACCGACTCGGTCGCCCTGCGACTTACTAATCAATCAGATACTAGTTATTATGCAGATTACGCAAACGGTTTTATAAAAGCATATGGCTCTTCGACATCTTTTAAAATTATTCTCAATGACGATGAAAAAATTCGCATCAAAGATAACGGAAATGTCGGAATAGGCACTGATAATCCTAGTTATAAATTAGACGTACAAGGAAACACTACATCAAGTGCTAATTCTAGTGTTGCGAATCTACACGCATCAGCTGATGGAGCGGAAGCTGTATTGTTGGTTAAGAACGATTCGGCTACAGGTGAAGGTGCTAGAATAGCTTTATTTAACAGTAATACATCATCATATCCAAACGCTAATAAAGCAGCTTTCGTACTGGAATCAGCTACACCTGCGTTGTGTGTTTGTTTTAATACGGACGCAGGAGCCACGCAAGCTACCTTTAAATTCCTTAGTGATTCAAATGCGTTCTTTATTGCTAACACAGCTTCAGTTCCATCTACACCAACAGGTGGAGGAGTGATGTATGTTGAAGGTGGTGCATTAAAGTACAAAGGATCAAGCGGTACTATTACAACCTTAGGAACACCATAACACGATGACTGAATCCGTCTCCCACTTCCTCGACTCTGCCCTTGCCATCGTTCTTGGTGTTATCGGGTGGGTGATTAAAAAACTTACAGATCGATTGGAGAATGACGAAAAACGTTTAACCAAGATTGAAGTAGAACTAGCTGCACAACGTGAACGGGATACTGCTGTTGAGAATCGT
>Ga0181379_1001616_pt1 | contig 10563 bp, 19 predicted proteins | sample 2SPOviralmetaG_FD_130115 | JGI IMG/M metagenome (GOLD analysis project Ga0181379, IMG submission 130115) | Marine viral communities from the oligotrophic San Pedro Time Series (SPOT) site, San Pedro Channel, CA, USA - 2 SPOT_SRF_2009-07-10 | ecosystem: Environmental > Aquatic > Marine > Strait... | reverse complement strand
TTCAATCATTTATCCAAGACCCTTAGTAGAATTGTATCAGAATTGATACGACCATTTGGTACCGAAGACTTAGTAGTCAAGTCAGACCAGGCTTTCGATATTTGATTCGGTGTACGATCAAATACTTTTGCCAGAAACTCTTGTGGTTTCCTTAGTTTGACTTGACGGCTGTTAGCTTTGTCAAAGTTCTTGATTGACGTGCCAGAGATCTCAAATCCTCTTACAGCTTGTGTTAGATATTCAGCTAACACTCGAGTCTTCGTATTGAATGTATACAATCTTACCTTACCAATAATTTGTGATGGATTGATAGAGACAAGCTTAAAGCTTGGATCCTCGGTCTTGTATTTTACATTCTTAACTTGCTTGTCTGCAGCCAAGGGCTGCTTGACTTTCGTCTTTCGCGACGCCTTGGCTGCAGACTTTATCCTGTCAAGATCGAGGAGCATTTCCTGACAGGCCTTTACACGTCGCTTTAGTTCTGGCTTTTTCAAATGTGAGTACCCTTCAACAGCCTGGTCACACCTGGCAAAGAGGGCATCTTCATAGTCTAGCAGCCAACCTTCAACGACGTTTCTTACCTGGTTCACTGCAGAACCAGGCAATCCATGTTTCTTAAAAAGACCATACACATCAATTGTAGTCTTTTCACCTTCAATCCATTGATCTTCAAGATCTAGCAAATCTTGCATGATTGTATTGCCAATCTTGTTTTGTAGACGTTGCATCGGAGAAAGAGAGATAACGTTATCCACAACTTTCTTTTGAGATGCTTTTTCTTTGAGAATTAATTTACCTTGATCAATCAATTCTTTTAAGCGATTGATAAGGCTATTCTTCCAGTACTCAGATCTTTCAGTTACTTCATTAGCATTAATACACCAGTATGAAGTAGAACCCATGTACGAATGACCGAAACAATAGTCTGGATTTGCAAGAATATTTTTAGCATCGGTCTTGCTAAACTGAAAGTTAACAAAAGACTTGACAAGGTTGATCGTCTCTTTACGATCTACTTCGTTTTGGAAGTAGTACATTACAGAGTCGAAACCTTTTTCAACTGGTGCGCCGTCTGCGCCAGTACGCCGGCGTGCACGGACAGTTTTCTTCTTACGTTTTTGTAGTGCCATTATCATTGCTCCTCGATAACAAAGTTAGGATCATTCTGGAGAAGAACCCATCGGCCGTCAAAGCCTTTTTTATCTTTAGGTCCTTCGGTCTTGAATTCACTACGCAAAAACATAGCAGGCGAACCTCGAAACGAACCAACGTCCTCGACAAACCAAAGTTTGCCATGTTGATTGATACGGTTTTTGCCGTGCCGTGTTTTGCCAGTGAGTAGTACTTTTTCCATCATGTATATATTCTACCACAGTTTCACAGAAAAGTAAAGGACTAATTTCACTAACGCCTCATTTTAGCGTAGTCTTCGGCGGAATTGCCTTTACCCACGGGGACGGTGTTAGACTTGTGCATTGTGGCGAGTCCAACAATGTAATCTCCGGAATACTCGTTCGCCTTACGCCTTCCAGCGATGGCAACAACAACGTCTGACGTCTTGACGCTTGAACTCTTCGCTGAATAATTTGGTATACGCGAGCCACTAGATTTCTCCTTTGACTTGAGCTGTGATGGATGGACACCCATTTTACGAAGCCATGCGTCGTGAGCAGCCTGAGCTTGAGCTTGGCCTGGCTTACGATTTTGCCTACGCTTACGGGTAGATGTGGTAGTCATACCACGAACTAGATGCATAGTCATTAATTCCACTCGCTTTCATACTCATTAGTTTCACGAACACGATCGCCATAGTGCTCATCAAGATACTTAGAGCCATCGGTGTAAGCATTGATATTAATATCATCGCGTACACCTTTAAGAGCATGATCGGCATACTTTTCGGTGTAGTCACGAACAATAGTTTTTTTGTTGTATTTTTCAGCGAAGTGTTTGATAACTGCAAGACGCTGAGCCTTGGACATGTCTTTAGTGATTGCGTATTTCATAGTTACTCCTCAATTGTTAGATCTATTCTACCATAGTTTGAAGAGAAAGTAAACAAAAAAGTGCATTTTATTTTTGTTAAAAATCAATCACTTACGTTTTTATATATTTTTTGAAGGTGAGTTTCAAATGCTTCTACTTTGGCTAATCGATCTGGCCAAAGGATGTATTCTTTTTCAGGATTCTGCTTAAGATTGTTTAGAAGGGGAGTAATAGCGTTATAAAGCTTGTCAAGCTTTTGCTGTGTATCGTTGATGGTAGTACTATACTCATCAACTTGACGAGCGGCATCCTGTGCGATTTTTAATTCATCTTCGTTAACTGCAGTGAACCCAAAGTCAAAGATATCATCACTCATCTTACCAACCTTCTCTTTTCTTTGCATATAATTGAAAGAACCAGATACCAACTCCAAGCCAGAAGAAGTCCGCAAAAATAATCGATTGCGAAATAATCCATGAGAACATGATTATCATAATGTAGTCGATTGGTAGAAGATTATCCATAGTCATATTTATATCCTTATGGAGCGGGTACGGGGAGTCGAACCCCGATCCTCAGCTTGGAAGGCTGCAGTAATTGCCATTATACTATACCCGCATAAATGGTGGCAGGTCATTTGTATAATCAACCTGCCACCTGTCAAATTTAGCAGAGCCAGCTTATATAGACTGGATGCAAAGTCAATGGTGCTCCGAATTTCAGCTTAATATCTAGGCAGTCCGGCTTCGCCTTTTTCGTCGTAGCTTAGAAAACAAATTCAAAGCCTTTGTTACTAAAATATCCTTTGTGGCTCTTCTTCTTTTTCTTGCAGAAGTACTTTTATGTATACGCTGAGCTCTGCTCATTGTTTCCTCCTTTGGTACGAGCGGGGGGACTCGAACCCCCACGGCTTAAAGCCTCAAGATTTTAAGTCTTGTGTGTCTACCTATTCCACCACGCTCGCATTTGGCGATTCCGGAAGGACTCGAACCCTCAACCTGCAGATTAGAAGTCTGCTGCTCTATCCAGTTGAGCTACGGAACCATTCATCGTATAATATGTGCAGGATGGTCAGCCTTTCATCCGAAAGCTCCTTGTTGCCAAGCAAAAAATACTAACAGCGCAAAAACAATTGCAATAGAATTTTTTACTATAAAGTTAATTATACCTAAGAAAAAGCCTACAAGAAGCGCGCCACATGCTACTAAAAAGAGGAGCGAAAGTAGCATAGGCAGCGCTTCTTGTATCTCAAACAGTGGCATCAACATCCTCACGTTTTGCTGGTGCAAGTCCATCATAAATTACTTCAAATCCGTACTCAGCTGGACCGTGACGGACATCGGTAATAGGGTTGATGCCACTGTTATAACAAGAAAGAATACGATCAACATTAACCTTATAATCTTCCTTATAAATTTTTTCGAGAAGACGTAGATCATCACGATAGTCTGCACCTTCAAGCTTGTAATATGCAACTCGCTGATTCGGGTACTCAACAGATTCGGTATCATACATGAACTTTAGCATCATGATGCCTCCCTTTCACACATCCGATCAATGTGACGGTGCAAATTTGCATCAGACCAATTGGCAAAGTCCAACGACCTAGCATAAGACTTGCTGGTCTTTTCAGCCGTGATGTAGTATGCATCCTCGACCAACGTAGTGCGATTGAATTCACGAAGAGTACCAGAAGGTACACGCTCTGACCAGTACTGAGCCTCATCAGGGTGAGGGAATGAACCCATCCAGCAACCAGGCTGCTTAGAGTATTCTTCGGCCTCCTTACGCTGTGCGTTAACGTAATCACGAAGGTCTTGTTGCATAATATAAGTCATGAAGTTTGCTCCTCTTCATTAATTGTTAGATATATTATACACCATTTTTCAAGAAAAGTACACCCCTAAAATGCATTTATTTTAAAAAAATATCATTTAATTCAGGAAATATTTTCCAGTAGTCGCGATTGTGCAGCTTCTCTTGTTTCTTGTACCAACGGTAAGCGCTATGCAAATACTCTTTATTTCGTCGTGTCCCTATTTGATCACGTATATTGCTTAGATGAGATGCATATATTTCTTTTTGTGGAATAGCAACTTCTGAAATAAGATTGATTGCTTTATTCATATAAGAAGTGTAATGCTCAGGCAAAATTCCAGGATGCATAGCCTTTGGTTCCTTTATAACATTCAAGCCCATAGTCCACGTTTTTCCACAATCTTCTAATTTTCTATGCTGAGAAATAGTTTCCATGACCCATAGTAAAAAGTTAGTATGATCATAAACACTCAGCGCATTCATAGTAGGAAGACATCCAATTTTGCTTACGCATGGTTCGCTTGCTAGCCAGTTTAAGTTATATTCTAATCTAGAAAAATCTAATCCTTCTCTGACTGCTTCTGCTCGAGCGCCTAAGTTTTCTATGCTTGCATTTAAATCAAATTCTACATTAGGATAAGATTGACAAAGATCGATAAATTTTTGTAGTACCGCAGGTCCAACATTCAAATTACTTATAAAATGCATTACGCATTTTTGTTGTCTCTCATTGTGTAGATTTGCAAATCTTTCTACTACATCTAAAAAATCATCGATGATAAGAGTTTCACCTCCTAAAAAATTATACGTTATAACTTCTTTATCAAACATGTTTTCTTCTACATGTTTGTATAATCCGTTAAGTGCGGCTTCCTTCCATTGCTCATCGTGTTCAGTATAAGGTATTCCTAGTTTTTTAGCCCATAAACTGCTTGAGTCAGCGTTGCAATACATGCATGTTTGATTGCATTTGGTTCCTAATTGTATTTCAATGTAGTGAGTATGATCTTTCGAAAAATCTGGTTTTAGACCAAACCATTTGTTTCTAACTGTGTAAAGTCCATTTGGATGATGCAGGCTGCATTCTTCACAGCCTTTTGGGAAAGAGCTGTTAGATAGCCAGTGCAATCTAGCATTCACAGTTTCCTTTCGACTATGCCAAAATTCAGAAGAAGAAATTTCTTCTAGTGAAGGATTTTCAATTTGCCTTCTTTCGGTGCAATTGACCATTTCCTTCGTATTGACATTTAATTTAATATCTGTCCATAGCCGACTACAAGGAGTTACCATTAAACTTTTTTCTAAGATTGTCGTATCCGCCAATGTGGTTACCTTCGCCGTCGTATATTTGAGGCACTGTCTTTAAATTGGCTAACCTAAGTTTAGCTAAAGCTTGTGCATTCTCAGATATATCAATTTCAAAAAATGGAATGCCTTTTTCAGTTAGCGCAATCTTTGCTAGCTCACAATAAGAGCATCCTGGCTGCGTATACATTGACCACTGTTGCATTACTTTTGAAACCTCAAAGTGTAGCTCATTCCTTCGTGTATGAATCTGATCGTGGAGTGAGAGTACACAGTTCTTTCAGTTTCTTTATATCTCGTTTCGCTAGTGCACACTCTCTTAGTACCGCTACTAGCATCACTATTTGAATGACCAAGCATGCCACCAAGTACAGCTCCGATTGCTCCGCCATCTTGTTCTCCTTTAATGTTGTTACCTAAAATTCCACCGATGATTGCACCTTTTAGCATATCACCAGTTTTATCACCTGATTGCTGAACGTCACGACATACTTCAACAGTGTATGGCTGCTGTTCAATTATAATTTTATTATGATCTACAATATCGCTTGCTATTGCTGGACTACACGCAATCAGGGAAGATAGTCCGATCAATAATGATTTCCGGTTCATTTTTGTTTTCCTTTACTTCAATGTCTAAAGCTTCTCTTAACTCACCAATACGACGATATGCACCTTGGAGTTGCCCTTGCAATTCCTTTACATTGTTACGTAAAATCTCAATCTCATCGCCTTGAGCTATTACAATATTGCGATAGAACTCAGCTTCTTTATCAGTCTGATCGACTGCTTTTTTTCCGACCCTGCCGTACATAGGCATCTAATATTTCCTCTTGTAATTTATAAGCTTCCACTTCCCATGGATGGTTAACATCATAAAGTATATTAATATACTCTTCACCTTTCCATTTCTTTGCAAAGTAGTTCACATCTTTTAATTCATTACGAACACCTTGTTTCACATGCACCATTTCATGAAAGACACACGTTAATAAATCATCTCCTTCTAGTCGACGATCAATTTCAAGTTCAAAGGTTCTATCATCTGCTTCAAGACAATAACCTTGTGCATCTTTTATTTTCTTAATTGTAATATCAACAAAACATTTTGTTACTCGAGGCATCAAGTAGTTCCACGCAAACTCAGCTGCGCGGTAAACGTTTTGTCGTTGTTTAGCTCTACCGCCCGTCACAAGGATCATCGAATTTTTCCTCTACAGACTTGATATGCTTACACTTGCGATACGCGATGCAATTGCAATCAAAACCAGAATCAAACATCTCTACAATATATTTATCACCTTTACTGCCGATCACTGGCCATTTTACTCCAACAGCCCAGTGACCTTTCGTATTGACGATTTCAGAAGGATGGCTCATATCGCGTCCTTCCAATAGTCATCATCGCCAAAAGGATTGAACCTGCCGCGATTGTCTTCAATCATTTCAGCTGTGTTGAAAAGCTCACGCAGTTTGCGCATTTCATCGGAAGTCAGACGCTGAAGTTGATAGGTGACATTCTCTTCAGACCAATCGACAGCGATTGATCTGAGAACGTTGGCAAGAACGGGATAACGATATTCCATGATTTAGCTCCTCTTTAACTGTAGATCTATTATACTACAGTTTTTCGAAAAAGTAAACCATTATTTAATCATCTGCCGATAATTTTTTCATCATTTCTTTTTTATAGACTACAACTTCAACATTATCACCGTGCTTCGGAGCTATGCCATCATGAAAGTAATGCAGTACAAATTTGATATTCTTAAATTCATCCCAAATGCCGGTCCACAAAGGTCGCCAATTATTTGATAGCCTGTAGTTGTTCATGTTCTCTCTATCTGAATGCATATAGAAATCTGAAGTGCTTCGTAGATTAAAATCAAATATTGAGTCAAATCCGTATATGTGAATTTCATCTGGCTTGAATGTAGATGCTGCGTAATGAACTGCAAAATGCCCGCAACTTAAGTCTGTATAATTAGGACAATACTTAGGAAGAGTTGTATAGAACTGTTTGATCTGATGAGCATGTCTAATATGAATGGCAGGTGATTTGTCCAAAAAAACTTTTGGCCTCATACCAAGAACCCATTGACCGGGTACAACAATTTCTTGTTTTGCGATTGCATTCATCATTTTGAAATCTACAATCGTAGTGGCATACACCGGATCTTGCATAGCGAATGGTGGAAGATTACATGTCAACTTTAACCCGGGACGAGGAGCTGCTTTGTAAAAATGGCATGAATCACCATTGCCTAAGACCTGTACAATTCTTTTACTCATTAATCATACTCCTAATTTTATTTTTTCCCTTTGGTCCGGTCCAATGAATAATTTTCTTTTGCCCTTTGTAACCATCAAGCTCAACCTGAATCCTCAAAACATTGTATTCATTTGGTAGATCTTGAATATGTACTAGCTTAGACATAGGATCAAGCATTGAATGTAATACTTCTTGATCTCCTACATTAGGCATGTCATGAACTCGTTGACACCACTGATGTAGAATCGTAGGCTTATCGATAAATCCTACAACTCCGGTGTTATGCCACAGCTCACCTCTACGTTTTGACCAAGGCTTGTCTTCAACCATACACAATTTATTAGGAACAAGCTTGTTGAACACACCTTCAATGTTGTGTAAGATTTCGCAGTCAGTGTCGATCCAAACAGCTTTCTTTGCTGGCGCATATAGCATGGAGCGAGGTTTTTTAAACCAACCAACTTCTTTTACTTTAGTCATATCTAAGACGCAGTGAAACTCTTGTTTGACAAACTCTAGAGTTTTTTCTGAAACACCAAAGTCAGAAAAGATTAGTGGTGCAGAATTATAACGCTTGTAGTTTTTGACAAACCACGGAAGCATCCATGCATGTCCTTCATCGCAACCCGTAATAAAAGCCTGATCATACTTTTTCGACACGGTATGTTTCTCCATAATTATGTTTAGCATAACAACCCGACTCGTTTTGAATCGTAGTAAAACTATCATGCGCTTCAACTGGCCACGGATAATATTCTTGTAACCATGGGAAATAAGATGTGTTTAGAAATACGTCGGTAGGACGAGCGAATACTTTTGCTTGAGCAATTACTTCCTTTGCGCCTTCTGGTTTCATGATATATCCATGAGCACCAGGGAAGTAACCTTTTGATGTTAGTGGATTGACACCAAACGTGGATGGTGTATTCCATTTTCCATATGACGGCTTGCCAAGGGAAATGCATTTATCAAATGCAATAAAGTTTGGAATATTGTTTACCACAACCGCATCATGTTCAAAGACTATTACGGGCTCATTGATTTCGATTGAGTGTTTCCACAAAGAAAGATGAGAATGGAAAGCTGCAGCGCAGTTAGCGATGCGAGAGTATGCTTCGTGGAGACCGGCTACATTCACCTTTTCGCCGAGAAGTTTTTCGATTGGCATATCATTGGGTGTAGTAGCACGCCAATTATCAATTTCCAATCCAAATTTTTTACCAGACTTAATGCACCTAGCTGCAACTTGTACAGAAGGTTCATTGTCCATGATTGTAATAACAAATGCTTTCATTTTAAAATGTGGTCGTTGACCTCACTCCTTGTACTCTTGTATAGAACTTCTGTGTGCATCCAATATTAGGAATTAGTTGTTTGCACATTAAAGCATCATTTGGCCAAAGCCCATATTCATCTACCAGCTTAAGCATCTTCTTAGCACCTTCTGGCTTGATTATATATGCTGAGTTTCCAGGCAGTCCCTGTGGCACGTTTCTTTCATCAATGTATGGTGCAGTTACAACGCCATACACATCTGGAATAGACTCTTTTATTGTCTCAACGTATTCTCTTGATTTTCTAGTTGCGCCCATTGGATTATTGATACTAATGACTAATTTTTTACTCTTCTCGATAATATTATACTTTAATTTACCAGTAAAAATAGCATCATGTTCTAACACCAGGTAGGGAGTCGCACCGTGTGCACACGCAGACCATAGGCTGTAGTGGCTTAAACCACATGCAACTCGTGCGGCTCTCTTAGATGTAGGATATGATTTCTTTGTAAGGCCTGTGGCGAAGTCAACAACCTCGCCTTCCCATGGATAGTTCCACTTAACTTTGTATTCTCTGAGTTTGTCTTCAACACTATCTGCGGTAACGGCAGTAAATTTTTCAACATCAAAATCGTTCTCATAATTGATTGCAGACTGGATACATTTATCAGCTGCAGCTTGAGATACTTCATGATTAGGAATGGCAATTACGAATGCTTTCATTTTCTTTTCAGTACTGTATATCCAACATTAGCAAGTTCACGTTTTACGATTTCCCAACCTGGTGCTTCTCTACAAAAATCATGCAAGCATGCGTACAAAGCGTCAGGTGGACTGTCTTGACAAATAGTAGTATCATGAGCAATAATATATTTCTTGACATATTTAGCATGCATTGTAAGCTCTGCTTCCATGTGATATCTTTTATGCAATGAATCAATAACAAGCATATCAATATTTCGATCACTTAAAGATCCTAAGGCAGTGGAGTCTGCATCTTTAACTACCAGCTCAATATCATGTTCTTTACAGTAAGGTTCGGCTAAAGATTTTAGTTTCCACCTATATTTAGTATGATTAATATCAACTAATTCGATGTATTCTGGTTTGTGCTCTGCAGTCATGACGCATGCGGCAGTGGCACCTTGATGAGTGCCAAGTTCTTTATATGACTTACAATCTTTTATATATTTGCGAATAGCATCATGCATAGCACAATAATCTTTACCGTGAAATTCTTCTTGTTGTGTTCTAATTTCAGTATAAAATTCATCTACAGTTTTTACATGTTTCAAATCAGCGGTTAACATCAGCATTCCCAACAAGTGTTATTATGGTTTAATTTTGTTACTTTTTTATATCCAAGCGAATTGATATTTTCTAACATCCATTCATTTTTTTCTTTTACATTCTCGAGTATTAAAATTGGTCTATATTCACGAATAGTTTTCATAGCACCTTTAAGTGCATGTATTTCAAATCCTTCAACGTCAAGCTGTATAATACTTACTTCATCTTTAACAACAGAATCGATTGTAACAGTATTTATCGTAGTCTTTATATTTTGTTCTGCCGTATAACGATCATTGGGTTGATGTGAAGCATCAATTCTGGCTCCTCCAGATATTGATACACCATCCTCATAACGATAAAACAATTCAGATGTATCTTCTACATCACTTAATCCTTTATTGGAAAATATAACATTATCTAAATTATTAATTCTTATCGTTTCATTTATTGATTCAGTCATATCCGGATTCGGTTCAAATGCATAAATCTTTCCTTGAGTAAAACTACTAAAAGCAGGCAACATATCACCTATATAGACGCCAGCATGCACCATCGATTTATTATTAATTTTCTTTGAAATAAAATGAACAGTATCTGCTTCCCATACTCTAT
>Ga0181379_1001611_pt1 | contig 10578 bp, 7 predicted proteins | sample 2SPOviralmetaG_FD_130115 | JGI IMG/M metagenome (GOLD analysis project Ga0181379, IMG submission 130115) | Marine viral communities from the oligotrophic San Pedro Time Series (SPOT) site, San Pedro Channel, CA, USA - 2 SPOT_SRF_2009-07-10 | ecosystem: Environmental > Aquatic > Marine > Strait... | reverse complement strand
CGTACAACAAGATAAGAAGGAAGTCAATTGTGACTTTGTCATCGCTATGCTCCAGTCATTATCACTCAAAGAATATTCATTTTCAGATTTTGATAGTGTAGGAACTCTCATAGTAGACGAGGCGCATCATATATGTGCAAAGGTATTTAGTCAGAGTTTATTTAAGATGTGCCCCAAACATATCTTTGGACTTTCAGCGACACCCGAACGAAAAGATGGTCTCACTAAAGTGATTCATTGGTTTATGGGTCCAACATTTTTTGAGGTTGAAAGAAAGAATCAAGAACAAGTTGAAGTGTTTCAGGTTACGTTCGATTCACCGAATTATAGAAACCCTCCACCATCTATGAGAAATGGAAAAATTTCAATGCCAAATATGATTACATGTTTAGTCGAAGATCGTCAAAGAAATAAGATGTTAGTGGAGTTGGTGAAAAAGGCTTCGGCGGGTACTCGGCAACTTTTAGTTCTCAGTGACCGAAGACATCATTGTGAATTCCTTCACCAATGTTTCCCTAAAACTTCGGGGCTCTATATGGGTGGTATGAAAGAAGCCGCTCTCCAGGAATCTTCAAAAAAGAAGATTATCTTCGCAACGTTCAGCCAAGCCCATGAGGGTCTCGATATTCCAACCCTCGATACGGTTATTTTAGCCAGTCCCAAGTCTGATATCACTCAAAGTATAGGAAGAATCATGAGAGAAACAAAAGGTAAGAAGAATGATCCGCATATTTATGACGTACACGACCCTTGGTCGATCTTCACGGCGATGTATTACAAACGGATGAAGGTGTACCGACAAGGTGGATTCAATATCCGCGGAAAGGTTGTAGAAGAAAAGAAGAGTGACTTCCCTCAGGGAAAGTGTCTGTTTTTATAATCTGAACATCTAATAAATGTCGGGTGCATTAATACAATTGGTATCCAAGGGAATACAAGATGTCTACTTGACGAGTGACGATGGACATTCCTTTTTCCGGATGAAGTTTACGAGACATACAAACTTTTCTCAAGCACCCAAATACATTAAAAATATTTCAGCCAAAGATACATCTATTAAAATTCCTGTTTTGGGTGATGTCCTCAATGGGTTATGGTTTGAATCAAGTTCTCTGAACTCGAATGCTAATATCGCATCCAATTTATTTTTTAATTCTACACTAGATCTCTTTATAGGCGGTCAAAAAGTTGATTCACAACCATATGATTATTTCGGTGATATATGGCCAAACTACTTAGCTGACACATGGAATAAAACACAAGAACTTAACAATAAAACTTCGACATCTAACTTTACCTTCGTTCCACTTCATTTCTTTTTCTGTGATCATAAAGCATTTTTACCTCTCGTAGCACTTCAACATCATGAAGTTGAAATACGAATTAATTTTGATGAAGCAAACTTAGCTACTATAGGAGCCAATGAAAAAACCGCTAAAATGTATGGAAACTACGTGTATTTAGATAAAGAAGAAAGGGAGTCACTGATTAGTCGATCATTGGATTTCGTCATTACACAAGTTCAGAAAATCGAGTTTCCCCTCACGACTACTATTGATAACACATTGGCCAGTAATGAAAACGTATGTGACATATCTTCTTTCAATCACCCAGTTAAATCAATATTCTTTGGATTTGGTGCAAATAGTGATGATTTCGCAAATGATCGTTTTACATTTAAGAGTGCTGAACTACAAATAAACGGGATACCTCTACTCGAACAGATGAGTCCTATGTACTTCCATACCGTTCAAAACTATTATAAATCATCGTTCGGAACGTCTGATTTTATCGCAGAGAGTCAAGTGCTAATGTATACCCGTTTCTTCGCATACCACTTCTGTATGAACGCATCAGACTATAATCCATCTGGTTCTTGTAATTTCAGTCGCCTAGACAACGCCAAGTTGACAATCAGAGGCGCTGAAAAGGGTTTGAATAGACCAAGTAACCAGGGACTATTTGTGTACGCTGTAAATTACAATGTGTTGAGAATCAAGGACGGTTTAGCAGGAATTTTATTCGGTAGTTAATGTATAGATGGGTAGAACTGTTCGTTTCGATCATATTTTTGTGTCGAATATGGACGCTGATCCCACAGAACAGGATATTCTCACTACAGTACGGAGTATTATTACGAGTGAGATCGAAGCTGATGAGATTGTCGTCGATCGTATCGGTATTGCTAACACAGTTCCGACAAAGAGTTTCTCTATCGGTGCAGATCTCTTTATGCAAAGTGGTCAAGAGGTCATTTTAGACGTCTCTAAAACTATTAAGACGGCACGTATGAATGTAAGTGATAAAATTGGTGTTAAAACCGAAAACCCAGTCAATGATTTCCAAGTTGGTGATAACCAGGAATTCTTTATCAGTTTAGATAATCGTGATTTAGTCACTGTAAATGGTAACATTTTTACGTCTAATTTAGCATTTACAAATGATCTTGAACTCGTTAACAAGTTTAAGGTGAGTAATAATGATTCAAACGTTCTCGAAGTTACTGGAAATACATTCACAACTAACGTAGATGTGGGAAAGTTTCTGTCCGTGGGTAATGAACTTGACCCAGCTACAGATTCCAATGTAGCCGTATTTGAAAATGGTAATGTTGTCGTCAGGAATGGTGTGCTTCGAATTTTTGGAAACACTGAAATGGTTGGTAACTTATCCATCACAGAAATTCCAGATTATTTGGAAGTAAACAGTCTTGTCATATCAAACGCTGTCATTCAAATGGCTACAGATCCCACAAATAGTGGCCCATTTTCCGGGAATGATGGAAATTATGATATGGCCACACTGATGGTTCAAAAGGCTGGAGATGCTAACTTGTTTTTTGGGTACACACAAAGTGACGATACGATGAAACTGGGTCGTACATTCGGTGGACCTCTCACTCAAAACTTTACAATCGATCCAGCGACTACGACGAATCTTCAAATTTTTGGAGAATTATACACGCAGAATAATGTAGGTATAGCCAACACGTCACCAGAATATAGTCTTTCTATAGGTTCAAACGTATACGTGAATGATACCGCAACATCGTCTGCGAATGTTTTACATGCCAACGGGTATGGATACTTCAAGGGTGTGCGAATAGGTGATGATGGACTCACCGTGGGTAGTCTTATTACATTAGATGCGGATGCAGCGATACCGATGGTGGTGACCTCCACTATCCAAGCCCATAGTATTCAAACAACTGGTAACGCACCAACGGGTATAGCCAATACAAATCCAACTGATACATTTTCAGTTGGTGATGAATTTTTCGTAAATACAGCTTCCACTGCCGCGAATACATTAACAATCCTAGGTAATACAGTTACAAATCGTCTCATCACACAGTCTATCCGTGTTCAGGATTTCATTGAGGTTGAAGGTGATTCGGGAATTACATCTACCGCAAACGTACTCATTCACGCCGACACGGATGATGGTGACACATTATCAAACGCTGTAGTCATTAAAGCTGGTCCACTCACTGCAAACATAAGTGCGATCGAGATATACGGTGCCAAAACTTCGGCCAGTAGTCAGAATATCCGTTTCTTTACCAAAAATACTGAAAGAGTACGGTTCGCCTCCAATGGGTATGTTGGTATATCCAATACGGAACCCAGTGAACATTTAACCATTGATGGTAATCTCAAAATAAATGGAAGTAACGCGGCGATATTTGGTAACACTGAAACGAATATGAAGATATTTACGAGTCCGGTGACAAAAGAAACTCGAATCGAAAATATTGTTGGGAGTGGTAAAGGTATCAACTTCTTTGCGAGTACGACCGCATCCATGGGTACACCAGCACTGACCGTTCTAGAAACGAGTAATGTTGGTGTGGGTACTTCGGTACCTCAGGGGCGTTTTCACGTGTCCGGTGGTACAGCCTTTATTAATGACCAAGTTGTTAATCGAAACGGTCTGAGTCACCTCGGAACTCCACTGGTAGTTACCAATACTTCCCCAGTTACGAGTGAATCCGATTTCAAAAATGTCATGCAACTCACGCGTGAAGGTGGTACAGATGGACAACATGGTGTTCGGGGTGTTTTCCAGTTGGGTAAACACGGGACCGCTTCGGGAACAGCTCGTTCTCAATTGAATCTTTCTTTGGCGGGTGATGATTATAATACCCCGAATCATGTGATGACGTGGCGAAGTAACAAGCGTGTAGGAATTGGTACAACGACACCAGCGTCACATTTAGAAATTATCACGAGTGGAATAGGAAATTCAGTAACCAATGGTGTTCTCGTGCACAGTGAAAAGATTAACGATATCGCAGATGACGCCATCGTAGCCATGAGAGCTGATACACTCGCATCAAACTCATTTGCTTCGTTTATTCAAGCTGATGGTATTGCTGGTAACCCCACTGGATATTCTATGGGTGTAACAGGGTCCGATGGTGACTTCAGACTTACCAAAAATCCAAATGTGATTAATGATTCAACGAAGAGTCGGATCTTTATTGACGGTCCTTCTGGTAATATGGGGATAGGAACAGATGTACCCCGACACAAATTAGAAGTTAATGGTAATGTTGTAATCGGTAATGAACTCTATTTTGGTGGCCTCGTTTCCGATGAATTTAGTAACACATTTATCAAGGAGCGACTGGTTAGTACGGATATATCAGAACTGTTAATTTTTAAAGGTAATGAAGGTCCGGGTGGTCAGGGTCCCGATCAACTACGATTTGTTGGATCACAACAAGTATTCCAAACATATAGTGAACCCCAATTGAATGAAGGGGCTAAGGCTGCCATGGAGGCTGGCACTTCAAATTTACTTAAACCGACTATGTTCTTGACTGCACAGGGTAAGGTTTTGATAGGAACAGCTGATGAAACTAAAATTCAACAGACCGCAACAACACAATTATTCGTAAACGGTGGTATTGAATTCGCTGGTGGTCAAAAAGTCAATTTTGGTAATCTGGACATCTTCGCGTTAAGTGATGGTGCTCGTTTCGAGACCATTGGAGCTGTTGATATGAGATTTCAAAATAAAGCGACAACTGGTACATCTGAACTAAACGCAACTGAAGCTATACGAATTAAGAACACGGGACTCGTGGGAATAGGAACCAACGCCCCAGATACAAATGTACACATCTACTCGGGGGTCACGACAGACATAGATGTTCTCAAATTACAAAGTCCTGGAACCAATAACAAGATAGGTGTCAGTTTGAACACAAACGATAACTATGGAGGGTATGTGAGGGGTTTCAGTAACACACAACACTCGGTACACGGGACTGTCTTAGGTGCGGTCAATAATAGTGTTGAAGCTGATGGTATTCATATAATTGATTCGAGTAATGTGGGGATAGGTACAGTAAATCCGAGTGAGCGTTTCACTGTGTATAACAGTAAGGCTCGACTAGAACACTCTTCCGCGGATGCGATGCTGGAGTTCAAAACACCCGGTGGTGTTTCCAATATCTATGGTGATGTGACTGGTAATGTTGTTATCGACGCGGTTTTGGATGTAGTGATCAATAGCAACGTCGAAGTAGTTGGTGATCTCCAAATTGATGGTAAAATTGATCTTGGTAACCAAGTAGCCATTGGTTTAGAGGGTGAGGATGCGAATACATCCATTCACGTCAATGGTGGTATCATCACAAACTCCGATCAGGTTGCCTGTAAGAGGTACTCCAATACCTTCTCGATCATAACGGGTGGTGGTCAAGATGTGCAAATAAACTTTGGCCCCGAAACATTCTACGCTAAGATTATCGCTCAATTGAGAGAACTGAGTGATGTTGATAATGTAAGTAGTATGGTACTTGAAGTACAAGGAGGTACACACGACGGAACAACGCCATCACTCCCAATCGCCATAGGAACTAAGAACATGTTCAGTGGTCTTAACCTGTATCCATGGAGTCCAACTGTGGTGACTGGTAAACGCTCAGTGCAGATTGTACCAATAATTAAGGATACTGGTAGAAACTACACATATGACATTTTCGTTGAATTGGTTTCTGGGGTTGGTGGATCTCTAAAATCTATTACACATAAACTCACAGGTTCTGCGACACTTGATAATGGCGCCGGTGGTAATGTAAACTTGGGTGGTTCGGGTTTCGAGTACACATATTAAATTTACTACAAGGGAAAACCCTGCGGTAGATAAAAAGTAATTATGCCCTGATGGAATCAGAGACGGCTAGAGCAATCACGCCGACAATGAAAGCCATGACGACATAATTGAGTTCAGTTTCTTCACGACCAATCGTTGGTTTATCTTCCTCGATTTCGAGTTCCACGACTGGCTTTTGCTGTTTGACCGGAGGATTCAGCTCCTCCAGTGGACAGTATGCTATCATTTATATATATTTAGAGATTAATTTCAGTCTTCTTCTTTCGTCTCGTCTTTTTGGGTTTGGAAGAGTTGACATTTACCTGTCGAACCTCACCACCCGTCGAGTCACCCGAAACGGAGATGATATCAGAAACGTCATCCTCATCTTCTTCTTGAATGGTACCGGATGTTCCCATGTTGGTGTTCATGGGAGGTGGAGGTGGCATAGAAATCCCACCCATGAGGCTGGAAATATCGAGGCCGGGACCCTTCATCTCATATTGGCCAGTGCCACCGACGGGTGCATCGACTGCTGGGCCGTCAGTGTTCCGTGTGGTGTTCTGAACAGCGCTCATCATACTCTTGATGAGATCAGGGTTTTGCTTCATGACATCGTTCATATTGGGCATCACCGATTTGAACATACTATTGGTAAGATGGAACATCATAGCAGAGCCACCGAGCATCATAATCAGCTTGACCTCTGGAGCGATATTCACCTTGGATCGGTACTTCACATAGAGTTCTTCAAAGACACCATCATAGTCATCAACATTCTCCATAACAGACTCAGACCAACCCTCTAACTGAATCTCAAAGGGGTTGTACCGCTTGTTAAGGAACTCCAGGCCAGTCACACACGCTACAAGCATTCGCCTAGAAAAACGGACAGACTGCTCAACATCTATACTGTACGTAATCCTCTTCACTTCAGAACGAAGTTCGTCAACATTCGAATACGCATTCAGGCGCTTATTCACAGCAAAACCCTTCTTCTCTAACCGACCGAGTTTATTAATCAAATCAGCCTTCTCTTCATCAATGGAGCCATACCCCTTTGAAGGTTGCTCATCCTGCTGACCAGAACCCATATTCATGTCATCATCAAAAAAGGTTGGTTCATCCTCACCATAATCAATCTCCTCGTCATCGCCCGGTGGGGGAGGAGCATTCTGCTTATTAGGATTCGCGAAAGCATCCATCGCTTCCTGTTGCATCTGGGGTGCAGGTCTGGACATATGGTTCGTGGGTCGTGGAACACGCTGAGGACGGGGAGCCGATATTTCAATCTCATCCATCAGGGCCTGTTCATCTGCATCTAGTTTCATCACATTTGGGGATCCTCGATCGATTACAATTTCTTCGTCCATCTACTCTCTATATGGAAACTAAAAAAATACCTTTAACGCAGTTTAGAAAAAATATATTGGTCTATTATAAATGTTTAAGCTTAACCAGCAGAACCGCAACGCTCTCATGTCCATCGCCATTTTATTGGTGATCATTTTTGCCCTGAGCGCCAACAAGAATATCAGCAACTACCAGCCCATGCCTATTATTATCAAGACTGTGAATGAAAAGTCCATGTTCGATCTCGAGAACAAGATCGAATGTGCCCCTGGACAGGGTAAGGAGGGAAGTGCTTACACTACAGGTCTCACACCCGGTGGTGTTTGTGGTGCTCAACAGCTTGTCGGTGAACACGCTGGGTATGCCATCGAGGATGGAATTGGTGGATCTTTAATCTAAGCTAACTATAAATGGCGACCCCAGATCTCAACTATGAATATCACACCATCACGATTGATTCGATTGGTCAAAGTAGTGCGAACACCTTCACATGTTACCTTCAACAACCACTGAAAAATGTTGTTCAGGCTAAATTATTGGGTGCTCGTATTCGGACAACCACCGCTACGGAACATTGTTATGTCTCGATAGATGAACTCGACTCTATCTTTTCTGATCGTGCATCCAATGTACTCACTGGCCAGGCTTCTATGAGCGTTCTTAGAGGTTCTTTTGCTAGTATCGTATCCGATTCTTCTACTGTAGTCAAGTTTAAAGATGAGTATCCGATTTTCACTCAGTACATAGACCCCATTCGCCGCCTAGACCGATTCACAGTCACAATTCGTAACCAGGATGGTAATACGATCGCTCGTTCGACCGCCTCGGATAAAAATGTATTAGTCCTTCGAATCATGTGTAGGAAATGTAATTTGTAATTTTCTCTTTATAAAGTAAACGATGTCCGCTGGTATCACTCAACTTATTGCCGTTGGTGCTCAGGATGAATTTATCATGGGTAAACCCGAGATATCGTTTTTTAGTTCAGTCTTTAAACGACACTCCAATTTTTCACAATCCATCGAAAAACAAACGATCCATGGAAGTGTGAAAAGTAATTCTATGTCAAGTGTCCAGTTCGAAAGAACTGGTGATCTCCTCAGTTATGTCTATCTGACGATGGATGACAATACACAAGCTCTCGATTCACAAAGGTGGGATAACATTATTGAGAAAGTGGAGCTTCTGATAGGGGGATCTGTAGTTGATACACAAGATTCTGTATTTACCGAAAATATCGCTGTGGATACATTCGCACAAAACGTATCTAGAAGTGCTCAAGGTACACACCCGGGTATCTCTGCTCGATCGTTTTTTTACCCTCTCCGCTTTTTTTTCTGTGAAACGCCACAGTCAGCCCTCCCATTGGTAGCCCTTAACTATCATAATATAGAGCTTCGCATTTATTGGGGACCAGATGTTACTAACAAAAATATAGAACTGTTTGCAAACTACATCTATTTAGATAATGAAGAGCGTGGAAACATAGCTTCTCGTAAACATGATATGTTAATCACACAAGTTCAAAAGAACATTGGTTCTGGAACAACTCTCCAAGAACTCACATTTAATCACCCCGTGAAGTATTTAGCATCTTCTAATACAACAACGAATAGTGCTCTTACTTCACCTACGAATAGGGTAAAACTCAGTATTAATGGTATGGATGTTGGAAATTATAGATGGGGTAAACCACATTTCATCGATGTGACACATTACTACCACACTAACTTTGTGGCCTCCCCCGATTTTTTCTTGTATCCATTTTGCCTTTCTACGAGTTCCCATCAGCCCACTGGTACACTGAATTTTAGTCGATTAAGTTCAGCCAAAATCACGAGCGAGACCATGAACATCACTGACCCTATATATGCCGTAAATTACAACATATTACGCATTGAGAATGGTATGGCGGGACTTCTTTACGCAAATTAAAATACCATTCTATATTAAATGGTCAAGAATTTGCCGACCGTGGAACGTTCCACGAAAATTAGATTCGGTAAAAATTGTACCAATGACCAGGCAGAAAACACGATTGTGTTTAATGCGAGTGAAGGGGAAATTGATACACCTTTTACGGATTCTGTGTACATGACACCTCTACGTTTACGTACGGATCTATCAGATAGAAATATTACTGTGTTGGCTTACAATCAAGTGACCAAGGAAATGATGGACTCTGGTGCGATCGCTGAGGATATTCTTAATTTTACACTCGAAGCTGCTGTGATTAATGGAAATGTCACTGCGAATACAGTTTCTTTTAATAATGTGTCCACATCTGTCACGACACTTTCAAATGTTGGCATCTCTAATAGTTCACCCACGGATACACTTTCTGTTGGTTCCAAAGTGTTTGTAAATCAAACCGCATCCAATACACTCAGAGTTCTAGGAAGTACGTATATTCAAAATAATTTGGTTGTCGATGGAGATGCGACATTTAACGGACTCGTCACAACTTTACATTCCAATAACACTGTCATAAAGGATGCGATTTTGGAAATCGGTAAAGATAATGTGGTTGGGGATGCATCACTCGATCTTGGTTTTGTGATGACACGCCCAGGTTCAAATATAGCCGTCGGGTACCTAGAAAGTTCAAATGAATTTGCGATTGGATACACACAATCGAGTGCCAATCATCATACGATTACACCCCTCACAACTCAAGATATTAACGTCCACGTGTACGGTCAAATTTTCACCGAATCCAATGTTGGTGTCATGAACACAAATCCTGTACACACTTTGGATGTGGGTTCAAACCTTTTCGTAGATGAATTTGGTTCAAATATTTTGGTGGTCACCGGTAACACAAGTATTTCCGCCGACTTGACTGTTGATGGAGATACTTTATTCGTAGATTCGGGTGTTGACAAAGTGGGTATTAATACCCTCGTGCCCGATGCAGAACTCCACGTCGTCGGTAATGTCTATGTGACTTCTAATTTAACGGTTGACACAAATACACTTCATGTAGATGTCGAATCAAACCGAGTTGGTATAAATCAAATTAATCCTACAAAAGATCTCGATGTAAATGGAACAATCGCCGCTACTCGGCGCGTGGATAATTCTGGGTATGATCGTTTACTCATAGGTACAGATACGGGT
>Ga0181379_1001610_pt1 | contig 10580 bp, 9 predicted proteins | sample 2SPOviralmetaG_FD_130115 | JGI IMG/M metagenome (GOLD analysis project Ga0181379, IMG submission 130115) | Marine viral communities from the oligotrophic San Pedro Time Series (SPOT) site, San Pedro Channel, CA, USA - 2 SPOT_SRF_2009-07-10 | ecosystem: Environmental > Aquatic > Marine > Strait... | reverse complement strand
GATGACGACGGCGATTGGGAGTGGGACCCGAATCTAGGTCCTGTCGAGCTTTCTTCAGAAGAAATTGATAGGATGCTAATAAACAGGGACACTTCTGACTCCGATCGTGATCACATCATTAAAGTGATCGAGAAGCGCGGCTTCTTGTTAGGAGTTAAAGTTAACGGCAATACTTGCATCCTGGGTCTAGACGGTTCCTGCGATGACCAAAGGTCGACGTCCGTTGAACCGTGTGAATAGGTATAATACTTACGTCGCAGCTCTGCCCTAGGACGCTAGGGACAACATCTGTATTTACTGTACTCCCTGCAGGGGCCGCAGCCGCCAAGACCTCTCCATTTCGGGGGGTCTTGTGCTGTATAGGCATACTGGGCTAGTTGACTGCTGACCTTGAAACTGATAGCTGAGCTACGAATCGATCAGCCTCTTTTTAGTAAGGCAAGGCCGAGGGTAGCAAGGGGGCATGCTTACATGCCGAAGGCTTACCTGGACAAGCGTAAAGCGATGCTGGCATCTATTAAGGAGCAGTACACAGGAGACCCCTTAGAGGGTCCTCTTCGCGTTGTAGTGGAAGTCGAGGGCGAAGGTCGCGGAGATCTGGACAACGTGGCAGGAGCTCTTATGGACTGCGCTAACGGCGTTCTGTGGACAGACGACCGAGTAAGCATTATCTCACAGCTTGAAGTCAAGTGGAAAAAGGCTAAAAAAGCAGACTCTGTTTGGCATATCAAGATTTACGAGATGATATACTGATACAAAGAATTCAGCCCCATATGACGTTTGAGGTTCGCTACAACGAGTCAGATTTCGAATACCGCAGAGCCCCTGGACTAAACCAAAGCTCTGTCAAGCATATCCTGAAGAGCTCAGCCCATTATCAGGCAAAATTGAGAGAAAAACGAATAAATACTCCCGCGATGGCCCTGGGCACAGCTACTCATGCCTTGCTTCTGGACGGCAGAAAGGCTTTTGACGCATCGTACTTCGACAAGTCTAAAGAAAAGCTGGACTTAACAGTGCCTGAAATAAAAGAAGCCCTGGACGATAAAGGGATTGTCTACAAGAAGTCTGCAAAGAAGTCAGACCTCGAAGCATTGTTATATCCAGATGGCAAGCCTTTGGACCGCCGTACAGGCCTCTCAGAGGACGACTATGCCGCAGTAGAAGGTATGACCGCTAGTCTGCAGCGGGTGGCATATTTCGACCCTTTGCAGACCGATTACATCAAGCACAACGAGGTCTCGGTTTACTTTGAGTGGGAAGGTGTTCTATGTAAAGCTCGCCTCGATCGCGTCGATTTCGACAGGAGAGTAATTCTTGACTTGAAAACTACTGATACGGTTAACGTAGAAAAGTTCGGCTGGAAGGCGGTTGATCTTGGCTACATCTTTCAAGCTGGTTTCTACGTCAAAGCTGCTGAAATTGCCTTTGGCGGCGAATGGGGATTTGAATTTGCTGTTGTCGAGAAGAAGGCCCCGTATGTTGCGGACATCCTTGTAGCAGATGAAGATTTCTTAGAGGAAGGTAAAAACCAGTCCATTAACGCTATTCGGCGATACAAAGACTCCTTTACAAGGCAGGAGTGGCCTGCCCTTGAAGTTACCGTCAAGAAATTAGGGTTGCCTCTTGGGTATCGACATGCTATATTGGATGAGCCCACAGAAGACGCTTTCTGATCTTCTATGGCATACAAAAACCGTTATCTTAAAGTTTAAAATGGGATTCTTTGAAGTTCTGACCCTTATCCTTGTCGTGCTCAAGCTCACCGGTCTAATTGCTTGGTCTTGGCTTTGGGTGCTTTTTCCAATTCTGTTTATCTTCCCTATCCTTGTTCTGCTGAATGCTGTATCGATTTTCAATAATCGCTGATCGCCTTTCAGTCACTCTGTCCCTTACTTTGCTCTGAATGACTATGCGAATAGGATTATTTGAAGTTCTGACCCTCGTCCTTGTCGTACTCAAGCTTACCGGTCTAATCGCTTGGCCTTGGCTTTGGGTGTTTTTTCTAACCCTGGTTATCTTCTCTGTCTTTGTTCTGCTGACTGTTATATGGCTTCTCTGGAATCGCTGATCGCCTTTCATTCACTCTGCCCCTCACTCTGCCCTGAATAACCATGCAACACGAAGTCCACGACGCACGTCTCATCAGTACTTCCAAGCTGTCTGATGAAAATCTTATCCAGCTTTTTGAAAATGAACGCGAGCACAATGTTGCCGACCTAACCGAGCTGGCAGAGTCCGAGTTTATCGTAACCTACTGCGCTCGAGTCTCGAACCCAAATAATCAGCAGAATATCGATACTGCTCCTCGTCTGCTCCGCTATCTAATGAAGCACAAGCATTGGAGCCCTCTAGAGATGTCCAATATGGTGGTCGAGGTCGAGACAACTCGGGCTATTGCCGCTCAAATCCTGCGCCACAGAAGTTTCAGTTTTCAGGAGTTCTGCCTGGCTGGGAATGCCCGTATTACGGTCTCTAACGGCTTAGGACGTATCCAGCGGCTGCCGATCGAGGATCTGTATCAGAAGTGGGGCAACCCCTCCTTCAAGGCTCGCTACGCGAGATCCTACGACGACTCCGTTGGTCGTTTTATCGAGGCACCCATCCTGTCGGTGTACGAGTCTGGTCAAAAACCTGTCTACCGCTTTCAGGTCGGCAATCGAAGCATTGACTGCACTCGCGAGCACCGTGTTCTGACTCAAGAGCGCGGTTTTGTTGAATTCGGAGAGGCCTACGACGACAACCTGACGGTAGCCCTTAACGGTGCGACAGCAGAGCCCCTCCCTTACCAGGGTCCGAAGGTTTTGTACGGCTGGACACTGGGGATGACAGCGAAGTGGGGAAAGATCGACTCTCAGACTTACCTGAGTGTTCAGATGACCTACGACATCGAGATGAACCATCCAACCCACAACTTCGTAGCGGACGGGATTGTTGTTCACAACTCACAGCGGTATAGCTCTGTCGACCTGCTCGGTACCATCGGCCTGCCTCATTTGCGGTCTCAGGACCTCAAGAACAAACAAGCCAGCCATGATGATCTTGACCCTGAATTTGTAAACCTCGCTGAAAAGCAAATTCAGCAGCTTTATAACAACACTTTTGATTACTACGAGTATATGCTCAGTAAAGGTGTTGCCAAAGAATGCGCTCGCAGCGTCCTACCGCTAGGCACTCCGACCCGCCTCTATATGAATGGCACGCTCCGCTCATGGCTCCACTATCTGCAGGCTCGTTGCAGTATCGAGACGCAGCATGAACATCGTCTAGTAGCATGTGGTATCAAGTCCATCTTTGATAAACAGTTCCCCACGATTTCTGAGGCAGCATTCTCATGAATTATCAATTTCCTAACTCTGTGATGTGGTAAACTGAAGAGTCTATCGCTAAACAGAAATGAACAACGCTGAACTCTTGAATGGTCGCCTCGCTATGCTGGGTATTGTCGCAGCAATTGGAGCTTACGCTCTGACCGGCCAGGTTATTCCGGGTCTGTTCTGATCTCGGTAGCCAATAACTCAAAAAACCCATTAGGGAAAAAGGAATTACTAGCTACGCCCCTTCGGGGGCTTTTTTAATGCTTTGGCATACTAGCCCGACATGGAGAGGTTCTAGTCGTGAACAATGACCCTGGCTCCTGGAAAGAGGTTCAATCAGAGGTAGCGCCAGGGCCTATCTGGGCATTCACTCGAGGCTATCGGGTAAGAGACGCTGGTAGGCATGAAAACGAGAAGGAATACAAGGCCTTTTTGTATTATTTGAACTGCGGCAAGCACAGGGATATCCCCTCAACTGCGGTCTATATCGAGGTGTCAGCGGGAACGGTTAATCAGTGGGCAAAACGCTTCGGCTGGGAACGGCGAGTGGCCTCTTATGATCGCAGGGAGATGGAGCTTGTTTTCAAACAGTCGCAGAAGATCGAACGAGCTCGTCAGCGCCAGGCTATCGATGATTTTCGCCAGGCGAACGAAGACCAGGCCCGTAACATGATGGACGTGTCGAGTGATATCGTAAGAATCATCCAGAAGCGCCTAGAGAAGGCGGAAGAGGACGATGAGGCAATTCCCATGGGCTTGGTTTCGGGACTACTCAGGGCGGCTTCTAACATCTCCGACAGTGGCCGTCAGGCCTGGGCGACATCACTTGGTGTAGGTCAACTGATGGAAGTCGTTGACAACGAACTCGAAGAGGTTGCTGTTGAGATTATTGACGGAGAAGAGGTTGACGAAGCTTACGAAATTCCACTAGACGAGGATTGATCATGGCAAGCAAAACAGGAAAGGACTTTCTTGATTACGCCGCCTCAGGTAGCGATCTAGTTAAAGACGTAAAAGCGAAGAAATCTGTAAAGAAAGCCGAAAGGGTTATCTTATGGAAATTCATAAAAAAAGTCAATCCAAATTATCGATTTTACAAAGTACATGCAGAGCTGATTAAACAGCTTCAGCGTGTTATTGACGGCACCTGCACCCGTTTAATCATCCAGTGTCCGCCCCGCCATGGTAAGGCCAGTTCAAATAGTGTCACAGTCCTAACGTCAAAGGGCTGGACAACTCATGGCCAACTCCGAGTCGGTGACAGGGTTTTCCACCCTTCTGGCCGCCAGGTAGAGGTTGTCGCTTTGTCACCCGAGGTAAGGATGAATGCCCGTGTTCACCTTAGCAATGGCGAGACGATCGAGTGCCACATGAACCACGAGTGGACGGTTTACGACCGTGGCCGATGGAAGTGGCGGACGGTTGAGACCAGCGAATTGGTTGAGTGGAGCCAAAAAGGAGCTGATCGCTGTCGGTATCAGCTGCCTGACATCGAGGCGCTGCAGTTTGACAGCAAGGACCTCACGATGGACCCATACGTGCTGGGCGTGTGGCTAGGCGACGGGTCAACAGGGGCAAACCTGTTTTGCGGCGCAGAAGCTGACAATGCGATTGCCGATGCCGTAGAGGCTTGCGGGTACCAGATCACCAGGAGATTCCAGCACAAGACGACTGGAGTTTGGTATTACGCCCTTGATGGGCTGAGAACTGGCGGCAGTGGTCGGTTTAGCCGACAATTGGGAGATCTCGGCGTCTTTAAGGATAAGCACATCCCTGAGAGCTACCTTCGCTCTTCTATCCCCCAGCGCCTGCGCCTCCTGGCTGGCCTGATGGACACGGATGGAAGCATGTGCCCTAAGACGGGCCGAGCACGCATTGTGACGGCCTCTGAGAGACTTGCAGGAGAGATTATGGACCTTTGCACCACCTTGGGCTTCCGCCCCTATCTGACGAGCCAAGAGCCCTGCCTGTCGAGCAGTGGCATTCAAGGTAAATCCACGGTCTATACTGTTGGCTTCCAACCCAACCTCGAAATTCCTTGTGCTCTTGAACGCAAGCGCGTCAAGCGCCACGCTGTCCGCCGTCGAATTGGAATTGTCTCTGCGGAAGTTACGCTCGAGGGGGAGATGGGACGGTGCATCCAAGTATCTTCGCCCGATGGCCTTTATCTTATAGGGAACAAACTAAACCCTACTCATAATTCCCAACTAGCCTCCCGACTTCTTCCTGCAGCATACCTGCTAGCTCACCCAGATCGCACGATTGGCCTGTCGTCATATTCTGGAGAGATGGCAGAAGGATTCTCTGGCGAAGCTAGAAGTTTTTTCAAAGAAGGCGGAGGTCTTCTGAATGAAAGTTCCAAAGCGGTGAATTACTGGAAGACCAACGCTGGTGGTGGCCTATGGGCTGCTGGCGTTGAGGGTGCATGTACTGGTCGAACAGGTCACCTTTTGATCATGGACGATCCCGTAAAAGGCCGATCGGAAGCTGAAAGTATGAGAGTCATGCAGAAGCTTCAAAACTGGTACACTTCTGACTTTTACTCTCGTCGCACCGTCACTCCTGACGGTAAACCTCCTGCTATTGTGATTATTCAGACGCGATGGAGCGAGAATGACCTAATCGGTTACCTGCTTGATAAAGAGAAAGAAGTCAGTCCTGAGTCTCGTGAAGGATGGACTATCGTAGACCTTCCAGCTCTTTATGAAGACCCCGATTCTCGCCCTATTTTACCGGAAGGTTGTGATGTTATTCCCGATTGGCGAACTGAAATTGATGAACCGCTCTGCCCTCAATTAGGCTGGACCAAGCATGAACTGTTTAAGACGAGAGAAATGTCTAGCAGGGACTTCGCGTCTCTCTATCAACAGAGGCCTGCCCCCGAGGGAGGTAACATGTTTGACCCAACGTGGTGGCAGTATTACAAGGGTGACGATGATTTACCATTGTTCCAACAAGTAATACTATCGGTCGACTGTAACTTTACTAACAATAACACGAGCGACTATGTGGTAGGTACAGTTATTGGTCAGGCAGCCTCGCAATTTTACATTCTTGACATGGTGCGCCAACGCCTAGATGTTATCGGCACGATGGCCATGATTGCTCGAATGTATAAACAGCACCAACTAAATGGAACTATCATCGAGCTTGCTGCTAACGGCTTTGCTGTACACCAAATGATGTACAAAAAAGTTCCAGGTCTTGTTGGTTGGAAACCGCAAGGAAATGGTAGCAAGGTATCAAGAGCTTCGGGAATTGTGCCGATGGTGGAGGCAGGTAATGTTTACTTGCCAAATACCGCCCCATGGTTGGATGCGTTTATTAACGAATTTAACTTATTCCCTGCATCAAAAAACGATGACATGGTTGATAGCCTGTCTATGGGATTAAATTACATGGTGCAAAGAACTCCACCTACGATCACCTCTGTGGTTTGGGGACGAGGCTCTACTCCCCTGCTAGATGTTCCTCATCAGCGGTTATGGTAAAATGTATCTAACAAAGATGACATCCAATGGCTAGAAAACCTCAAGTTTTTAGGATGGAACGCAAGCACCAAAAACTTGCAGAAGAGAACCTGAACCTGGCTAGGCGCGAGGCTTGGAGAATGCAACGCACAACACAACTTGACTACCATACGTTGGAATCGGTTGCCTTTGAAGGACTGTGTAAAGCTGCCTACAGGTATGACCCCGAAAGGATTAACCCTACAACAGGTAGAACTATGAGATTTTCTAGCCTGGCGGTGCCTACAATTCGTGGCGAACTACTGCACTACATCAGGGATAGAACCTATTCGATGCGCCTGCCTCATAGAATGCGTGAGCAATGGGTTCGAGGGCGCAAGCTGTTATACAGAGGTTCCAGTGACCTGGAAGTAGCTAAGGAACTAGGCATCAGCAAGGAAGACTGGCTGGAAACCAGAAAAGTGTGTTCTGGCCCGCCCCTTGAACTAAAGGAACAGGCAAAGCCTACAGAGCCCCTAGAAGCGTCTGAGATGGACTTCGCTCAGATGTACCTAGACATTGCATCCAAAGCCATCGAAACAGTCGCAGAAGAGCACGAAAGTGTCCTTGATAACATGGAAGTCTATCTGTCAGGCACTGGCAGTCGAGTACCTATTCGATCAGTAGACGCCCTTCTAGACGCCTCAGGATGCCACGTAACTGACTGGAGCGAGGTCGAAATCCAACTCGAAGATGGAATTAAAGACTTTGGTAACGGGAGAGTCCAGACGTCTCTGTTCTGAGGTGCTATACTGACGGCATGGGAATAAAAACATCAACTCTCGAAAAGATCAAGGCGGCGCCAATCTCTGCTGTGATCGAAGCAACAGGTGCCCCCCTGAAAAGGATAGGGCACGAATTTGCTACGCTCTGCCTCTGGCATGAGGACACTAACCCATCCTTGACCATAAGTGACCGGAAAGGGTTTTGCTTCTGCCATTGCTGTCGAGCGCATGAAGACGCCATAGGCTACATCCAAAAGAAAAAGGGGATGAGCTTTCCTGACGCAGTAGATTTCGCGGCTGCTGTACTAGGCATTCAAGTCGAAAAGGACAACGTCGACCCAGAAGCCGAGAAAAGACGGCGGGCAGAGAGATCCAAGGCTATTCAGCGCTTGGAAGACGTTCAAGGAGAATTCAAGCTAAATATCAGAAACCCAAAAGCTGGTAGAATACGAGGCCTTCTACAGGCTCGCGACATAAGTCCAGAGGCTGCTCGCGAATTTGGTCTTGGGTTTGATAACAGGTTTAATACCACGAAAGAAGAATACGATCAACTGTCAAGTAAGAGTGGAGGAGTCTTTAGTGGTCGGATAACAATTCCGATCTACAACCATCGCAACGAATTAGTAGGATGGACAGGCCGATCCTCAAGGAAAGATCAGCAACCAAAATACAAAAATAGCCCGGAAAGTGATCTTTTTGTTAAAAAAAGCCTTGTATTTAACGAATATAGAGGCATGGAAGCCGCGAGAGAAGCTGGATCCATAATCTTTGTTGAGGGCCATCTTGACGTCGTAAGCATGTGGCAAGCAGGTATCAGGAATGTGGTCGCAATGCAGGGCACTGCAGCCCCTGAGCTCTTTGTTCTTGAGAGACTGGCTCGCAGCGTCAAGAACTTTGTTCTTTGCTATGACGGGGACCATGGAGGCAAAAAAGCCGCATTGCAATTCATAAGCGCTGCAGGTATGATGGCCTCAAAAGGTAAGATCAATATCAATATTGCAAAACTACCAGAAGGTAAAGATCCTGACGAGATCATTCGTTCAGGTGATGATATTTACTCCTACATCGCATCAGCTCCATCCTGGCTTGATTGGATCATTGATCATTGGGTGGCAGAACTTGACCCTGAGAATAATTCAATGGTAATCGCGGTTGAGGAACAACTTAAATCTCTGATCAATAGCCTACAAAGCAAAGCCCTGAGAACTCACTACATCGATAAAGCTTCTCGTGCTTTATCAAAAAACGCTAAGGAAGCAGGACAGATCGCAAAACAATGGGAACGAGGACGAATAGAAGTTCCTACCTCTTCGTGGACGCCCAGAGAGCCTCACGAGATTCGTACAGCAGTGGAACGTAGAATGCTGCGTCTTTACGTTCATTGCCCAGAACTCCGAGATCAGTTGAGACCATTGCTTGATAAGGTCGAAGGCCCAGCTACTCGATGGCTAGTGAAACGTCTCATGGAACTAGAAGAGGTCTCTACTATCGATCTGACCCCCCACTCTGTGATGGCACTCGTAGTAGTGGCTGAACCCCATTACCTGAATCAGCTTAGAACCTTGGTACGTCCTAATGTTATTGTCGACACCAGTAATGGCGTCATTGAACATATTTCTCAAATAATGGCAACCGAACCACCTCTATGTGATATACTAGAAAAGGAAACTCTACCAGAGCCCCATTGACAAATCTAACCCCCATCAGTCATCTAAGAGAAGAGGTTTTAGCCTTGTTCGAAGAGCACGGCTCTTACCTAGGTGCAGCCACAGCGCTTTTTGACGCTCATCCTTACCTGGCAAAGCCGAATCAGCTGAGGTCATATATCAAGACCGAGGTACGAACTGTTGAACCCGACCTCGAAATGCTGACGGAAACGGTTCGACTTGCCAAGAAGACTCAAGCATTACAAGATCGTAACAGGATCCAGAATAAATCTTTTAGAGAACACGCACGAATTGAAAACGCTGTCTCAGCCTACAGCGAAGCCATTCTTGTCGAGCTTGAAAAGCATGGCAGCAGGCTTGCTGATTGCCCTAGGCGTACTGGCAGCCTTGATCCTGCCGCTGCAACGCTTGTGGTGCATCTTTCTGACAATCATTTTAATGAGCTCGTCAACCTGCCGACAAATCGATTCGACTTCACTGTCGCCGCTAAGCGTCTGCAACTTCTAGCCCAGAAGACCAAGCTGATCGGCAAAGCCTATGGTGCTGAGCGTGTCGTGGTGTTCTTCGGTGGTGACCTGATGAACAGTGACCGCAGGTTGGACGAGCTGCTCGCAATGAGCACCAACCGTGCCCGTGCGACGCTGCTGGCGGTGCATCTTCTTAAACAGTTCCTGATGGATCTGCGGGCCGACTTCTTTGTCGATTGCTTCGGGGTGACCGGGAATGAAAGTCGCGCAGGAAAGGATCTCGGCTGGGTCGATATTGTCGCAACAGACAGCTATGACTTCACCATCTACGCCATGCTCCAGGCAGTCTTCGAGGCTGTTGAAGACAAGGGCATGCGCTTCCACGACTTCGAGGCAAATGAAGTGGTGTTCAAAATACATAACCAAACATTCCTGGGCATCCACGGCCATCAGGTGAACGCCACCGACCAGAAAAAGGTTCAAGCGATGATCGGCAAGTACGCTGCTAAGGGGATTAACATCACTCACATTTTATGTGGCCATATACACAGCTCAATGGTGTCCGATTACATTTCCCGAAATGCTTCTCTTGTTGGTTCAAACGCTTACAGCGAAAGCGCTCTCGGTTTCGTATCAAAATCCGCTCAAAACGTCCATGTTGTCACACCCCAAGGGTTGGACGGTGTCAAGTGTGACCTTCAAAACGTCGACGGGGTCGAAGGTTACGATATCATCCAGCAACTTGAAGCTTACAACGCCCGGAGTGCTGACAAGGCTCACGAAGCTATGGTCACTCCTCAGACCATTGTGCGAGTAGTAGTTTAAGCCATGCCAATTCTAACAAAAACGACACCACCAGCCGAATATCTTCGTCAGCTGTTTGTTCATGAGCCCG
>Ga0181379_1001609_pt1 | contig 10581 bp, 17 predicted proteins | sample 2SPOviralmetaG_FD_130115 | JGI IMG/M metagenome (GOLD analysis project Ga0181379, IMG submission 130115) | Marine viral communities from the oligotrophic San Pedro Time Series (SPOT) site, San Pedro Channel, CA, USA - 2 SPOT_SRF_2009-07-10 | ecosystem: Environmental > Aquatic > Marine > Strait... | reverse complement strand
TTGATGCTCTACTCCTAATACATCATCTAACCAATCTAAAGGATTATCTTTTACTCCAAAGTTAGGTTTTAAACCTAGCTGTAGTAAACGTCTGTCAGCTATATATCTTATATATTGTTTCATCTCATGTTTAGATAAGCCTTGTATATCACCCATCTCAAATACTAAATCTAAAAACTTATCCTCTAGTTTTACCATCTCTCTACAGACCTGATAGATTTCTTTTTTAAACTCATCTGTCCATAGATGTAAGTTTTCTTTTATAAATTCTCTAAACAGTTTTGTCATTGCTTCAACGTGCATAGACTCATCACGTATACTATAAGTAACTATCTGTCCCATGCCTTTCATCTTACCAAAGCGAGGGAAGTTTAAAAGAATTACAAAGCTACTGAAGAGTTGCAGACCCTCAGTAAAGGCAGAGTATACAGCTAGATTCTTAGCAATAGATTCTTTGTCACTAAGTTTAAGAGGAACATTAGTTATGTACTCATGCTTCTCTGCCATAGCTTCGTACTCAGAGAAAGCTTTGTACTCTAAGTCAGGCATCCCTACTGTATCAAGCAACAAACTATAAGCATGTTGATGGATAGACTCCATGTTAGCAAATGAAGACATCATCATTCTAGACTCTGGCTTTTTAAATACACGCATATACTTATCTATGTAACCAGAAGCTACATCAACATCCGACTGAGTAAACAATCTAAAAATTTGAGTCAACATATTCTTTTCTGAGTCGCTCATTTCTTGCCAATCTTTTACATCATTATGTAAAGGCACATCTTCTGGCAGCCATATCATTTGATTCTGTTGTACATAATAATCAAACATCCACGGATAATCAAAAGGCTTATAATAATCTCTAGTTCCTAACAAACTCATTGTTCTTGCTCCTTGGTTATTTCGTACTCCCAGTACTCTACGATCATCCCCTTTGGTACGACCATAATAGAATTTACATACTCTTTATATTTCTCACTATGAAATATATCTGTTGAAAGAATAACTTCATTCTCATTATCTGCTACTAGGTAGCCCACTGTAGAACGCATAATAGGTTTAGACTTCTTGGCTTCACTGATAAGTATATCTTCAGTGTCCACCCAAGCATCTCCCCATTTTACTTCTACAACTTTATCCCTCACAACTTATACATCCTTCATCTTCTAAGTTGATCTTAGGTATCTTTATATTAACATTCTCAGTGTTACGCGCTGCATCAGATCTTAAATAATAAAGAGACTTTAGTTTGTGCATACCTGCCCAGTGTACATCATTTAAGTACTGTAAGAAATCATTATGTGTATCTTGATCTGATTCTATGGGAGGAGCTTTGAAAAATAAATTTACACTTTGACTCTGACAAATATATTTCTGACGCATAGAAGCATGTTCTATAATCCATATCTGATTTATTTCTGGTGCAGTTTTAAATATTTCTTTTTGATCATCAGTCAATATATCTAAGTGCTGCACTGAGCCTTCATGTGCTGCGATGTCTTTCCATACCTCATCACGTTTCTTTTGAGTAGGTAAAAGCTCAAATAATAAATCATCGAGATATTTATTCTTAACTTTAAAGCTTCCGGTAAGAGTCTTATGTGTATATACATTAGCTCTGTTAGGCTCTATAGAGGGGCTTGTACCCCCACATATAATAGAACTAGAAGCGTTAGGAGCCACAGCAAGTAAGTGAGCGTTACGTTTATTACTACCCTTCATGTCTGGGGCTTCACCTCTTTCTTCTGCTAGTCGCTTAGATGCTAACTCTGCCCTATCTTTAATTAAAGAAAAAGATTTATTATTAAAAGAAGAAGCATACATACTTTCAAAAGCAATGTTATTTTTCTGCAGATAACTATGAAAACCCATAGCTCCTAATCCTATAGACCGTTCTCTCATGGCTGAGTAGGCTGCTCTTTTATAACCTTCTTGTCCTGCTACCGAGTCAATAAAGTTTTCTAATACGTTATCTAGCATTGTTACAAGATCACTAATAAAGTTTTCATCTTGCGACCAATCATCATAGTACTCTAAGTTTACACTAGATAAGCAGCAAACGGCTGTCCTATCTTCATTAGTAGGTAAGGTTATTTCAGAGCAAAGATTACTCTGCTTTATTTCTAAACCTAATTTCTTTTGTTCAAGGGGCAGGGCATCATTACAAGTATCAATGTTTACTATGTAAGGCTCTCCAGTTTCCATTCTAGTTTGTATTATTTGGAACCATAAATCTCTAGCCTGTACTATCTTTACTGCGGTGTTGGTCTTAGGATCTATAAGTCTCCATTCTAAATTTTCTTCTACAGCATTTAAGAACTCATTAGTTATATTGATTCCGTTGTGGAGGTTTAAACATTTTCTATTTAAGTCTCCTCCTGTAGTCTTACGCATGTTTATAAATTCTTCTACTTCTGGATGAGATATATCTAAGTATGCTGCATAGCTACCGCGCCTAGTAATGCCTTGATTAAAAGCTAACATCTGGGAGTCTACTACGTGCATAAAAGGGATAGATCCAGTAGACCTACTACCGTTAGAAGTATCCACCCCATTGCTACGAACACTACCCCAATATCCACCAATGCCTCCACCTCCACTTGCAAGCCATATGTTCTCATCATAATGGCTAGATAAACCATCCCTAGAATCAGGTACGTAATTGAGAAAGCAGCTGATAGGTAAACCGCGAGAGGTTCCCCCGTTAGAAAGTATAGGAGTACTGAAGCTAAACCAGTGCTGACTAGCGTAGTTGTAAAGTCTCTGTCCAAGATCGAAATCAATGTGTCCTTTATAAGTAGAACCAAAAATACTGGCGCGAGCAAAAGCTTGTTGAGCATGGGTTTCTCCTTCCCATAAGTACCTATCTATAATAGTTTGCTTACTAAAATTATTCAGTGTTATGTCTTTATCATAATCAATATGAATACCTAAGTATGGCTGCACTCCAATTTTATCAGTCATTAATATTCTTTCCTATTTCTTGTATAAGTTTCTGAAGATACCACTGAGCTTTCTTTAAATCTTTTATTTTATCTTTGTATTTGTATCGCCATACATATTTTATTACGTTGCCACGCAAGTAACCTTCATACTCTTCTTTAGTTGAAGCAGCTTCAATAGCTTCAATACATTCTACCTTACCATTATTATAATGTACTGGGTGATTTACATCATCCTTTTTTAAAGTTAAAGGTTTATCTTTATCAAACCCTTGGCCTAACCTATAACTATTAGCTACGCTACTCCATTCTTCAGGTGTTACATCATCAATGCTCATAGTATCTCCTATTCACTTTCAATATTTAAAGTATTATCTTTACGGTAATTTATATCTACCCACTCATTAGGTAAAGAGTCTTCACTATACCATGTAAAGTTATTAGCAGAAGCCCACTCACCATGACTTCTTTTAGTACCATCCTTTCTGCGTTTAGCCTGTGGCATTGGAGCAGAGGGGTTGGCAAACAAAAAGACTAGCTGTGTGTTAGGCGGTAATGCTTTGTTAATCCATATGTATTTACTGTACTCAGCAAAATCCCAGAACCTACCTTTAGCTTCTAAAAGAATTATCTGATTACCCATTATCCTAACAAAGTCAGGTTCATATACATGTTCTATTATGTAGGCTACTTCTTTAGTATGATGATCCCATTCTTTTAACAATCCCTTGTGTAGATCGTGTTCCCAATTAGAATCATAACTAGGAGGGACATTTTTTTCTTTAGGTCTTTTAACTCTAGGTTTTCTAAAGCCCTTACGAATTGTTTTCTTCAATGTCTTTTAACCTCACTGTGGCTACATCTATATGAGTTCTACGTACTAAGGCTTTCATTTTTTTAACAGTCCATTTAAAAGAGTAAGCACTAAGTTTAAATTGATTGTTAGCAAAGAGGTGTGTTTGTGGAGATAAATAAGAAAGAATATTATTCTCATTAACATTCTCTGATTCATCTTTAGACACTAAACTTTTAAACCATTCAACTAAAATAACTTTAGATTGTTTCCGTATCTTCTTGCAAAGCTTGGAATTCATGATCTACCTCCTGTACTTTAGGCTCTACTACAATTTTTGTTAGAAAAGAAAAACCTTTTGAGTATTGAAATACTCTCAAACCTTTTCCATTATTAGAGTTCTCATAACATTTAAATTTATGAGGGCACCAAGCGCAGTTCTTATGTAATTTTTCATTGCCCTTTACGCCATCTGGTACAGTATCATAACAGTAATCTTCAGGGGGTGCGTCTTTTGAAAGAGCAATCTTTAGATTTTTTATTTTATTTTTTATATTAGGTTTGTCTAAATCTTCTGGCTGATAAAAACATAGCTCACCATTTTCTTTATTGATAACTAGTAGCCCTCCATTACTAGTACCTTCTGATTCTTCGTACCCTGCAAGCTGTCCTAAGTATCCAAAGGGATCGTCATCTCTCAGTGTTCCGTTCTTAAATTTGTTGAATGCAAAACCAGACGCAGTTTTTATATCTACAACTTCATCATCTATGATGCAGTCTATGTGTCCAGTTATGCTATCAACTACAACTTGTTTTTGTTCTCCAGTTATATCGTGTCCAGATATAACAACAAAAAGTTTAACTAGTTCTTCTAGCATATGACCATAAAGAAACTTGATCTGCGTAGAAGGATTAGTTTTAAAAGATTCTTGATCTGTAGTCTGGCTATCAAACCACAAACGTCTAGCAGGTTTACCTACATTAGACATCCGTATAGAGAAATTAGAATCTCTTTTAGTTGGGTTAGCCCAAGAGCGCATTACATCTTTCATAGCTTCACCAAAGTTTTCTATCTGTTGTTCAGATATATCCAGAGGTTTGCCATCTGATAAAGGTTCTAAGGTTTTATATATATCTTCAACTAAAGTATTCATTTTCTATGCTTCACAAATCTACATTTGCGACTCTCTGAATTGTAATGTAAGTACTGTACGTCCAACTCTTTTTGTAAGGGAGTCTTTGCTGTAAGCCTACCATCTTTATATGACTTAACATCAATCAATTTTATTTCTCCTTTAGGACATATAGCTACAATATCCACTGGGCCAGTACAGCCACAGTTTTTAAAGACATGATACCCATTATCCCATAGCCATGTAATAGCATAATGTTCTCCTAAATCTCCTACTCTATTTGGATCGTGTTTAATCTTCATAAGAAATATTCTCTGTTAATTTATATTCCCAAAGGCCGTAAGTTCTTTTACCTCTGGCTCTACGATCTACAGTATGCAAACCGAATTTTGTCTTTCTAAAATCTCTTAGGTAAGCAGACACACTTGTTTCAGGTACTTCTAATTTTAAAGATATTTCTTTAAGAGTTCTCCATTTAGAATCTTTCATTAAAGAATATACTTTATCTCGCGCAGTCTTTAATCTAGAAAAATCGTATTCAACTGTATAGGGCGCTTCATTTAAAAATAAATCTCTTTGTTTTATATTAATGTGTTTCACTCCAGTTATCTCCTATATTATATTCACCATCTAAAGGACACTTCATATTGAAAGCAAGTCCTGCGTTTTGTATTGCCTTTATACCTAGCTCACCTACAAGTTTAGCATCTTTCTTTATAACTTCTATCTGCCATTCATCGTGTATGTTAGCTACAAAGTGAGCATCTAAATCATTGTCTATAATGTAACTGTTAAGTAGCTCTAATGCTTTCTTCATTACGATACTGCCACCACCCTGCAGTAAAGCATTGAGGGCTGAGTGTGCTGACCTAATGTATATCTTCCTACCATCTAATCCTTTAATGAAGCCTTTAGCTGATGCTCTTGTAACTCTGTCTTTGAGATGTTTAAGTGATGGGAGATTATCGAGGAAACGTTGTTTAAGTCTTTGACCATCTTGTTTGCCTCCTCCAACCACTGTTCCCAACTTCTCATTTCCTGCTCCGTATATAAAGGCATAGATGAATGTCTTCGCCTGATTTCTTGATTCAAGTCCTGCAAGGTTTTGATTAGCTGTGTGTATATCTCCGTGTAAAATTTCATTAGTAAAGTCCTCATTATCCATATAGTGAGCAAGCATCCTTAGTTCTAATCCAGAGGCATCAATGCCTACTAGATTATAATCTTTAGGTACTGTCCAACAAGCACGACACTCTGCCCCATAAGGAGCATTAGAGTTAGGTACTTGAGCAAGGTTAGGTTCTCTATGAGTCATCCTTCCTGTGATCGTACCATTGGGATTCACAAAACCATGTACCCTATCTATACTATCTACATTATCTATCCAAGATTTTATCTGTGCTATTCTTTTCTGATACATAAGATAGTCAGCAATAAGCGTAGCTTGGGGTATATCTTTTATTCTTTTAAGAGTACCCTCATCTACAATAGGTTGACCAGTAGGTGTGAACTTAGTTGGCTTCCAACCAAACTTCTTTAAGTACTCGCCAATCTGTTTACGTGAGCCTAAGTTAAACTCTGTACGGCTTATCCTTTTTATCTCATCCTGCTCATTCAGGGCATCGTACTCATCAGAATTTAATCTATACTTAACCCCCTCGGAATCCACGGCCATCTTAGATAGTTTACCTGCACCAGTTTTAACAGGATATAATATCAGAGTATGTTCTTCAGGTTTAAATTCCTTATGTACTTCTGCAACAGTAGCATCGAGCTTATCTTTTAATGTAGCAAGTAATAGACAGGCATGTCTGACATCAAGTAGAAAGCCCTTCTCTCTTTGCTTGTTTAAGATACCGGCAATGTTCTGTTCTAAGTTTATAGAATCCCTAGAGAACCCCTGCTTCTCTTTACTAAGAGCATCGTAGACTCTTTTGTTTAGGAGTACATCTCTCTCGCAGTATGTCACCATCTCCTGAGAAAAGTGTCCATAATCATCAAACTCAATCTTAGGAAACTTTAGTCTAAAGCCCCATGATTCTAGACCATGATTGCCTTCCCGAACTGGGTTGAATAAACGAGATAACACTAAGGTATCTACTAATGGTTTAGCAGATAGATCAATGCCAGTAAGCTTATGAATGACAGGAATGTCAAAGCCTATAATGTTGTGACCAATAAGTTTGTCAGCCTCCTGTAACTTACTGAGTCCTTCTTGTAATGTGTTGCCATAGTAAGAGTTCAACTCCTCTGTCTTAGTATCACAGGTACTTAGACACCATATCTTTGTAGCGTCTAGACCGTCAGTTTCTACGTCGAATACTAAGGAACTCATAGCTCTTCTCCATCATCTATATAATCTTGAGAATCTACTTCTGATAGCCTACCAGTATCCTGATTGTATAGCAAATGGGTAGCCATTCCTACATCACCAGTATATCTAGATTTAAGTACACGCAGATGAGTTGTCTGAGCTTCTATAGGATCATCCGATTGTTGGTTACGTTCTAAAGCTATAACACAATCAGACAACTGAGCAATAGACTGAGAGCCTCGCAAGTGATTAAGCCCCACAGTAACTCCATTCTCATGCCCCCTGTTGCCTTCTACTCTACGCAAATGAGAAACTAGTATCATCCCTGCCCCTGTTTCTTCCACAATGGATCGCAGCCTAGTCATAATACTGTCAATAGTTCTGCGCTCATCCCCCTCAGTTGATGAGGATACAAGCATATGTAAATGATCAACCACTACCCACTTACAGCCACAGCCTATGATCATAAATCTAATCTTACTAAAGATAGCATCTATATCATTGGCCCCGAAGTGAGCATGAATCCAGACCCTGCCGTTATCATATATCCTATTGTATATATCCTTGAGATATTGTGGGTCATGGGATTCTCTAACATGGTCTACATATAGCCTATCATTAGCTTCTATAGACATCAGACAGTCAAGTGTCCTCATGTCATGCTCTTCTAAAGCTACGATACCTACGTTGTCCTCAGTGTTTGTGATTAGCCAATGCTCTAGCTCTCTAGTGATACTAGATTTACCTAGACCAGTACCACCTGTTAAAGTAACAAGCTCTCCTGCTCTAAGACCATACAGCTTTTTGTTTAATCCTTCCCACGGATAAGGTACAGATTCTTTAGTCTCTCTGTTAAAGTATTTATCTTTAAGATCTTTAGCATTGAGTACACCACTTGGAGTATATATCTTTGCGTTCCACCAAGCTGATGTATAAGCATGAGCAGACCTCTGCCCTTTGCGTAACATATCATTAGCATCTTTGAACTCATCAGGTAAGTTAACTATCTTAGCTTTTCCGGGAGTTAATAATGTAGCTACTTTCTTAGCAGCTTCTTTACCTGCCTTATCATTATCAAAGTTTATAACTACATTATCGTATTGCTCTAGAAACTCTAGCGATTGTCTAGCATCTTTAACTGCAGCGGAAGCCCCATTCTTAATAGAAACTACAGGCCATTTAGAACCAAGCAATTCATAAGCTGCCATTGCATCACACTCACCTTCAACAAGAGTGATATACTTACCGCCAGAGGGCCAGAGTTGTTCCCCAAATAAACCGCTGTCCTGTCCACTACCTTTCCATGTAAACATTTTGTTTTGTTCTCTTACTTTGTAACCTACAATTTCATTGGCTACATAGTAAGGGTAAAGATGCTTTATTATATTACCTTTATAATCTTTTACTGCCTTAACCCCAAAGGCTTTGGCAGACTCTAAAGATATACCACGATCTGTTAGGGCTATAAACTCTCCTTCTGCATGGTTCATAGCATTGTTCCTATATTGTTTTATATCTACAGGGGGTGGGGCTGTTGATGTTCCACCATTACAAGCCCCTTCATAGTCTCTGAAATGTTTGTTACAACTAAAGCAATGCCCCGATCCATCTTCATTAATGGAGACAGGATCACTGCCTCCACACTCAGGACAGGGCAAATGAAATTTGGCAAATGCCATTGGCTATTCCTCTTATTCAATTTTAACATAAGCTTCGTTTACATTTGGTGTATCAGGATCATCAGCAATAAACTTACCATCTTCATCCCTTGCTCTCTCAGCTATAATCTTAGTATCAAGATTACATTCTAAGTCCATGATGTCAGTCCTCAAAGCTTGTAAGGCTTCTCTCTGAATCATTACCCTATCACTAAGATCGCCCATTTCTCTCAAAGCTTTCTGCGCTAACTTAAATTTTAATTTACCTTCGGAAGTGAAAAGGGAGACATCAAAGTCTCCCTCATCACTCCTGAATATTCCTTCAGGATATTTACTCATAGTTCATCATCCTCCTCAAGTGATTCTTCTACACTAAACTCATCTCCTGCTTGATTGTATGTGACTAGATCAAGTATCTGAACAGCCTGTAAATCAAGACCTTTGTAAGTCTGACCCTGCCGTGTAACTTCCCACTCTTTGTATTGAACATTACCAACCGAACCATTACCAACTGATACATCTATCTCTTGCTTAGACTTATCAAATAGTTTTGGTGCAGGTCTGATCAACCCATTAGGACCATTGACCTTACGCTTAACTACAACTGCTGGACCCTCTTCCATCTGCTTTATCTTAAAGCCTCTGGATTCAAAGTCTTTTGCTGTAACGTCATCTACTATAACATTCACCGAATATACTGGCTCATAAGTAGTGTTAGGTACAGTGATTGAAGCCCAAACTAGTGGACGATTTTTAAGTACTGCCATTGTGTATACCTCCATAGGTATGTTGTTGTTAAACCGTTGTTAAACATTATCTTTATTATATTTATTCTTTTTGTGTTTCTCATATCCGTTTTTAGTTTCTTTATACTTATTAGATTGTACCATAGATTTGTTGAATTTACAAGCGTGTTTAGCTACAAAGTTATTTTTATTTCGTAACTCATGTGGCGATTTCCTACGCATTATTATAAATTCCTTTTCTTATAATCAGTTAGCTTCTTTAGTTCAACCCATCCATCATCTAAATATAAACTTACTAATAGCCATATTGTTATATTTATAACTATTAAAACACAAAATATTCCCCATGAAAAAGCCATATCTATTTCCCCGCAACACGTTTATTATAGTTACTTACCTTTACTATATCCTTAAACGTACAAGGAGGACATTTAGTTATCTTACCTCCAGAGTTTAGGTAATCTATTGTCTGTTGTTTAAGTTTTAAACTTTGTTTTTCTTTTTCTTCTATGGTTTGAACATTAAATTTATAAGATCTTTTTACAAACAAATGTTGTAGTTCGTTTCTTTGAGTCTTCATATTACATCTCCAGTATCATAAGTTATAAAGTTCTCTGACTTATCATCCCAGTATACACCAATAGTGTCAGTAACTTTATTAAAAGCTTTGTACCATTCAATATCACTAGTGTTATAGTCTTCATCATTAAGTATTATCTGTAATGCTTCATTAACTGTCATTGCGTTCTCCTTCATCTCTGTCGGCTAAGTATTCTTGATACCTTATCTCTGCTTCTAAAGGTGACACATAGTCATCCTCTTGAGTCATAAGGTAACGATTAAGGTCTATCATTACTGGATCTCTATCTCGATTCATATTCTTCTTCCTTCTGAAGTAAAGATTCATGTTCCGCTCTTTCAAATGGATCAAAAGCTTTGACAATTTCAAGTACTCTTGAATTAGGTTGATCGTTAGGATCAGCACCACATTC
>Ga0181379_1001608_pt1 | contig 10582 bp, 18 predicted proteins | sample 2SPOviralmetaG_FD_130115 | JGI IMG/M metagenome (GOLD analysis project Ga0181379, IMG submission 130115) | Marine viral communities from the oligotrophic San Pedro Time Series (SPOT) site, San Pedro Channel, CA, USA - 2 SPOT_SRF_2009-07-10 | ecosystem: Environmental > Aquatic > Marine > Strait... | reverse complement strand
CACCAGTCTGGTTATAAGCCAGAATGATTTGCGCGTGTTTGCTAACACGTTGACGCAGACAGAAGACCCATCGTTCAGCGGCAGCAAGACCGGATGCTCTGTTATTTCTGGCGATTTGCGTATCACAAGCCCAGCGACCGCACCAACCACAGCAACATATGATTTTAGCAATTACATCGACACAGGGTCGGTCAACTTGTGCGAAGTGACAATGCCAATGGACGTTGTGCGGATCGACAATAGTGCGCCTTTGTGGGATACTATCGCTGGCAATTGGGATAGTTTTGCTGGGAATTGGGATGACTGGACAGGATCGGTGCAGTTTACCGACACAAATGTTTTGCAATATATTTCGATCACTGATGATGATCCGGCTGGATCACCAACTTGGTCGGCATATAAGCAGTTTAAAACTGGTGACTTTTCAGGACGCGCATTTAGGTTTAGAATAGATCTGCAATCGACCAGCGATGACGTAACGCCAAGCATTGATGAATTAGCGGCAAAAGTTAGGTACGGGTAATGGCTACACACGATTATGTAATTGACAACCAATCAGCACCATCTGCGCGGTCAGATATTAACAACGTGCTGCAAGCGATTGTGACCAATAACAGCGGCACATCTGCGCCATCGGTTACTTATGCCGGTATGTGGTGGCTGGATACCACAAACAATTACTTAAAACTGCGTGATAAAGACAATGCTGATTGGGTTATTGTTGGTGAATTGGATGTGACCAATGATCGCTGGAAGCTGATTAGCGATAGCCTAAAAGCTGCATCCGCTGGCGGCATTGATGTGCTGAATAGCAGCGGCACAAAGATTATTGATTTGCAAGTAGCATCACAAGCCACAGCCGAAGCTGGAACCAATAACACCGAATTGATGACGCCATTACGCACAGCACAAGCTATCTCTGAAAATGCGGTATCTTATCCGCAAGTTATCACAACACTTACTAGCGGCACTAGCTACACGATCCCATCTGGCGCACAAGCTGTTTTGATTAAAGCGTCCGGCGGCGGCGGCGGCGGTGCTGTTTATGCTAACCCTGCAACCGGCGGCCTTGGTGTCAACACTGTAACGCTTGGCGGCGATGGCGGCACAACAACAGTTAGCAACGGCACGCTAGGGATTGCTATTACTGCGGCTGGTGGAGCAAATGGAAACGCATCTAGTTCTGATGCTGGCACATCTAACTGGCACACAAATGTCGGAGCATCATCGGCTGGCGGTGATATTCTGTATAATGCTGGCGCGTCTGGTGGCCGTTCAACCACAAACAATTTTGACGTTGGTCGTGAAGACGGCGGCAATGGCGTGCTGGTGCAAAAATACGTCACTGGTGCAACGGTTGGCGGTCAAGTTTTGTCCTATTCGCTAGGTGCTGGCGGTACTGCCACAACTAACGGCGGCAGCATTCAGCCGGAAGCCGGACGCGCCGGTTATATTGAACTTTGGATTTGGTAGGTAAAAATGGCCGATAAAAAAATATCCGAATTAGTATCTATCACCGGCAGCGCAACGGCGGCTGACGATTACTTTGTTGTGGTCGATACATCTGGCGCAGTTACCTATAAGATCAGCCGAGAAGAACTAAACAACGCGATTGAACAGGATGTGCTTGAAAACATTAGCATCACAAACCTTACAAGTGATTTAAGCACCAACGGTAACGACATCAACTTTGGTGACAACGACAAGGCCATTTTCGGTGCTGGGTCTGATTTACAGATTTATCACGGTGGTTCGGCAAGTGATATCAAAGAAACAGGCACTGGCAATCTTCGTGTTTGGGGAGATGATATTCAGTTTTTTAACAGTGCTGGGTCAAAGTATCATACTCAAATGATAACAGATGGTGCTGTTACCTTATATTATAATGGTGCAGAAAAGCTATCCACCACAGCCTCCGGCTGCGATATTACTGGCACAGCAACCGTTGACCAGTTAAATATAGACAGCGTTGGCACATTTGGAAATTTTGACAGTAAAGCTACAATATCAACTGAAGCTAGTTTTGCTGGCAGTGACAAAGCCTTTCGTATCAAAACAACTGGTGGCAACGTAAATCATTTTGTTATTGAAGCGACAACCGGAAACGTGTGTATTGGTGGGCAAGAAACAACGACTTTTAACGGTGTTGGCGGCGATATGAAATTCGTTGTCATTGGCGAAGATGGTCAAACAAATATAAGCAACAATAGCCAAGCTGCAATTGCTATCGTTAACACAAATCAGACCGCTGGAAATCTAGCTGGATTGCACTTTGCTAGGGCTGATACCGATAACAGTCCAAACTACGCTGGTGCGAGTATCGTTGCACAGTTTCCAGATGCACAAGTAACTGGGCAGTACCCAAAAGGTGATTTAGCGTTTCTTACGTCTACAACCACAAACAGCGCACCAAGCGAAAAGATGCGTATCAACTCCAGTGGACATATAACCCAGACTGGTTACACAGCATATGGCACAAGTTCGATTGGTTATATTGGCGATGCAGCAAACCTATTTGCTGGTTCAGCCAGTGATTTTGCAATTAGAGGCACAGCAAACGTAACATTTGGTATTGGCGCAAGCGAAAAAATGCGCCTCGTCAGCAGTGGCAGTCTAAATATCGGTGGAACTAGTGGGGCGGCTAAACTTGAAATAAATAATGAAGTTTCATCGTTTGGTAATCTAACAGATTCAACAATCAACCTCGCCACAACAGGCGTGACAGGACGCAAGGCAAACATCGGCTTTGGTCTTGCCGGTGGCGTTGCAAACACCAACGCGGCAACTATTGGGTTTGATGTGACCAATGGAGCCGGTGCGCTGCAAGGTGACTTGTTCTTTGCAACAAGAGGCTCAACTGCGGATAGTGTACCTTCAGAGCGCCTCCGTATTGATTCCAGCGGCAATTTACAACTTGGCTACGGTGGGCAGACAACAACAGCATTTGCTGCGCCGCAAGGTATAACTATCGCGTCATTAGACAATGTTGCAATACAGTATTTCTTGCGTAAAGGCAACCAAGTTGAGGCTCACATTGGTTTCAAATCCAGCACTGATAGCAACTTTTATGTTGGCACGGGTGGCGGCGCTGGGGCGGGCGGTATTGGCGTATACGGTGTTTATCAAGCAAATAATTCTACTAGTTGGAGTGCAGTTTCAGACGAAACCCAGAAAACTATTGTTGGAAACATTGAAAACGCATCTGAAAAGGTCAGCACATTGCGGACTGTGATGGGTTATTATAACACGGATGAAACTGAAACTAACAAACCGTTCCTAATTGCGCAAGATGTTCAAGCCGTACTACCAGAGGCCGTTAGCGTTGCAGATGTCGAAACTGGTGTGTTGGGGCTGTCTTACACTGACGTAATTCCATTACTTACTGCCGCAATTAAGGAACAGAGAACAACTATTCAAGAATTAGAAACCCGCATAGCGGCACTGGAGACTGAATAATGAGTAATACATACATTTGGGGTTTTAACTTTGACGTCTGCAATCACGATCAAAACGGCCACGCCGACTGCATCCAGACTATCCACTGGCGCGTAACAGCGACCAGCGATAGCGTTACAAATGCAGAGGGCAACCCGCTGTCTGTTAGCGCATACGGCACTGCCGGTTTAACAACGCCAGAAGCAGATGATGCTGACTATGTGGCGTTTGACGATATCACACAAGACTGGGCAAAAGCGAAAACTTTAGAGAGCTTGGGCAAGACAGAAGCCGAAATGCAAGGTATATTAGATGAGCAACTTGCGGCATTGGCATCACCGCCAACACGCCAAGCAGTACCGGCAGGGTGGTAAAATGAACGAAGAAAACAAGGTCATCATTGACGTTGCGGCTGGCACAGGCACATTTGCTGCGTGGGTTGGTATGATGCCCGACATCGTGGCCTTGTTTACTGGCCTATGGGTTCTGATCCGCATCTGGGAAACCGACACAGTTAAGTTTTTAACTGGTCGAAAAGACGATGTTTAAAGCAATCGTATTGGCTTGCGTAATAGGCGCACCAAATGATTGCATAGAATTTCATTCGATTATTTACAGCGAAACGCGGGAAGCTTGCCGGTCACGCGCGATGACTATGGCAAAGGACGTTGGGGAGATTGCCAACTTGATGCCGATGAAGTGGCGGTGTCAGAGACTTGCGGAAGGTCAATTGTCTTGGAACCAGTCACAGCGGCACTTGCTGGAATTAGTTTAGTCAAAGCCAGCGTTGATTTTATCAAGCAAAACATAAACACCGCCAAAGATATTGGCGAGATCGCCGGTCAGATAGATGCGTTATTTACCGGCCAAAAACAGGTGCAGCAAGCCAGCAATCGCAAATCCGGTGTTGGATTAGCCGACCAGTTTGGCGTGCAGTCTGTGGCTAAAGAAATGATTGATGCGAAACTTGCGGCAGAACAGATTGCCGAAGTTGCCAGAATGGTTGATTTCCGCTTTGGTCACGGCACTTGGGCTGCGATACTGGCAGAACGTGCAAAACGGCTGCAAGAAGCCAAAGAAGCGCGTGCAAGGGCGAGAAAGCTGGAACAGGAACGCCAGCAAGAGATGATTGAAAATCTGAAATTTGGGGCTATTGTTATTGGTTGTATTGTGGTTATCATTGGGCTGTTTTTGGCTGTAATGATAGAAGCGGCATCTGCTATTGTTAAATAGTGCGGTCACAATTGGATTGATGGGGGAATATCTTGCTGCGGCGGCTATTATCTCGATTGGAACACATAAAGTTTCACTGTGTCAGCAAACGGCTGTCGATTTGGTGGCTTTCGATGCTGATAGCTATCTGTCGGTGCAAGTTAAAACTTCGACTTTGCATCAAAGACCGCATCGGCAACCGTCTTACCAATTTCAGCTTGCCCACGGCAGTAAAGTCAAACGCAAGCACAGTGCAAGGGATTTTGACATTTATGCTTTGGTTGCCGGTGATCCATCGCACAGACGTTGCTTGTTCTTGCCCACCGCAAAGCTGTGCTTACAAAGTACGAAGCGGCTGTCGCCATCGCGGTTTACGGCTGAAGCGGAAGTTGAAAGCTGGCATCGTGCGGTTGATTACGTTTTGGAGATGAGACGATGAATATGGATCAGTTGCGGGAAGAAATAGCCAGCGATGAGGGCGTGCGGCTGGATATATATTTGGACATACACGGTCTGCCCACCGTTGGCATCGGGCATCTGATCCGTGAAGCTGATGCGGAACACGGCAAACCTGTCGGCACGCAGATCACACCGGAACGCTGTCGCCAGCTATTTGCGCTTGATATTGCAATCACTGTGGAAGATTGCCGCGCCTTGTTTGAAAACTGGGATGATTTGCCGGAAGAATGCCAGTTAATTTTGGCAAATATGGCGTTTAATCTAGGCCGGAGCCGGTTGGGTCGCTTTTTAAAGTTGCGTGCAGCTATAGCAAATTATGACTATGATGAGGCCGCAACCCAAATGGCAGATAGCAAATGGGCAAGGCAAGTGCCAAACCGCGCTGGCCGGTTAATTGATAGGATGAGGGCTTTATCAGATGCTTAATTTATTGATATCACCGCTAGCAAATCTGGCAACAACGTGGCTTGAAGGCAAGGTTGAGACTAGCAAAGCAGCGGCAGAAACAAAAGTTGCACAAGCCAAAGCAGCGGCCACTATTGCCCAGAAACAAGCCACTGGCGAAATCGACTGGGATTTGAAAATGGCTGATGCCACATCAACAAGCTGGAAAGACGAATGGTTGACCATTTTGTTTAGCATTCCGCTGATCTTGGCGTTTTGCGGTGATTGGGGCAGGGCTGTTGTTGCTGATGGGTTTATTGCACTTGAGGCGATGCCGCAATATTATCAGTATACGCTTGGCACTATCGTTGCCGCCAGTTTTGGTATGCGTTCAGCAAGCAAGTTTTTCGGCAAAAAGTAAGGCGGCTATTCCAGCCGCCAAACCCGCCAGCCATTGCCGTCCATTTTGCGCGTGGTATATTTGAGGCCGCGATAACGCAGCGCGTCACGCAATGACATTGCCTGTTCGTATGTCTCACAAAGCACGCTGTCACCAATTTCCATATCATTAATAATTTCAATCTTGCTGCGACCGGCTGGCGGCACTGGCACGTTCTTTTCGATTTGCATTTAAAATATCCAATCTTTCCCTAAAGCATCCAAGATGCAATGTTTGTTTGCCGCCATCCACAACCCAATCGGGGTCACTGAGGCGCAGGGTTTTGTCGCACCATATGCACCGGCTTTCTGCATTTAAGGCCGGTGCATAGGTTAGTTTTTTCTTAGAACGGTATCGCATCTGCTAAAGGCTGCATCTGTTCTGCCCTTGACGCATCCTGCTCTTTAGGGGGCATAGGATCGCTAATTGACGCAGACATATATTTAGTGCCTTTTTGACTTTCGCGAACCCATAATGCAATACGCTTTTCAACGCCATCTACATTAATTTTGCCGGTATAATCCGGTTGATTTTCTGCCGTTTTATTATCGTTTTTAAAAATCGCACCGCGATTAGTGTCATCGTATTGATCAGCCATTTTGAATTTCTTCCTTCCGTTGCTTAAACATTGTTAATTGATCATCGGGGCATTTTATGCCGTTGGCACCGTACAACGTTGTATAAAGCGCGTTGACATCTCGAACGCTTTTACAGGCATCTAATTTTTCTGCTAAAACATTATTGGAGGCGGGGACAGCCGCCGGAGTGGATGCGGCAACTGCCCCCTTTGACCGAGGCTGCGGACGGGAGGGAACCGCGCCAGAGCCAGACGCTAGATTACCATCATCGTCACTTGCATTCAATCCGAACATTGTCATCAAAGAAACCCGTCGATAATAAGTCACACAACTTATAAAAGATTGCGGGCTGCTTTTTTCTGGCGTTATTTCCATATCACTAACAATGGTTTCACCAGTTTCTAAATGAATAACGGTTGTTTTTAACCTGTTTTTAATTAGCTTCTGATCGAATGATAACTGATATTCTGGCAATACATTTAATGCCGTTAAAACGTCACCTAATGTTGAATATTCTGATTTAAACATAGGGTTTTTGCCAGACTTTCCCACCGATGCAGCTTGCCTAACTGCGGCTAATGCCGCGTGCAGTTTCATATTTTCCATAGATTTTTAGCCCTCTCTAACCACTTTTCTTTCATTTTCCACTGATACATATGACCCCAGTCAGGGTCGGTTATTGACGCAAGCACTTTAGGATCGGTGCTGACGCGCAATAGGTTTTGCCGGATTAATGCCCGCTGTCGCATTTCGTCTAAAGCGTACGCTATTCCCTCTGCTTGTAATTCTTCGCAATTATATGCGTTAAAAATAACTGCATCGTGTTCCGCAATATAAATAATTGATGGCGTTACTCGCAAAGCGTGCCAGTAAATTGCAGCTTGGCAAATATGTGCAAACTCCGGCTTTTTAGGTAGCGTTGCCTTTGCCCAGCCTTGCGTTCCATCTTTTAACAGCTTTGTTTTTCTCGGTGCTTTTGTCTTCATCTCCGCAAACATACTGCCTTCGACAAGAAAATCAACAAAACCAATAATCGGCACGTTCACATCATTTAACCAAGTTTCAATTCGTTCTTCGTCTATCGCCCCTGTAAAGCCATTATTCACACAAATATTCACACCTTGATGTATCATTTGTGGTATAACTTCACGAAACTTCACACGCAAAACATCATCTTCGTCTGCATCGTGAAAATCAAAAGCGATTTGCGCAGCTTCAATAGCCTCGTCAATATCTGCGCCGTGACATACTATTGACTGCACCGCTGTATGAACGCTAGTTCCAATAGCAGCGCGTTCACCAACGCCAATACTGCGCCGTTCTTCTGTAGACAAATAAACATATCTAAAAAGCCAATTGCCAACCGATGGGTTTAATTGACTAGCCGAAAGATGCGTAAATCCTGCTCTTTTCCATTCTTTACTGATTTCCCGATTTATCATTATTAACCTCTTTTCCACTAAAGCCACCCTAACAGCAGAACAGCCCCCTGTAAACTTTTTATTTACAGAACGATGTTATTTGGTAAGGTTAGCTGAAATTAAAAAGGAGCAACTGAAATGTCTGGCAGCAAATCCCGCAACAAGGGGCGAGGCTATGAGTATGAAATTGCTAACGAATTGTATGATCAGCTAGGTTTAAATTTCATACGTGAATTAGATCAAACCCGCGAAAAACATCTTGGTGATTTGCGAACTGAAGATTGCAATTTTCCATTTGTGATAGAATGTAAGCGATACAAATCCGGCGTTTCGGGCGAATGGTGGGATCAAGTTTGTACCGCTGCTGCAATTGCAGATAAAATGCCTATTTTATTTTATAGGCTAGACCGGCAAAAAACGCGGGTGAGGATGCCTGTACAGGCAATGACCTATTTAGCTGAATATATCCCTGCCGGTGATATAGCAGAAAAGCACGATTGGAGAATGGCTTGCGAAATGGATATTGATACAGCTTGTTATGTTATTCGTGAGGTTTTAGCAAATGGGGCGTAATATGAACACAGTAGGTGATCGTGAATATGTAATGATTAGCAGCGAAACTTGGATCGATGTAAAGGATTTAACAGTTGAGATTTTTAAGGGCAAGGAAGGCATTGAGGTGCGGGTATTGCCGAGAAATGCCGATAACGGAGTTGAACCGCTTGGCGTGATCCGCGCTGATTTCATAGCAACAGCGTCAAAGCGTCATAACGTTATACCATTTTTGCCAAGGTTACACGGCTATGATCCAAAAGGGTGATGGCGAGTTTCAAAAGCTTTATGAGCAAGGGCGATGCCCTAAATGCCGCAGCTATGTTGAAATCGAACCGGATAAGTGGGTTTGTCCGGTTTGCAAGATGATCCATATAGGAGTGGAAAATGGAAACAGAAAAAAACCTAAAGATGGAGTTGTTGACGATAAGTGACATCGGAAAGGCGTGGAAATGCGAGCCGGTTAAATTGCCTCAATATTGTCAATTAGATTTTGCACTTACTAGGCAGGGCAAAATAGAGGCTTTTGCAGAAGTTAAATGCAGAACATTTCCCCGCACTAGATATAGAACGTCATTAATTCATTTACACAAAATGATGTATGCTCGCCAAGTAGCATTTGAGACTGGTATTCCAACATTTTTAATAGTTCGCTGGACTGACTGCATTGCCGCTTGCAGTTTTAAGGTAGATTTCCAGACGACTATCGGGGGCAGACGTGATCGCGGCATAGAGCGTGATTATGGTTTAATGGCGGAAGTGCCGATAGATGAATTTCACATTGTAAAGGAATTGTTCAATGAATAGATCGAAGGCATTAGAAACTGTCGAACAGATTTTAGAGGATAGGGGGGCAAATTACGGCGATTTAAGAGAAAACTGGGATCAAACTGCTAAGATGATCGAAATGATTGTCGGGGTGGAAATTAGGCCGGAGCAATTTGGGGCTATTATGATTGCTATGAAAATGTCTCGGTTATCTAACAGCGACTGCCAACATCTTGATAGCTTATTAGATATTATCGGCTATGCGGCTTTAACGATCGAAATTTTAGGGGGAAATGATGAGCATTAAAGCATTAGACTGGGCGATGGATACGCCTTTAAATGATCCGTTAGCAAAGTTAGTGCTCATTGTAATCGCAAACCATCACAATCCTAGCTATGGGTATGCGTGGCCTTCTGTTAGGCACATTTGTAAAGTAACAGGAGCAAGTGAAGCAACTGTCCGCCGAAAGGTTAGTAAATTAGAAGATTTATTGCTTATAAAAAGAATGTATCGGACAGGCAGATCAACCGAATATCATCTATCATTTTTGCCCCCTGTCACTGTGACACCCCTGTCACACAGAGAGGGGGGTGCTATCACTGTGAGCCCCATAACCCTTAAAGAACCCTTAAATAAAAATAACAAAAAAACAAAGATAATGGATTGGCAACCAAATGAGCTTGATTTGGCTTATGCAAAAGATAAAGGTTTAAAACCAGAAACTGTTTTAGAGGGCATTCGATTATGGGATGAGCAAAACGGCAATAAGGCAGCTTATGTTGATTGCAGTGCCTTTTGGAAAAATTGGTGTAGGCGAGAAACCGAAAGAAAGCCCAAGGCTGTTAGCAAGCCTTCTAAGGGTTATAACAATGGTTATAATAACCAGAGTAGTGAATGGACGCCACCGCAGCGCAAAATGGTATCAAAAGATGAATGGCAAAAACTAGGTGATAATATGAAAGCTTATTACAAGCAAAACCGGCCCGACGTTATCGCCGAGTTAAAAAAAATGGGCATAACGATTTAAAACTGTTTACTTTGGGGATTAGTGGGAATAGGATGATTAGGTAAATAGCAAACGGGAGATTGCAAAATGGCTAACACAGTAAAAAATTATAGTTGGGTTTCAAATCGTTGGGATGAACTGGACAGCTATCGGTTTGAAATCGAAGTTGATATGTACCGCAAGGGCATTATCACTGCCGAATATTCACGCGATGTTCAAGCTGGCACAGCGGTTGTTGCATTTCGCGAATATGTGAATGACAGTTCTGCCAATCTTGGCAATCAAGAGCAGCTAACAATTCATAAAGATGTTTATGTGACGCTGGTT
>Ga0181379_1001605_pt1 | contig 10597 bp, 8 predicted proteins | sample 2SPOviralmetaG_FD_130115 | JGI IMG/M metagenome (GOLD analysis project Ga0181379, IMG submission 130115) | Marine viral communities from the oligotrophic San Pedro Time Series (SPOT) site, San Pedro Channel, CA, USA - 2 SPOT_SRF_2009-07-10 | ecosystem: Environmental > Aquatic > Marine > Strait... | reverse complement strand
GTCCAATAAAACCCGCACCACCCGTGATGAGGACCCTCGCCATGGCTTGTGGTCGGGGCCTCCATGCCTTATGCTTTGTAGCAAAATCCACCTATGAACGGGTGATAATCAAAAAAGAAGATGCTCTTCGTACGAATACGGAGGGGACGATTATGCTCATCAGTGCGATACGAAGATGGAGAATCCGTCGACTCTACAACGCTGGAGAATGGAAAATCGCCCATGAATTGGCAGAAAAGGAGTTAGGCAAAAAAAATCATCGTTTCGCAACCGATATCATTCTTCGATCCATGTACAACCAATCTGAATGGGAAGATGTGATTGCCTTTGCGAAACAATACCCTGAGGCAGATACCAACCGGTATGTGCCCAAATCCCATCGAAGAATTTCTGAAAAAATTGAAGCAGCAGAAGGAATACCAAAGCCGACTTTCAATCGAGTGTGGAATGAAACCGACCTCCTTGAAAATTGGGTTCAAGAGGGGTCACGGTTGTGGCTTAAGCATCCTTGGGGATGGGTTCATTGGGACATGCCAAGCGGGTTTGATCTAAACAAGACACACCCTGCATTGTTGCATCTTGCCTTGGAAGTTCTATTATCGCCCTGGGTGAAGAAAACTAAGAAATGGAGCGTGGAGGAAAGGCGACCCGGAAAGCACAACTCACTCTCTTATTCCGGAGGCATCGATTCTACTGCAGCCATGCTTTTGATGCCAGATGATACAATACTTGCATACCATGAACGAAATTTCACCTCGATGCTTAACCATTCATTGCCGCATTCGACGTTTGCAGCCATTCAAGAACGCACGAATCGGAAAGTGCTCAGCATACCTTCAAATCATGAAAAAATACGAACCAATCACAATTTGCAAACTGGTTTTTCAACAGCAAATGCATCTGCAGTCCATCTGATTTTACTTGCCGATTATCTCGATCTTGCCTCAATTGCTTTTGGAACACCAATTGACAACACCTGGTTGGCAAAAGGAGCAAAATACCGACATTTCCCTTCTTCATATTACTGGACCTATTGGAGCAAGAAATTCAAACTTGCAGGGCTTCGTTATCTCTTACCAATTAACCATATTTCGGAAGCTGGAGCCCTCTCAGTTTGCAAGCAAAGTAAACTTAGTGATGTAGTAAACTCCTGTCTGCGGGGACATGATGGGCGCTGGTGCGGTCGGTGTTGGAAATGTTTTCACAAAAATGGACCCCTCGGAAGAGATTTTGATCCGTACAGCAAAGAGGTGACGACCTTTCTCAACGCCCCACATTTACGTACTGCACAACACGCATTGTGGGCGTTGAAGGTGCAGGATTTGGAACATTTAGCGCCTCATCTCAAGCCTCACATTGCCGAAGACTTGGAGTGGTGGCAGCAGGCCTATCCTACGGGATTAGAATTAATCGACGAGCCTCTTCGAAGCCATATTCGTTCACGTACCGAGGATTATCTGCAATGGATGGACAAACCATACACGCTTGAAACAATCGATTTGGATGTCTAATCCTGACTAGATAATACTAGGAAAGAGTCCCACTCACTTGCCAAACATCAAGAAGTTGAGCGCCGAGGGAATGCCATGGATGATGAAACCACCTCGGCGGAATCATCAGAGATCGAAGGTGTAACTTCTACCCGTCAGGCCTACGACTCACTGAAAAAAAAACATTCAAGAAGCCAGCGTGAAGTTCGACGACTTAGGGCTTCCGTTTCGTTTCAATTAGGCCTACACATGACAACCGCCGCCCGGAAAATTTGGCGTTTGCCTTTTCTTCCAATCTCCCTTCCACTGCTTGCTGTGAAACTTGGCTTGCAACGAATAGGCCATCGTCCAATTGAAGAATCCCTCTCAATCGAACAGTCCGTTCAAGCTGAACGTGAACATTGCATTGTATTGTTCCCCACGAATGGGGTCGGTTTCGGACACTTCACTCGGATGTACGCCGTCGCTAGAGCATTACGAAAAACAGATCCATCGCTCGAAATCGTCTTTTTCACCCCAATGCCAACCTTGCACATTCTCTACAGTGAAGAATTTCCAACTTACCATTTGGCAGGACGGTACAAGCATGCAAACATGAGTGCGACCCAATGGAACGGACTGGTTGAGGACATGCTTCACATGGTGTTTGACATGCATCGGCCAAAATGGTTCATGTTTGATGGTGCTTTTCCTTACCGCGGTATGTTGAACGCTATTGCATCGCAACCTCACATGAAGAAGTGGTGGATGCGTCGCGGATCGCTGAAGAAAAACAAATCAATTCCAGTGGATAGCCAATCCTTCTTCGACGGAATTATTGTTCCAAGTGAAGGTGAAAAAGTTGAAACTGAAGAAGGAGTGCATGTTGTTGCTCCGATTAAAGCGATCGAGGTCGAGGAGGCTTGGGAACGAACTTTTGCTCGCTCTCGACTTTCCATACCAGATGGCGGGAAGGCAGTCTATGTTCAACTTGGAGCTGGAAGAATAAATGACATTGAAGGTCTTCTTGAGAAAGTGCTTCATTCGTTGTTTGACCATCCGGATGTGTATGTCATTTTAGGAGAATCAATGTTGGGCGAACGTCTGAATTTCACCCATGAGCGTTTGAGGGTGGTTCGAGATTATCCTAATGCGTTGTATGCACTTGCTTTCGATGCATCTGTCCAGGCGGGTGGTTACAATTCATATCAAGAAATGCGGATGTTCGGTATACCCACGCTTTTCATCCCAAATATGGATACAGGCATGGACGATCAAGTCGCTCGTTGCCGAATTGCAGAAGAAGAGGGTTGGGGTTTGGTGAATCTTGAGGAATCAAAAATTTCTGATTGTATTAACTCCCTGTTGAAACTTTCACCTGCTAAACCATCACAATCTGTAAATGGAACACAGGAGGTATCGAAACTAGTTTTGAACTCCTCTAAACCATTATCTAAGGGCGAAATCAAAAACGGTGGTGATTGAATGGATGCCTGGCAACTTGGCGAGAAAGCAGAAACCTGGATTTATCAAAAGTTTCAAAATAAGAATGCAACAATCTTGGAATTTGGTTGCGGGAAAGGAACTGAAGCTAGATCATCGTCTCATCACATCACGGTAATCGAGCATGATATTGATTACATTACAAATGGAGCAGAATGTATGTTGGCGAAAATCATGCCAAATGAATTCTCTGAGAAGTATAATGAAAAAGGCTGGTATGATGCGAAAGTTATTGAGTTATTAAGGGACAGAAATTTTGATTTGATCATCATAGATGGGCCACCTGGTTCAATAGGGCGGAGTGGCATTTTGGCTTACCCCTGGATTTTTCAACTGAGTCCAATTATTCTTGTTGATGATACTCACAGGGGCCCGGAGAGAAATCTAGCACAGACAATTGCTAAACTTCAGGAACCTGTAGAAATCATAAAATTACGCGAGGAGAGCCATTGGGGAAACCGTGAGTCTACAATTATTATTCAAAGGTGATATTATGTCTGAAACAAGTGACAACATAAACGCAATTTTCTTTCTTGTTGAAGGGGCGCGCTGGCAAGAAGGGCTAATCCATTTATCTGAGTGTTGGCTATCTGTACGAGGTTCAAAAGAACCAAGATTAATCGCAGCAATTGGTCGGATTCTGATCAATTGTGGATATCCGGAGTGGGCGCAGAACTGGTTGTTTGAACGATCTTTGTATCTTCCAAGGAATGGGGAAATACTTCGATGGTTGATTGATGCTGCAGCAGAGATTAGGGACCATGATGCGATTATACCCCTCGGAGAAATCCACGAGGAGGTTAAGAAAATCAGTATTGTACCAAATGTACATCTCATGAACGCTTTACTTGCCACAAATAAAGATGAAAGGTTTCTAGAGGTCTACAATCGTCAGAAATCAGAAAATATGTCTGTTAAGGGGCACCGTCTATACTGCCAATACCTATTCTATGGTTTGCAGGATTTCGATAAATCTGTAAAGGTACTTGAAAATCTTTTTGACGAAACCTCAAGATGGACAGACTTTGCATCGCATCTCGCCTTGAGTTACAATCAGCTTTCCGAACCGGATGCGGGGATAAAAGCAATCGATCGACCATTAGATATGGGCGAAGCAAACGCATGTTTTACTGCATATGAAATACTTAGGGAAACCAATCCAACCGAGGCCCTTAGATATGTCAATCGTTCTCTGAAGAAGTACGGATATGCTCCTTTACATAACTCTTGGAAGGAAAACAACTTCAAACTCGAAAATTTGAATTGTGGAACTTTACCATTCTCAGATGACGAGCGATTAGTAACTGTTCTAATGACAGTACATCAGATGAATCCGATGTTTGAAACGGCAGTGAGTTCTATTCTGAACCAAACTCATAAAAATCTTGAATTGATTCTCATAGATGATTGTTCTTCTGACAACGATCACCAAATGTACAAGCAAATAACCTCTCATGATCCAAGAGTTCGAATAATAAAACTTAAACAGAATTCAGGCACTTATGTGGCTAGAAATAAAGGGTTGGAAGTCACAAAAGGAACATTCACTTTGTTTATGGATTCGGATGATTGGACCCACCCACAACGGATTGAAAAAGCATTGGATCGACTTGATTCGAATCCAGAAGCGGTAGTTGCAGTGGACTCCTATGTAAGGTTAAATGAATCAGGACACTTGGCGATGATTGGAACTTATTTTGTTAGAAAATGTATGCTAGGACTGTGGAGAACTGACACTGTCCGTGATATTCTGGGAGGATTCGATACAGTTCGGATCTCCGCTGATTCTGAATTATTGGAACGAGCACAATTAATCTACGGTCGAGTAGGGATTAATCATGTTCCCGTAGGGGCATACGTGGCATATTATCACAACGAATCTCTAACAGGAGGTGGCCGGTTTGGTTTTGGATGGAGAGGAATTGTCGGCCAACGCGCAAAATACGCAGGTGCTTTCAGGACATGGCACCGCAGAATGAGCCAAGATCTTGTTGGCTTCAATATGTCCAAATGCTTACAGAGCAACCAGCCCTTTTCACTGCCCCAAGGGTTTCACCGACACGGTAACCTATCTTTACCTATATCCAAACTCCCAAATTGGCTTGAAATCATCAAACCAGATTGTACAAGTTCTTTGCTCTCAAGATTCTTTAAAGTCCCAAATCAAATCTCAACAACTAATGAGGCCAAAGTAAGTGTATGTTTAGCAACATTTCCCGGAAGATTTGCTACCGTTGGAAGAACCGTTGAAACTCTATTGAATCAAACACAAATGCCCGATGAAATTCACATCTGGGTGAATGAAAGTGAACTCCCCCCCCCGCTTCCTGACGATGACCGAATTGTCATTCACCTAGCCAAGGACAATAACCTCACCGACATAGGGAAGTTTGCTGCCGCTGATTTGGCACCAGATGGGATCATCATTTTAGCGGATGATGACTTAAAATATCCTCGAGATTACGTAGAAACTATGATCAGAGAAGTGAATCGATTTAACGGAGAATTATGCATTGGACTTCATGGGGTAGTTTTCCCAATAGGAGTGAAAATTAATGAAATAGATGATTATTTCACTCAGAGGAGAGTTCATCTTTATTCACGGGGCTCCTCTTCACACATACCTTGTCACGTCATCGGTACTGGAACGATGGCTTACGATAAAAGAAAGGTCCAATTCGACTATACTCAATGGGATCACAATCGAATGGTTGATCTCCATGTAGGAGTTACTTGCCAGAAGATGGGAGTCGGAATAATATCCATCTCCAGATCGACAAATTGGTTAACGGCCTTTGAACCCGAAGAGGATGATGTTTCCATTTGGGAATCTGTCAAAATAGATGAAAAATTACAATTTCAGATGATGGAGGTTTTGGGGAGAGTGAATAATTGGACATATTTCCTTCACGATGGTACTCGAGTTGCCGATAGAAATCTTCTCAAATCAGTAAAAAATCAAATATCTAATACGAATGGTGGTACCGAAATACAGGTTCAGGACTCATACACTGTGAGTAAACGATGGAAACAAAAAGGACGTATTTTGTCATTTACGGCCGTTAAGCGTAGTATAAATTTTGAAATGCCCATTGGTTGGAGAATTGAGGACACGCATCCAGATTTATTCAGATTGACCCATTATTTATTGATGTCTCCCTTTGAAAAAAATATACTGGACGGGTGGAAGCCATCCAGAAAAAACGGATTTAGAGCGGCTCTTTCGTATTCTGCAGGTGTAGACTCGCACGCTTGTTTATCATTGATGCCTAAGAATACCTTGGTTATGTATCATGAGAGAAGCGGATTCAACTCTGCACTTGAACACGTGAATGCAGTTGTGATGTTAGAGGATTTGAAAGAAAAAGGTTACCCGGTGATTCGTGTTAAGAGTAATCATGAGCAAATAAGGTTAGATTACGGAAAAAGTGTCGGTTTCTCAACAGATTTCGCAGTAGGGGCAATGATAATTCTGCTTGCAGACTTTTACTCAATCAATGGAGTGGCTTATGGCATGCCTCTTGAAAATTCTTATTTATTTCATGGACATGAAGGAAGAGACTTCGAACGCTCTTGGTATTGGAAACATCACCGGACTATATTCAACAAAGCGGGCCTAGATCTAATTCTACCCACCGCAGGTATATCTGAATTAATCAATCTTAAAATTTCAGAACAAACAGAAAATGGAAGGTTTGCTCAATCTTGTCTTCGTTCCAAGGTACGTGGAGAAGTATGTGGGATTTGTTGGAAATGCTTCAGAAAAAACTCCCTTAGAGGCGAGCCAGTGAATTTGTCTAAAGAAGTTATCTCGTTTTTAGGCAAACAGCCCTTGAAGCAAGCAGCTTCTACCATTTACGCAATACAGAAAGTACCTCTGCTTAGTCAAGATTTAATTGAGAGATACCCCCATCTTGAGGAGGTATTAGATCTTAATGTGGATTGGTTGAACCGCTATCACCCCAAAGCACCGAATTTCATCCCTAAATACATGCGTTCTCAGTACATTAAGAAACTTAACGATGTGTCCGAGCCAATGAGTAATGATGAAGTAAATCGATTACAAAACCTGGTGATATACAATCAAAAAGAAGAGTAAAGTTTGACCCATGCTTCTTCTTCTACATATGTCGTATTAGCTCCGGGGAATTTTTGTTCACTGATAGCGTGCAACAATGGTTTTAATTGGTGTTCAAAAAGTGTAAAATTGTCCGAAAAGAGTTGCATTTGGTTGCTAGGGCTGGAAATAATTTCCTTCATCCTATGTTCATTATCATAAATGGTGATGTTTAAGCCACCAAAAGACAGGAAATCAGGTGAACCACTTTCTTCTCTTTGAGATCTAATGTGTACCCTTGAACTTGATTCATTGCCAATCTCTAAATCAAACATGTTCATATATTTTTTAATAGATTTCAAAACTTCTCCTTGAATTTCTTTAGAAATAAACACGTGATTTTTTCTCCATGGTAGCGGTTTTGAAGACATTTCAGGCCATTCTAGTTGGCAACCAAACCGCTGAGATCGTTCATCTCTGACTAATTTTTGTGCTCGCAAAGAAATCCAGGCAGTATTCCTTATCGGTTCAACTTTCCTTAGCAATGACATAATGCCTGCGTACGGATATGGACCGATGAAAACAAACTTTTCGGGTTTCGAAGACACTACAATTGTTTCAAGCAGGTGTTCAAGGTCCTTATTCCATACTTGGGCGCTCCTGTCTGTTGAATTTGGAGAAGGGAAGTTATGAGTTGCACCGTCGATATTTTTTTCCCCGATATAAAATATAACTGAATTGGAAATCGATGACAAAAATGTTTGGAACTGCTCGACTTCCTCCATCGTAAATTTACCTATATCGATCACAAACAAAAACTCTGTTTCTGGATTTGAGATAATTCTGTTTCGTTGAATTTTGCGATGCCGTTTTATTAAATTAAGGGGGAGCAAAGGAATTTTCCAGGGCCTCAAAAAAGATTCTCGCACCGCATCCCCAATTTGAAAAGAATAAGAGTTTTCCACAGTATATTTCAATTTTAAATGCACCCTCAACCCTCCGTGTCATAATATGACTGAATGGCGCCTTCTGGAGTTCCAATATAAGCGATTTCACCTTTGTGCATATGGATGATTCGATCGCAAATCGACTTCATCAAACCAAAGGAATGACTCACCAAAACGACAGTACCGGCGTCGCCAACCATGTCTAATATCCGTTTCTTTGACTTTTCCCTAAACTTTGGATCGCCCACACCTAATACCTCGTCAATGAGTAAAACATCTGGGCAAATAGCACCAGCCACTGCTAACCCAAGTCTTGCTTTCATTCCGGCAGAATATGTACGAATTGGCTCATCGATGAATTGGTCAAGTTCACTGAACTCTATGATTTCATTCATTTTTTCAGAAACTTCTTGCTTTGAGTAGCCCAAAATGATTCCAAAAATGATTGCATTTTCGCGTCCAGTTTGCTGAGCGGAAAAACCCGTGCCAAGGCTGGCGAGCAATGTGTGATTTCCAGAGGATCGAACTTTCCCAGAATCAGTGGGGAGGATGCCTGTTATGACCCTTAATATCGTAGATTTACCTGAGCCATTTTGGCCAATAATCCCTAGAACTTCTCCTTTTTGGACCTCGAAGGAAACGTCTCGAAGAGCTTGGAAATTATCGCTTTCTCTTTCGGAGAACAACGATTTTACCCATCCAAGGGCCCCATTTTTACGGGGAAAACTCAACGAAACATTCTGTACAGAAATCACTGGTTCACTCATAGATACTTCACCGCCTTTCGTTCACTCATGGTGAAAACCATGCTTCCAAAAATTAAACAAGCCAATAGAAATGAAGTACTTGCGGTAATCACTCCAATGGGTAACTCTAGAGCATGCCCCTCGATAGCATGCCTTACCATTGTGATGGGTGTTACCATTGGATTCCATAATGCCATTTCTCCTAAATTGCCTCGTTCAAGTGCCATTTCCGCAGTCCACATTACAGGGGAAAAGAAAAAACCCGCTCTTACGATAAATCTGAATAAGTGTTCAACATCTCTTTGTTTACAGTTCATTGGCGCAAAAAACAGACCAAAGCCACCACCCATTAAACCTGCCATTATGATTCCAAGAGGCACCCAAAGAAGATGCAGTGTAATTGGTGTATCAAAGTAAAAGATGATTGGAATCAGGACGAGGCTACTCCCCAGAGATGTGATTATATTGCTGAGCGTGGAAGAGAAAGGGAAAATGATCCTAGGGAAATAAGCCATGTTTATCATCTGGGAATTACTCGATATCGAAGTGACGGACCCAGTAAGAGACTTTCCAAATGTCCCCCAAACGATGATTCCAATTAAGACCCAAATAGGGTACATCTCATCTGGGTTTCCTGCCAACATTACAAAAAGAAACCAATATGTGATGGCAAGCATAAGAGGTTCTAGCACTAACCACACATATCCTAAGCCTGCAGTTCTATACCTGTTTCTCAAGGTACGTTGTACCAATCCAAAAACGAGATGCCGATGGTCCAGCAATTTTCGAAACGAATCATAAGGGCTTGAAAAAAATGGAGTTGCCGGGGCGACGGGCGATAATGCACTGTGTGCGGTACTTGGTTCGCCCATGAACATACTAATTCAGAAGTTTTTATCAATACAACGATTCGTATTTCATCGTCCCATGGGTTTTACACACTCGTTGGCACTGTTGGCACAAACAGTTCAAGAAGGGTTCTGCTTTCCCAAGTCCATGCATACAATCGGAGTGATTGGTTTAGGCTATGTTGGCCTACCCACTGCAATTGGTTTTCACGATGCTGGCTTCAATGTCTGGGGTGTCGATGTCTCACAGCGAACGATTGACATGGTCAAGGCTGGAAAAAACCCAACTGGAGATCCTGATGTGGACGACATTGTGCCTGCTCCTGGAACAGAACGATGGAACATCACCACATCGACCGCAGAAGCCGTGCCGCATTGCGACGTTGTCCTTGTGACCGTTCCAACACCAATCACTCACGATCTCAAACCAGACTTGTCTTATGTTGAGGCGGCAGGTCGAGCCGTGTTCGAAGCCATTCCAAAAGGCTCGAACACCATTGTTGTCCTTGAATCCACGGTCTATCCTGGCGTCACCGCACAAACATGGTTGCCCATCGTCGAAGAATTGGGCCTCGTCATTGGCGAAGATGTTGAAATTGCCTACTGTCCTGAGCGGTTCAATCCAGGAGATGCCGCACACGGTGTTCGCCAAGTCGCTCGCGTGATTGGTTGTACAAATCCTGGTATTGGTGAGAAACTCGTTCAATTATATTCGAAATTAACCAGCGAAGACGTCCGATACGTCGGCAAACTCGAAGTGGCTGAAGCAGCGAAGGTCATCGAAAACGTTCAGCGCGACATTAACATCGCCTTAGTCAACGAATTGGCTCGAATCTTCCCAGCTTTGGATGTCGATGTCGAAGATGTTCTCTCCGCAGCAGCAACCAAGTGGAACTTCCACCGATACACGCCTGGTGTTGGCGTTGGCGGCCACTGCATCCCAGTCGATCCATATTACATGATTCAGCGAGCAGCCGACGTCGGCGTGCCTGCAGGCCTTATCACGGCTGCACGAGCCGTCAACCGC
>Ga0181379_1001603_pt1 | contig 10607 bp, 7 predicted proteins | sample 2SPOviralmetaG_FD_130115 | JGI IMG/M metagenome (GOLD analysis project Ga0181379, IMG submission 130115) | Marine viral communities from the oligotrophic San Pedro Time Series (SPOT) site, San Pedro Channel, CA, USA - 2 SPOT_SRF_2009-07-10 | ecosystem: Environmental > Aquatic > Marine > Strait... | reverse complement strand
TATTACATTTTAACATCTTTCATTAATTCTTTAAAATAATCATTTCTACCTTTTAATGCTTCGTGTAAGGTTTCATAACAACCTATTTTTATTTTTTCTTTATTTGATATACATTTTACATTATAACCACATTTTGTAAAATTTATATAATATGGAAGTCCATTTTGTTTTATTTTTCTAAAATGCTCTTTTCGTTTATTTTGTTCCTGTGTGATTATTTGTAAATTATGAACCCAATTATTATTTTTATTGTTGTCTATATGATCTACCACTAAACCACTATGTTTAATAAATCCTAAATAACATCTTCCCACCAAACTATGTAAAAAGATAGTTTCTAATTTATTTGTAAACATACTTTTTAATGAAACTCTATGATAACCATCTTTATCTAATCTAGTCTTTAAAAATATCTTTCTTTTAATTGAATATACATCACCATTGGGGTATATACGATAATTTGGAAACTCTGGTAGGCAAAATATTATATCTAATATATCTATCATTAATAAATTAGATATAATATTTTTTCTTAATAAACGAATTACTAAGAAAATAAGGATTTTTGTAGTTTATATATATATGCTTTTTTCTCTGCGTCTGTTATAACTGGTCTGCGGTTCTGTCTTTCTTCTTTTACTTTCTGTATTGGTTTGGAAACTACATCTATTATAGTTTCTGTGATTTCTTCTTTTATATTTTCCATTTTTACTTTCTCTTTTGTTTCAATTTCCTTCAATTTATCTTCTTTTCTTTTTTTATTCAATGCTACTAGTTTTTGACTTGCTGCTATTTGTGCTGGTGTTCTTACCGCTTTAGTATTACTACTTCTTTTATCTGCTGTTCCGTTCTTTTTCCTCATTAATTTTTTACCTATCAACTCCTCTTGTTTCTGCACTAGAATTTCGTTCTCGTGTTTCTGTATGTCTTTTTTAGATAATTTTGGTACTTTTTTAACTTCAGTATATCCGCCATTATTATCTGGAATCATATAAATTATTTTTTCAGTTTTAATTATTTCTTTTGTGTGTCGTCGTGGTTTCATTTCTTTAACTGGTTTTCCTTGCTCCTTGTCTAGTCTTCTTTGTTCTGCTCTTTTTTTATTGTTTTCTACTAATTTGGCTACGGCTGCTTTTTTTGCTTCGCTCATTGGTTTTTTCTTTGGTGGTAATGTTTTTTCTGGTTCTATCTCTGGTTCTGGTTCTATTTCTGGTTCTATATCTTCTTTTTTTACTACTGGTATCTTTTTAGTATGAGTTTTCCTCTCTACACCTTTAATTTCTATTTCTTCGTATTCTTCAGTCCTATCACGATCTAATAATTCATTCATATCTTCGGTTGTGATGCTCTCGTCATCGCTCATAGTTATACTATATACAAAGAATTTAATTCTAAATAATATAACTTTAAAAACTGGTAATTACCAACTATACTATTAGAATTAATTTAATTATATACTAAATAAATTCCGTAAAATTCCGTAATTCCGTAAGAATATACCCATATTTTCAAAACTACAAGGGAAAATTGAAAAAACTTATAGACTTTTCAAAAATAGGGTAAATTCTTACGAATTTACGAATTCTTACGAATTTAAATTAAGACTAATTATAGATTTAATCTTCATCTATTTCATAATCAGTATCATTATCATTTATAACACGATAACCAATGATACAATTACTACAACTTGTTATTTTAGGTTTAGTTAAGTCTACTTTCTGTTTATAGTCATCAAAGAAGGTATTTTTAAAGAAGTCAATTACTTTATTCTTTGTATAAAGTTTTTTCTCTAGTTTTTCTAAATTCTTGTATTCTTCACTCTGTCTGACAATATCCAAGAATTGACTAGCATTTATTAAAGTATCTTTACTTTTATCAAATTCACATTTTTCTATTTTATCCTCAAATACCATTAATGGAATATTACATTCTTTAAGGAATTCTTTACTTCTGGCTTTTACTATTGGTGGTTCATATATAGTATCATTAAAATTCAATAACCAGAAAAAGAAAGCATTTCTACGAGGTATCCAATAGTCTTTGGTTTTATATATTGGATTTGCTGGTAAGTATCCATCTAAATTTAATTTATCTGGATCACTGGTATATCGTTTATTAAAGTATACATCAATATATCTTCTACTCATAGCGTCGCCGTTTTCACCTTGAATTTTTGGTCTAGCATTACACTCAGCAACATAAGTAGCGGTGTTAATAACTCGTGTTTGACTGGAATACATACCACGAGCATTTATTATAGGATTTGTAAGTTTCTTGATACTATCTTCCAATAATAATGAATCTTCTTTGATTTCACTTATTACACAATATCTAACACCATTTAACTTTGATATTTCTGGTAACGGTTTATCTCCAGTAATCTCTTTAGTAATAACTGAATGTGACACATCATGAAAGTAATTCCCCAACAACAACCCCATAGCAAAATTAATAAGACCTTTCCCATTACCACCGCTACCATTAGCAAGAGTAAATTTTTCTTCTAAAATTCCAGTCAAACCACTTCTACAAACACTAAAAAAACATTTAGCCACTTCATCATTACTAAATATATCACCCATTAAACTATTAATTTCCTCTTTATAATCTATGTTTGATTCTTCATAATCATAACCTGTAGTAGTAGTTATATAATCATATTTATCTCTATTGATAAATTTTCTATTTTTAATATCATAGGTTTTATTATTCCAAGAAAATAAGTAGGGGTTGCTATCCATTAATATATCTTTACCATTATTCTTGAGTTTATCAAATATATAATCTATGATATGCTTGGTATTAGTCGCACTTTTACAACTTTTAATATTTTTTTCAATTTGTTTTATTTGTTCTTTATATAAATCTTTAGTAGAGCAAATTTTACATTTACAATTTTTATCTACTTTGGTGCATACTTCTAGGGTAGACATTTTATAATATATTTTTCTTAGTTCTTTGTTCAAAAAATCTAACAACTTATCAGTGGTTAATGCTAACATAAACTCTTTTTTCTTCTCTTCCCAAGTATTCTTGACAGAATTAAACCCATAATAACATTCTTGGGTAGAATGATAAAAAACATCATCACTTATATTGATGAATATCTCAGCATAATCAGTATCTCCTAACTCATCATAAGACTTAATAGGGATTTTATTGAATTTGTCTAAGATTTCAAAATGATTTCTACCATTTGATAATTTACTATAATAATAGATAGTCCCAACACTATAATTTATTCCCTTAATACCAGATACAATATTATCATAACTTCCACTTTTATATTTACTACTTTTCTTACTAAAATAATCTATGTAGTCAATTTCATTAATTGCTTTCAATGCTCCCACAATATTAAACCAACTTTTAAAATTATCGCAATACTGGATATCTATGTTATTTAATAGTGCTTCTAAAAACTCATTATTCATCTTTTTTCCTATTTCTTCGCTACAATCTTCATTAGTTTTCATTTTAATAATTTGTTTAACTTCATCTTTACTATCATTAAATTTTGGGAATTGTTCCGTTATAATATCCATATCCATTTTAAATATACTGTTTCCCTGTAGTTTATTTGATTTAAACCAAATGAAATCAGTAATCAAATCTCTTTCATTCTCAGTATCAATTACTTTTCTAGCGTCGTTGAATTCCTCATTTTCTATTATAAAATGAAATCCCTTAGTATTACCAGGCGTATAATAACAACCCTCTAAAAATGGGTATTGATCTAAGGTTTCTTCAATAGTTCTTCCTTTTTTATCATCATCAAAAATAGCCAATGATGTAGAAGATAAATCAAATTCCATAACACAATATCTAGTTTCATTATTTTCATTAGCCAACCAAACAGAATTATTATAACATTCATTTTTAGTCCAGTTATGCTTTTTACCACATATACTAGATTTATTACCTTTACTATCTAAAGTGTAATGAATCCATTTAGGTTTTACGCCGTATTGTTCCATTAAATTAGTTAAATTTGTATACTGTTTAATAGGTGATGGAATAATAGTTTCTTCTTCATCAACCATTTTGTAATTACCAACTATTTTAAATTTCTTTAATTTGCCCATTTTGTTATATTATATAATAAGAAAATAAGTTTAAGTATTTTATAACTAATATATTAATTAATAATAATTTACTCAATTACTCACTTTTTAACTAATCAAGAAAAATAAGAAATCTACAAACTATTTTAGAAAATATATTTTATAAAGTATAAGAATATACTTTATAAAATATCTAATTTAGTCAATTAGTTTAAAAGTGAGTAATTGAGTAATCTTAAGATACTTGATCTATTAATTGATCTAAGATAATTCTATTAGTCGTGTGTTGTATTTCATTTGTATCTTGTATGGGGTGAGTATCATCTATTTCTATAGTTTCTATTTCGTTTGGTCTATTAATAAATTGGTTTTGAGTTCGTATATTACTTGATTGGTTTTGAATTTGACTAAAATTTAGAGATTGATTTATTTTAGGTCTTAATGATTCTCTTAAATATCTGGGATAGATTTCAAATAATACACTAAATTCAAAATTTACATTCTGTAACTGTAATAGATTATTGTTTTGGTCGGTAATATTAAATTCTATTTGGTCTATAACATTACTTTGAGATATAGATACTTGTCTAAAATCTTGTTGATTCATATAAACAATACCACCACTATTTACATCTACGCTTATTTTTTGTAAAGTCGTGCTGTTTCCTGCTCGTGTAGATAATACATTTGCTTGACCCATGCTAGATTTGATTAAAATACTATGAACTGTTGCTAGATTACATACAAAATCACTTTCTAGTGTTGATCCAGCAGTAATAACTCTATCTGTTGTATCTTCATCAAATCCAATCACTTTATTTATTAATGAAGTTGCTAATTTGATAATATGGGATACTCCAGTTTTATTTAAAAAACTAATTTTATTTTTTTGTCTATTATATGAAGTAGTAATTATAGAACTAAAATCAGTATCCGCATTAAAAAAATCAACTAAATCATAAACACTATAATCCTGTGAAGTAATTTGTAAAGTCGTAGATCCAACCGTTCCAGCATTATCATATACCAATGTATCATTTTTTAATTCGGTACTTATATTGTAAAAACTATAAGGTATTTCGCAACTCATAATAGATATATGTGCTTCTTGACTATTTCTAATATTAATTGGATTTATGAGGTTTACCCCAAAATCTGTATTAAAACCAGTTACATTTTGGTTTGCATCTTTGCTTCTAATATGTAATACGGTTGTTGATATTGGTTGAACTATATTGTTCATTTATAATTACAGAGATTTTAAATTAAAAAATTTTATGAAATCCGTAATTTCCTAGTGCTATTAAACTCCCAATTCCAGCACCAGCGACTGCTCCAACAGCAGTTCCAGCTGGCCCGAAGACAGTTCCAACAGTTCCAGCTAATGTAGCACCAGTTAGAGCTCCAGCAGCTACAGAAGACCCTAACTTTGATGCTCCTTGATCTTTAAAAGTTGTATCTAATGCTTTATATTCTTCTGAGCCTAGATAACTACCTGCCCCGATTGTACCGCCAAGTGCAGCTCCTGCGACTGAAGCTAAACCAAGTGTTTCCGCATCAAACGGAGTTGCTAATTCTGCTCCAAGCAAACCAGTAGAACCAATTGCCGTGGTTAGTAAACTTCCAGTAGCTCCAGTTGTTAAACCGCTTGTTAATCCAGCACCAGTAGAAATCTCAAAATCATCAGCACCTGCTTTTTGAAGTCCTTTCGCTGTTAATTGTCCTACTTCTGCACCAGCAGCACCAGATAATACCGCTGGTGCTAATGCTAACCCATAACTTGAACCAATTGCTCCTAAACTTGCTGAAGCACCACTTCCTAAAATCATAGAAGCAGTTTCTCCAATACCGCCACTAAGTCCACCAGAAAGACCACTTCTTAAATCTTTATTAGTATTTTTTGGAAGAATAGCACCAAGTGCTTTGTCTGTTATACCGCCACTAATTAATCCAATAGATAAAGCAATAGGACTTACACCTTGCTTAAATGCTCCAGTTAATGTATTATCACCACCACTTTCATTAGGAATACTTAATCTATCATCAACAGTATTTATATCTTCCATAACATCTTCATGTAAATCATCACTAAATTGATTTCTTGAAACACTATCGCCATTTTGTAAATCATCAATTTCACTATCATCTAATTCTTGGAAATTATGTTTTTCATCATCAGTTGCTTTATTAGCATCTAAATGTTGTTGTTCTTCATCAGTAATTTTTCCATCAATTTTCCTCCAAATATTATGTAATTTTCCATCACTTTTTACTTTTGAATTTAATTTCCCATCTGTAATACCTTCTGGAAATTCTGTCTGGACATAATCTGTTAATGTAGTATCGGCAATTTCCCCAGTTAATTGGTCTTGTAAATCTTGCCTGGCTAATCTAAAATCATCAACACTAGCACTTAAATCAGCTAATTCATTTTCATCAATAGTTTCTCCTTGTTGTTTTTTTAATAATAATTTATTCATTTCTTTAGCTGTTTCTTTCAATTCTTTATTAATTTTTTCTATTTTTTCTTTATAAAAATCATCCATATTTGGCGACTGAGTGTCTGGAACTTGTGTAGCTGGTTGTGGAACTGGAATTTTCTGTCTTGCTCTACTTCTAATATCATCTATTTTACTTTTAAATTTTGTATCTTGTTTATCTAACCATTTTTGATGACGATTTTGTTGTTCTTTTAATAATTTATTTCTTACATTTTGACTATCTGGAACTGAAATATTTTGTCTTGCTCTACTTCTTATTTCATCTATTTTACTTCTAAATGTTTCATCAGTTTGTTCGTTAGCAAATCTTTTTCTATTTAATTCACTTTGTTCTTTCATTTTTTTTATACCTCTATCATCTATATCTCGTTCTTGTTGATTTGGAATATCTAATTCTAAATCTTGTGAAAATTCATCTAATAAATCTTGATTTCCTATTGTATCATCTAACATAGCATCTATTTGTGGTTCATTTAAATCACTTGTTGATTCACTATAATCAAATGTATCTGGAGGTTTAAGTTTATTTATTATATTCATTTTTTGAACTTCTTTATCAGTTTGTGGTGGAAATAACCCAGCATTACTTCTTTCTAATTGAATAGTTGGTCTTGGTGGTTTTCCATCTGTTATAGCTAGTTGATTTTTATATAATTGAGGATTATTTAAACTATGTCCTACTTGGTCTAATGGATTAGTATTAGCATTTGCTTTAGCTTGTGTATTAAATTTATCTGGATGCCTATCTACAAATTTTACCTTTTCTTTTACTGATAATGCTTTTAATACATTTTCACTTTCTGCATATTTAGTAGCAGATTTAACAACAGTTCTTTTTAATAAATTATCTAATAAATTTGGATCATCTACTAACGCACGATTTCGTAATTTTATAAAATTTTCTAATTTATGAGTACCAATAGGTTTATTAACATTTTTCTTTAATGGATTAACAGAATTTACATCAAAATTATTTTGATTATATTTAAAACCTAATCCTAAACTTGCTATGTCATCTGTTGTCCTCCATACTGCATGTCTAGCAGTGGTTTCACCTCCACGAGTTATATTTCTGCCTAAAAATGGATTAAAATTTGTTGTATTAATTCCTTCAGCGTCACCAATTAAAATTCCTAGTGCTGAACCACGACTATGTCCAATAATTTCATTTGGATTTTGTCCATAAGCTGCTTTAATATCCCTAATTAATTGACGACCTTGTCCAACCCTATCTTCTTCACCAGCGAGATTTACTTGTTCTAATCCAACAGCAAATTTAGCATTACTTGCCCAGTCACCAGCATTATTCATTTTTGAACCACGAAATGCTACTTTAACATCTGTAGGATCATTCATGTTTTCTAATACTAAACCTTCAGTTGTAGAATCTACTTTATTAGAAACTCTAAATTGAGAATCATTCTCTTCTAAAAAATCATTAACTCTATCTTTATTTTGGTCTTTTTCAAATTCTCCAGATGCTTTAACTAAAATTGCTTTTTGTCTAATTTCTTCTGGTATAGTAGTTCTATTTGGTTTTATCTTACTAGTGATTGCTACATTCATGGCCTCTCTCAATTTTTCTGCTTTACCCATTTTTTTAATTATTTTAGTTCCTTCTTCAATATCATCTCTAATATCTTCTTTTTGTTTTTTAGATAATCCACTAGTTCTTAAAAAACCTAACAAATATCTAATTTCTGCTATTTTTGGTGATAGTCTTGCTCGTTGTTGGATACTTAATCCGCTTTGGATATTGGTTAGTTTTATTTGTTCTTGTCTAATGAAATCATTTAAATCGTTATCCATATAATATATACTAATAAAATATATTTATTTATGGATATGTTCATCTTCGTAAAAAGATAATTGTAGAGTTACTTGAAATGGAACAACATCAGTCGTATAGTTATCTGCCGCTATTAAATCAAATGGAGTTGTAGACTTATAAGTCATTCTTTCCATTTCGATAGTTGGTGGTAAATCGGTACAAGTAAATTCCATAGCACTAACGCTATCGAGTGCTACAACACGAGTAGTATCGGCTGGGACGATCGCCGAACCAATAATATTAGGTTTACCCAAAGTTTCACTATTATACCCCAGCATCGGTATATTTGTTCTAATAGCAATAATATTCTCACCATTAGCAAGAACTCTTGTTCCTGCCGCATTTGATAATGCTATGGAACTACTCACAACTTGTATATTACACTTACCTTTTGACCTAAGCCAATTTGGCACTTCCACTGAAGCTAAATTTTTTGCGGTATTCAAAGTAACAGCATTATTAGCTAAACTAGTATTTGTAATTCGTATTATGTAATTATCTCTCATATATTTATTACAAAGAAAATAAATTTATACTATATCTTTATTATCTTCAGTATCAATAACTGATATATCATCAATATCACCATCATCATCATTATCATCAAAAATAACCTTTTTAAAATTGATATAGTATCTATCTTTAGTCGGCATATAATTTTTAATGTAAAGAAATCCATATTTTTCTTTAAATGCTTCTTTAAGTAGTTTGTCTTGAATATCTTTATCAAGATCGCTCATAACATCATTTTTAATTGCTTCCAATTCGTTCTTTACATTCGTTTTGAATATGATAATATCACTCATATTATTTCGTAGGTATGTATCTACGCCGTTAAATTTTTGAGAAGTTACTAGCACCGATAACCCTGCCTTACCATCTTCATTTGGATTGTGGGTTAAATGTCGTCTGTTCAACACCAATTTTTGCACTTCCTTATTATTTTTTATAGCCCGTATGCTGTCGTCTAGTACTATAATGTTATTTAAATTTTCACCGTCTTTCTCCTCATCTAATATTTCTTGTAGTTGTGTATCAGTATATTTTAAGAAAACTCTACTTTCATCTAATTTTAGTTTATCCATCGGTAATGTGTCTTTAGATGGTGAGAATAGCCATATTTTATCAAAAAATCTAAAATATGCTCTATTAATATCTTTCTTTTTTTTAGTAGGATGACTTAATAATAAACTAGTCCAAAATGAGGTCTTCCCACCACCAGCAGGAGCAACAATAAGCATAGCGAAAGATTTAGCAGGTAGTGGTGCTGGTGGAATAAACGGAAGATCGCTAGTATCATCTATTGACTGTTTAGTTATAGCTATATTATTTAAATTTTTGTTTTTTAATAGTTTCATTTATATATTAATATTTTTTTTTTTATAGTAGTTTACTTGTAATATAAGAAAAAAATCTTTTAATATTAACAAAAAATTATTATTTTATTTTCTAATTAGATATTATAAAATGAATCCTACACAAATTGCTAACGATAATCTACCCAAATCTATGAGATATGGATTAACCTCAAGTACTGCAGTAAATGCTACTTCTAGACTAGCACGATTTGCTTCTAATAATGGGAACTCGTTTTCTCCTACTGGAGCTAACGAAATACGCATTAGAATCAAAGGCGATGGATTTTTGGCTGTATCCAAACATTATGTCCAATTCACCGTTACCACTGCTGCTGCCGCTGGTTTTGTTGATACACACAGCGGAAGTTTCATAGATCGTGTTACTATAGAATCAAATGGGAGTATTATTGAACAAATCAACAATTATGGTTTATATAACGCTATTAGACAAAATTACAATTCTTCTTTAGATGATGTTCTAAAAACTAATGTCCAATCTGGTGCTGGTAAACTCGGTGTCAAACAGGAAGTAGGAGCATTTGGTCTTGCTGGTGATGATACTGCGGCAGCGGTTAAAGTTGCGAGTGATGCTTTCTTAGCAGCAACCAATGGTTTAAATCTAAATGTAAACAAATCTGCTTTGGGACAGGCTCTAGCCACTAATTCTAGTTGTGTTTTTACTATTCAATTAGAATCAGGTTTATTGAAGAACCATCACGAAAAGGCTCTACCAGATGGTCTTGGTGAAATTGAATTAGTATTGCGATTAGCATCTAACACACAAGCAATGGTTAGTGCTGGAGCTCCTACTTACACTATTAGCAATCCATCTTTCTTCTGCCCAATCTAT
>Ga0181379_1001598_pt1 | contig 10622 bp, 13 predicted proteins | sample 2SPOviralmetaG_FD_130115 | JGI IMG/M metagenome (GOLD analysis project Ga0181379, IMG submission 130115) | Marine viral communities from the oligotrophic San Pedro Time Series (SPOT) site, San Pedro Channel, CA, USA - 2 SPOT_SRF_2009-07-10 | ecosystem: Environmental > Aquatic > Marine > Strait... | reverse complement strand
GCTTCTTCTCTTAATTGATCTTGAACTTTTTTTTCTACTTCCGGTGATTTAACTTCTTGTAAAAATGATTCTCTTCTTTGTTTTGATTCTTGTTCTGTTATTGGTTCTTTTTTAATATCAATATCAACCGGTTCTTCGTCGGGAACACTTACAGAACCACTTGGTAGTGGTACATTTCTTTCGAAATCTTCTTCTTCTGTTTCTATTTCTTCTGCTGTTTGGAATCCACTATCGTCGTTTTCTTCTCTTACTATTTTAAGTTTTTGCTGTACTAATCTTTCTCTTTCTCTTTCTTTTGCTAATAATGGTTGATTATCGAGTGAAGAAACAATATCAGTTTTAACTTCTGTTATGTTTTTTTCTTTTGGTAATGGTCTTGGTTTATTTTTTCTATTTCTGTATGCTTCTAATAAATCTTCTTGTGAAGATAATGGAACTTCGATTTCTCCACCAACTTTAAATCTTTCCGGTGCCGGTTCGGGCTCGGGTGTTGGTGTTGGTCTCTTTTTTTCTTCTCTTTCTTTACTTCTATCAGTCAATTTTAAACCAAGAATATTTCCACTTGCGTCTATTACAGTTGGTCTTGTGTTTGGTGGTTCTCTTTTTATTTCTTTTTTTAATTCTTTTCTTTTTGCTCTTGTTAAAGATTCTTGTATTTTAAACTCTTCTTCTTTATCTTGAAATACTGATTTCTGTGCTTGTTCTCTTGCTGTTTTTTCACTACTTAATTTTCTAGTAGCAACTCTTAATCTACTTTGTTCTGTTTTCTGTTTCTTTTCTACTTCTTCTAATTGTCTTTGAAGATTTTTTTCTCTCTGTTCTTCGTCTCTTTTAGCAATACCACGCTGTATTCTTAACCGTTGTATTTCATTTTGAGTAGTTTCTAATTCTTGTTTGAACTTTGATTTTTCTTCTGCTGGTTTTTCCACTGGCTTCTCGTCTTTCTTTTTAAGATCTTCTCTTAATTTTGCGACTTCTTTTTGTAAATCTGATAATACTTCTGTTTTACCAGTATTTTTAGAATCACGGAAAAATTGATTTATGTCACCGCTTGATCTACGATTTGGTAATCTTTGAGTTAATTGTAATTGTTGCTGTTGTGATTGTCTTTGTAATGCTTGTATTTTTTCTAATTCTATTTGATCTCTTAATAATTGTAATGCGTCTTTTTGTTTTTTAGACGAGTCTTGTTTTTTAGTTGTTTTCTTTCTTGGTTTATATTTACCACGACTTGCGTCTTTAACGACTTTTGTAGTTTTAAGAACTACTTCGACTTTTCCACCACTACCGACTTTCGCTTTCGCACCGGCTTTTGCTGGAATCTGTTTTACTTTTGATTTTTTCGGCATTAATCTTTATAAATATATAAGACATAATTATTTTAGAATATCCAATAAAAATTATCTTAAAATTAATTCTGCGAATTTGGAAAATTATATTTACTTAATATATATGCCGAATAAGTCTGTTATATTTATGGAAGAAAAACAATATGAAAAGAATCGTGAAATATTATTAAGACTTAATAATAATATGTTAAAGTTATTAAATCTTATAAATGAAATCGATTCTAAACAGAAACTTCTTATTAGTGATATGGAATCTTTGAAATCATATATCAATGAAATAAAAATTAAAGACGATAAGAGACGGGAAGAAGTACAGAAAGAAATTGTAAAAGCGGAAGAAAATATAAATAATGGTTGGTGGTTTGGTTATTAAGATTTCTAAAATTATCTAAAAATTATTTTCTTGATTATAAGTATAAATGTATAGTGAATTAATTGGAAGTGTTTTAGCTGGTGTAAGTTTTATTGGAATATGGAAACTCGGACGCTGGTCTGTAAGTCACCAATTAGTGGAATTAGAAAATGTTAAAGAACAACTATTATTAAGTTTGGATAATCACGAAGATTTAATCGAAGAAATTGATAATAAAATAGCAGAAATTAATAATTATAAGAAGTTAAGTATTTTTGATAAAGTTTCTAAAATTGAAAAATCTGATTAGCGAAGCATACTTTGTTTAATTAACTAAAATTACTTGAAAATTATTTTCTAAATATAGTATATAAATGTCAGACCCGTTATTAATCAAGAATCCGTTTTCAGTTAAATCAGCTGTTGGAGTTAGAATTGGACTCGATAAAGATCCAAGACATAATAAAGACAATTCTTCTAAACATATTCACTCTGCGGAATTACCGAGTGGTAATAAAATATTATATAATATAGCAGACGAAAAATTAAATTATGTTTGTGGAAAAAATGAAGAGAAAGAATATGCTAATAATGAAATGTACGATTATTATGTTTCAGCAGATACATTAAATGGTAAAAGAACCGACGGAAAAACACCACATAAAAACGGAGTTCCATATTCTTTTCTTCAAGTAAAAAATGAACTTGACGGAATAGAATGGTATAGAACTCATTATCCGAAAATGCCCGAAGAACTTTTACCGATAATGGCTAGATATAATTGGGGAGAACCAATTACTAAAAAAGCAGTTAAGAATGAAAAGAAAAAATTAAAGAAGAAAGAACAGAAGTTAAATAATCTTGAAGTTAAAAGCGGAAGTTTTACTATCGATTTTAACTAATATAATTTTTATATATTTATCATTTTTAAAATATTTATTATAAATATAATAAGTATGAGTTTAAGCGTTCAGAAGAGATTTAAAACTGATTACAATGAAGCAGATATGAATAAAAGTTCAACATTACCATTAAGTTTTCCGTCATTAAATAATTTTCACCAAGATCGTTATGGTGATTTTCACCAACGAACCGGTGGTGGTTCAGTCGGAAAACCAGTAGTTGGTAATTTCAGACATTCTCATTACGACGACCCGAGTATGTATTTAACTAATATGCGTGGAATGGACGATAGAAATAAATTATCAACTATGAGAAGTATTTCACAGAAACTCGGAAATACAACAGAAATAGCACAGAGACCATTTTCTTAAAGTTCTAATTCATTTTTAGATCTGAATGATAATTCATTAAAACATTTATGAAACATTTTATCGTGTGATTTATTAATATCTATGTAAATAAAATTATGTTTCTTATCGAAACAATACTTTAATATCTGATAATAATCGTCTTTTGGAATTAATATTAATTCGTCGAATATAGTATCAATTTCTTTTTTATTTTTTGTTGAATATAAGATTACTTGTGTTGCTGTTTTTCTTAATGTAATTGGTACTTTATTATATATTTGTGTAGTGATTATAAAACTACAAGAACCACCAGCACCCGCTAAATGTCTTCTATTCATTAACATTTTATTTAGTATTTGTAATACACCGACTTTTTTCATATCATTTACGGTATCGTCCATAATAAATAATATTTTTTCACCAGTATTAGCAATTTCAGATAATGCTTGTTCCAAGTTTTCTTTTGTAATTTCTGAATGTAATTGATTATCCGGTAATTCTCCGAATGGATCGTCTTTAAGTGTTATTAAACTTGGTGAATATACATATATTCTATCGAATCGTGAATTATAGCATTTATTTTTCTTTGCTATTAAATTAAGTATTAAACTAGTCTTACCGCTGGCTGGTTTTCCGGAAATCAACATAAAAAAATTAAGTTGTCTTGGAAGCGGTTTTGGTATTGATTCGTCTTCTTCGTCACAAGTAAAATCTATTTTAGATAATACTATTTTCTTTTCGGGTTCGATTTCAGTAATTTCCATTATACTTATATTAAGATATATTTTATTTTAGTATAAATTAATTATTTTAATCATTGTGCGAATTTGGAATTAACTAAAACGGAATACTTCTGAATATCTTAATGGTTTTCTTGGTTGTGGAGTTGGTTCAACATATTCTTCTTCTTCTTCTTCTTCTTCACTTTCACTTGAAGATTCATATACAACTTTCTTTTTTGGTTTCTTTTTTGGTTTCTGTCTTTTTGGTTTCTTCTTAATAATAATTTCTTCTTCTTCTGTTTCAGAAGATTCACTTTCATATATTATAGTTTGTTTTACTGGTTTCTTTGCTTTTGGTTTTTTATTAATATTTGCTAATGCTAATTTTCTTAATTCTTCTTCGTGCTTTTTAATTAAAGCTTGTGTATCAATATCTTCATTCATTCCATTATTACTTGGATTAATTTGTTCTTGTTTTTCAATTTCTTCAAGTTCTTTCTTCAATTTTTCTTTTTTTGATAATTTCTTATTTTGCTCTTTTTCTAATTTACGCTTTTCAATATTTTCAGCTCTTTTTATTTGTGCTTTCTTTAATGCTTCGATTTGTTTTTCAGTTCTTGGTTTCTTTGGTTTCTGTAAAGATCTAGTTGGTTCTCCGTCATTTACAATTGGTTCATTAATTGTTTCAGTAATGGAAGTTTCTTCTTCAATATCGGACATAATTATAATCTTAATGGAGAAAATAATATTAATGTAAAAACTTAATTTTAATTTTATTATCTAATATTAATATAATGAGTATCGATAGAAACTTTGGAAGAACATTAAGCGGAGCAACCGATATAGCAATCGATAATTTACGGCTTGGTGATAATATAAACTCTATAAGAATAAATGGTAATGCGGGATTACCGAATCAAGTTTTGGCTAAAAATGGTACTACTGGAAAACTTGAATGGGATTTTGTAGAATCAACTACAATACCCGACGGTTCTATTACTGGTAATAAACTTGCTACTGATATAACAATTTCTACTACTGGTAATATAGACGCTGAAACAATACGGGCTAATACTTTTATATGTCCGAAAACTGGTGATACAATTATAAGTTTAACTAATAATGGTATTGAAACATTTAACACTGGTGACGCTTTAAAAATAAATAATGGTGGTGATATAGAGTTTTTTAGTGACGCTGGTGGAAGTCAGACATTATTTTTAGACGGTAATACTGGTAGTATTACTATGGGAAGTAATTCTAAAATACGATCTTACGGTGTTTCTGAAATTATGAGAGTAAATAATGGTGGTGAAATAAATCTTTATGACGATAATGTTGGATTAAGTAAAACTATTGGTATTGTTGGTGAAACTGGAAGTATAACCAGTAAAACACTTTTATTAAATGGAAAAGACGGAACAACTACTGCTGTTATTACCGGTAATGTTGATATTAATGTTTCACCATTTCAAGACGGAGATTTAACTGTTGCTGGTGATTATTCTTCACTTAATGGTGATTTAACATTAACTAATGGAACTATAACTTGTGACGATCTAAATGTTAATAATCATACTGGAATAATTGAATTGAGTTCTATAAGAACAAGTTTTATTGGACTTCCGAAAACTGGAACTTTGACTTTCTCATTAAATAGTGATTCTATGAATCTAAATGATTATTCTGTTAATGGTGCTACTTCTACTGCTACTTTTAAATTATTGACTTTAATGGGTGGAAGTGGTGTTGCTGATTCACTTTTGATACTTGGTAATACTCTTACTGGAACTGATAGTGCCGGAACTGACGGAAGTATTACTATTGGAACTGGTGATTTAAATGTAAATAATGGTGGAAAAGTTGATTTATTTAGTGACGCTGGAACTACACGAACAATCGATATAGACGGAGCTACTGGTGATTTAAAAGTATATAATCCAAGTAATGGTACTGAAAGAATTGAATTAGACGGAACTACTGGAAATATTATAATGAATGCTGGTGGAAGAATTGAAATGTTTTCGGGAAATATATTAAATATTGAATTGAATGGTGCTAATGGAATTATTGATTGTGTAGATATAAATGTTTCTAATCATACTGGAACAATTACATTTAATAATGTTAATGCTAATAATATTGATTGTACTCATTTAGATTCAGATAGAGTAAAAACAGATTTAATACAATTACCAAGAAACGGTAATTCTACTATTGAATTAAACGGTTCTAATGGAGTTATCGATTGTGAAGATATAAATGTTAATAATCATACTGGAACAATTGATTTTAATAATGTTCGTTGTGATAATTTTAATGCTAATACAATTATTATACCCGAAGATACAAGTGGTGGTGTTGATTTTTCATTAAATAATAATACTATGTCTTTCGGTGCTGATTATACTATTACTGGTTCTTCTACTGGTGCTACATTAAAAACTATTGCGTTAGTTGGTGGTGTTACTGTTGGTACTCCGACTTTTACTTGTATCGGAAAAATGACAACTGGAACAGACTCTAATGGTAATCTCGGTGATATTGAACTTCTTACTGGTGATTTAACTGCTACTACTGGTAATATAACAGCTACTGCTGGTGATATAACTGCTGGTGGATTATTAGATATTACTGGTAATATAACTTCTACTACTGGTAATATAATAGCTACTGCTGGTGATATAACAGCTACTGCTGGTGATATAACAGCTGGTGGAACATTAGAAATTACTGGTAATACTATACTTCGTGGTGGTGTTGATATTCTCGGTGATAATTCAGTTGATATAATAGATAGTTCTTCAACTTTACAATTTAGATTTACTCCAAGTAATGGTAATTTTGTTGCTGGAACTGGTGATATTACTGCTACTGCTGGTGATATTACTGCTACTGCTGGTGATATTACTGCTAGTGCTGGTGCTTTTACTAGTAATAAAGTCGGATCTAAACCAGTACCGGAAGACAATACATATACTGATTGGGCTTTGAATCTTTCCACAATTAATTCACACGCTCATATTGGCGGTAATTTAATATGTGACGGTACAATTTATGCTAATGTCGAAGGCACAATAACAGAAGAAGTTGTGGATTGTCAGAGAATAAATATAAGAACTGATCCAAGTGGTGCTACTGGTGGTGATACTAAAATCACATTTGGTTCTGATAATTTAACTATTAATGACGACGGTGATATTGAATATAAAGATCAGACTGGTATTATTTCGGGTTATTTAGATTCTACTGGAACTGGAACTTCATATAGTGATTATTCTACTCCAATGAAACATTTTAGATTAGACAGTACTAATTATAAAAATCATTTATACGAAATTGGTGTGAATATTCCGAATCAGCAATATTTAGAAAGAAGTATTTCTGTTACTTCTACTGGTTGGGTTGATTTAAATGACGAACTTTCAATAAAATTAATTACTGACGGTGCTTCCAGTAATGCTTTTATTGTTGATTTTAGTTTTTATGCTGTGATTACTAATGGTGCGAGATTATGGTTGAAATTATTTGACGGTGATATACAGTATTTAGAAAACTTTTATCAACCGAGTTATTTTAATGACACTATGAGCCAAGTTCTTTTAGATACTAATGGTGCTAATGATTTTGCTGGGGTTCATAATGTTAGATTTTTAGTCCGTGGAATACCAGCCAGTGTTAGTAAAAATATTAGAGTTGCTTGTTGGGTTATTACTACCAGCGGTCATAAAGTAACATTTAAAAGCGGTGCTCGGGTTCTTAATTCAACTTCTACTAATCCAAGTGCGAGTTTTAACAAGTATCCACCAATGTTTCTTCAATCACATAAACTTCTTAATTTTACTAATATTTCAACTGCTTCACCGACTGGTTGGTCTGCTCCAAGCGAAGACGATTATTAAAAATCGGAAAAAATAAATCACTTAAAAAATAAATATTGATATAAAGTAATGAATAGTAATTTAACATTTCAACAGCTTTTTAATAAAGATTATAAAATGGGAAAAATTAATGAGAAAAGAGTCGTTAAGTTTCTTAATGAAAATACTAATTATAAATATTACTTGGAAAAGAATATGTTTTCACTTATGGACTTTAAGATATTTGGAGAATCTAATCGACTTGAAGAATTGAAAAGTAGAGATATTTCACACGACGATTTTCCAACTGCTTTAATTGGAAAACAGAAAATAGAACAAGCTATTAAGAATCACGAAACACATAAATACCAATTTTGGTACTTATATAAAGACGGTTTATTTTATTATGATTTTAAGATTGAAGACATAAATAATAAGACAATATTTCTAGATTGGTGGAAGAGAACCAGTCGTGGAAAATTAGAAAAGAAATTAGTATATTATATTCCGAAAGAATTATTAACATTATTTTCAGATAAAATTACTTCTTAAAATTATTCTGCGAATTTGGAATTAATAATCTTCTTCAAGTTTTGTTCCATAAAGTTTTTCGAAATAATTATAATTATTTATATTTTCTAAAAGTAATAAAGAATATGGTGTATTCTCTATTGCTTCTAATTCGTCGGAATCATAAGATTCTGTATCTTCGTCATAATTATTACAATCGTCATAGATTCTTTCTATACATAATTGTAAATCTTCTACTTGGAATGATATTTCTTGAAGTAAATTATTATTATGTTTTCTTTGATCTTTTTCCAATTTATCTAAATACATAGTTTGTTTTCGTAATTTCATAATCTCCATAATAATATCATTTGGTAAATCGGGCATTTTCATAGTCATTTACTTATATTTAGATTTTATTTTTGAAAATTATTTTCTAAATAAAGAATATAATGGGAAACAAGAAAAATCTTATTTGGTATTTAACTATTTTTGATTCACTCGAAAAAACTAATCCATTCAAGACTATTAAGTGTAATACGATAAATGATATGAGTTATTATTTAGATTTAGAACCACAAGTAATAAGCAATTATTATCACGGACAGATTAAAGCTCGTGGTGTGTTAAAGTACTGTAATATCACACAGAATCTTAAAATGTAAGTTGATTTATCAACCAACCAAGAAAAAAACTTGTTTTTTGTAAATAAATTGTAAAAATCTTAAATTACTTAAAAGAATAATCTTAATATAAACTAAATAAGAATGAAATCGAAAACTAATAAATGGCTTTGCGTGATTACTACTAATAAAATCGAATGCTTTAATCAAGAGTTTATTACGCTTGAAGACATAGCGGAAGAACTTGGACTATCTAAAAATGTTGTTTTTGATATTACAAGTAAAAGAAGAACAGCGAAAAAATATGAAAATTGTCGGTTTTTTCCACAGATTACTATAACAAGATTACCGTGAATCGTTAAATGCTTTAATATATGCGTTACTACAATTAATTAATAATTCTAATGCTTTACCAGTTTGTAATTTTTGGTGATCGCTCATATTAGAATCTTTTATAAGTTGCTCTAAATATTGTATTTCAATAATATTTTCAGTCTTTAATTCTCCAATTTCTTTTAATTTTCGTAGTTGTGTCTCTTGTGATTTCGTGATTTCAGAATATCCACTCGTATTACAGCTTTCAACTGGCGGTTCATAATCTGAATCTGATTCGCTCGAACTCATTCTTATAATCTTAACCAAGAAAATAAATTGAAATAAATTAAAATTATTAGAATTGTCACAATCTGATTTATTGGTATTTTAAATTATTTTAAATATTTATGTACTGACAATGCTCTAAAAAAATCTACTTCCGTGAAACTTTTTATATCGATATGCGTCATAAAAATCTAAATGATCTAAATTAAAATAAATTAAAATAAATTAAATATAGCTAAATATATATATATTTTTAACTCGGTGTTGCGTCATAAATTAAAATAAATTAAATTAACTTTTATGACGGAAAAATAAAAATCGTGGGGTATAGTCAGAAAAAATTGAGAAAATCGACAAAAAATTAATTAATTGGAAAAATACGAAATCTATTTAAAGAAATAATAAAATAGTAATTCATAATAATATGGAAAACTACAAAGTATCATTCGGTAAATATAAAAACCAATCGATTCACATAATGATTAAAGACAGATCGTATTGTAAATGGGTTTTAAAAGAAATTAAAAACCAGCCAGTACTAATTGATTATATTAAAAATTATAAAAAATATTGTAAAGAAATTGAAGACCGTAAGCGTCTTGCGATTGTTGAAACTAAAAATAAAATGAGCGGATTTAATTTAATGAAATTACCGAATGAAATATTAAGAAAAATATTTTTAATGAGTAATTCACAATTCTATACCGATATGGTAATTAAAATTAATTTAAATTGCGAAAACCAACTTGCGAAGCGTCTTAATAACGGTTCGTGTAAATGTTGCGGTCATTTTAGCAATAGAGACGGCTTTCGATATTGCTATGACTGTAATTTTAAAACCAGCTCGCATTACCGTATTAAAATGGAAAAGAAAAATCGTGAAAGATCTATCGAATTATATAATAAGAAAAAGAACCGTCAATTATATAAACTTCCATTAAAATATTTCGAATTGTGTGTTATACCGTCTCTTAAAAAAATTGAGACAGAATGTACCAAGTCTATCGACGAAGTTCTAAATGCTACTGCTCGAACTATTCACAATTAAAATAAATTAAATTATACTTTTTTAACTTTTTTCTTACTATTTTTTTATTACCGTAATGCGTAATAAAACAATTTAACTTTTTTTAACTTTTATGACGGTGAAAATGAAAATGTGTGTATATGGTCGCAGAAATCTGTAAAATCAGCCATTTTTAATTTTCGCGAATTTCCAGTAAAATAATTATTTAATTTTCTCGATATTTATTTAATTTTCTCGATTTTTAAATTAATTAAAATAATTTCAATTTATGACGGTAATGGTCTTATTTATAATTTTTATTCGATATGATCTTATGACGGTAATGG
>Ga0181379_1001595_pt1 | contig 10631 bp, 15 predicted proteins | sample 2SPOviralmetaG_FD_130115 | JGI IMG/M metagenome (GOLD analysis project Ga0181379, IMG submission 130115) | Marine viral communities from the oligotrophic San Pedro Time Series (SPOT) site, San Pedro Channel, CA, USA - 2 SPOT_SRF_2009-07-10 | ecosystem: Environmental > Aquatic > Marine > Strait... | reverse complement strand
TGGACTTTACAGTAGAAGTATTAGGTGTTGCACCTAAGAACTCTGCTTTGACTATGAAGTCAAACATCATTTCTTTATTAAAGAAATCAGGAAGAAAAGTAATTAATTACTCTGCGTAATTAATACAATAATTCTAAGGGGCGGTGCTTAACTGTGTCGCCCTTTTTTTTTGTGGCCGTTAAATACTAGCATGAAACGGTTACACGTCGAGGCCAGCACATATTGTAATGCTAGATGTCCGCTATGTCCTAGGAGCCTTTACGGTTACAAAGTTGAAGGAGTGTATCCTGAATTGCACCTTGGCATAGACAAGTTCCAAGAATGCCTAGACAAATTTCCACAAAGACAATTGGTTTACTTCAACGGTAATCTCGGTGATCCTATGATGCATCCAAACATCAGCAAACTTGTTGCACTGACTAATTGTGCTACAACAATAACCACAAATGGTAGCATAGGTTCCAAGTCAACTTGGGAATCATTGGCAAGACAACAGGTAGAAGTCACATTCAGTTTAGACGGACTAGAGGATACCAACCATTTGTATAGACAGGATGTTGTATGGAGCAAGGTTATGGAAAGGATAGATTGGTTTGTTGAAGCAGGCGGTAAAGCAAAATGGAAATTTATTCCTTTCAAACACAACAGGCATCAACAAGATGAAGCGAGAAAACTTTCACAACAATTAGGCTTCGTGGACTTTGAAATACAGGATCATGGTAGGAACTATGGACCAGTATTGAGTAGAGAAGGAAAGATCACACATTGGATACTGCCAGCAGATGACTCAATGCAACCTACACCATATGACGTACCTGCTGGTATAGATAGATACAAAAAGACTCATGAGAATTTTATTCCTGAAGAGAAGATATATCAAATAAGTTGTGAACATGAAACCGAGTCAACAGTGTACATAGATGCACGTGGTAGGATTGGTGTGTGTTGCTATCAAGGTTTTGACTTGCCTGACCTACCTTTTGTAGAAATTAAAGACTTTCCAAATTTGAAAGACTCTTGGCAGACTAAAAAATGTAATTTTGTTTGTGCTATGTCCTGTGGGAAGTGACTAGAATAAATGATCTGAACTGTCTTCAACGAACCACTGTTTGGCACCTCCACCTATACCAGAACCAGCCACCCTGGTGTTGGCGACAACAAGATCGGATTTTGCCCATCCATTTGCTGAAACTAATGCGTCCTTGGTTTCCGTAAATTTTGTTGCCCAAGATTTTTCAGAAGGATCTGCTTTAATTCCGAATGCAACTGTCCATTTAAGTCCATTGCCGTCACTTGTAATAGCAAATTGTACTTGAGTACCGTTGTCGTTAATACAAGCCAGTGCTTCAGCAGTAAGGAAAAAGTTTTTGGCCGTTTCTATGTTATCACTAAAATTTTGTGAAATGACGTTCCACGTTCCAGTATTTTTGATGCCATCGGCATCAGTTCCTATTGCCCAATGTTGCTTCTGATACATTATCTTGGTTTGTCTGTTAAACACTCCGTATGTATTATCTGAGTTTGACATTATATAATTCTCCTATAGTACCTATTTACCATAATATACTACATTATCTCCCTTAGGATATGTTCTCCACGGGTCGAATATGATAGTGCTATTATCTGCTGTGATTTGATCTGACTCATGTACTCTTACGACTACCTGTACAGGTGTATCAATACCGTTGACCAGTTGTCCTCCATGCTTCTTGACATAGTGTTGCACCAGTAATGAATATGATCCATCAACCATTTGTGTGCCTGCTTTGTAGGAATCAGACGAGAACCATATGTTTTTACCATGGACCAGTATTGCTCGAGCCATTGTCTCCGCTTGTTTTTCACGTGCTGTCATTATGGTTTCGAACATGTCGTAACCTAGATCTAATTCTTTGGCCAACCAACGCAGGGCGATATTATCCCTGGGGTGGCACGCTCCTCCATCACCCATGCCTGCCTTCATGTACGCAGGACTCACTATCCTCTTTGTGCTTTTGGCCAGTGCCTGTGTGACCACGTCCACATCCATGTTACCCAACTTGTGTGCTATGTCTTGTATCATGTTAACCAGTGCGACCTTGTTGCTGATGAATGTATTATAGAAAATCTTCATGCTCTCCACTTCCTCGAATGTACCAAACTCAATACGTGGGTAGTTGTCACATACTTGGTTGTAGAAACTTTCTAACAGTTCACTTCTTACCTTACAGGTCGTGCCCGCGAGGCCGTTCTTCGACCCTATCATTATCATCTCAGGATTTACCATGTCGTCAGCAACGGTGCCCATGGCTATCAAATAAGGATTGTACATCAGTTTGGTGTTGGTCACTAGTGATTGTAATTCTCTCCTACAGGTTCCTGGCAACACTGTTGATATCAACACCAGGGTCTGTACCGGACCCATGTGTTTGTTGCATCTTTTTAAAACTGCCTTGACAGCGTTATAGTTGAAATCTTTTACTGGTAAATGGCTGGTTGGCTCCCTACCGTCGTAGCCATCCTCGTGTGGTGTGGGAGTTGCCACGAACACTATGTCTCTGTCTCTACATACATCTTCTATAGACTCTCGTATTTCAACATGGTTGCTTGTCTTGTGTAGGACATCATATCCAGCAACGTCAAACCCTTTCTGGGCAATGGCCTCTGCACAAGGCATTCCTAGTTTGCCCAGTCCTATAAATCCTATTTTTGTTCCGTAAACAGTTCTCTTATCTGCAAATCCAAACATTATTCCCTCACTAGATCGTTTGTGACACAATGGAATCCACCTCCCAGTGTCCTTGACTGTCTCATTGATGTTGTAATTATCTGGAATCCATGGCTCCGTAAATTTTCTATTAGTCCCTTCTGGACATCATCCACCATCACGGTGTCGGGGTCTATGGACAACACATTCATGCCTATCCATTTTGATGCATATGGGAACTGGTCAAACTCTCTTGGCACTACATCATCCACCCATATTTTCTTGTAATCTTTCATAAAGTCCGGCAGTTGATGATCCTTGACCCTGGATGCGTTTATCATCACAGTGTCTTTGTTCAAAGACAACAAGGTCGAATCTATGTGTGTTGTATCATAGTCTACTACTCGCCATTTGATCACTTCAAAATCTGTGCCCACTTGTTCTTGTAACCAATCAGCACCGGCTTGGTTGGCCGAGTGTGACAGTGAATACAGTAACTTGTCATCCAACTTCATCACGTTTGCGGCATCGAAGATGGGATCGGAGTAAGTTACAGGCCTGGGTGCCTTAATGATCTCACAGTCTGCTTGTGACAGTGAAGGATACAGGTCCAGTTCATCGGCACGACTGGAGAATGGAGTTGGGCATTGTATGACTTTGTTGTCGGCTGTGAGTAATATATCCCTTGCCGAGTAAGACCAATGAGGACCAGTGATGGTTGGCCTGTGTACCTGTACTCCTCTGTCCTCTAATATGAATGACAACTGTTCTAGATCGTCGTGAGCCTCTGACAACACCTTTGTATTGGGGATAATGTTTTCCAAGGTTTCGGGGTATGTTGACCTAGAGATGCCTTGATCAAACTCAACATCACTTTTTGGCCAACTGAAATTTTCTACAGAGCCCACGAGGACTGACCGCAAAGGGCCGTATTCATTTCTTGTGGACACTCTCATATGAATATTTAACTGCGTATATTATGATTAAATATGTTTATGGATAGTTTCAATATTAAAGTACAGAATGATAAGATATTGAATGTGGCAGACACACTTGCTCATATTTTAGATTGCATGTCAAAAAATCATGATATTTTTCTTTTCATTGACGAGTCACCGGATCTTGCAAGTGTAATGCTTGGAGAACAGACCTTTGTCACTGTTCTAAAAACACTTTGTGAAAAATCCAATTACGATCCCAACAGGATATCTATAGAAATAGAAAACCTTGTGCAATCAGATTGTTGGCCTAATATCATAAAATGTTACCGCAGTGTGGACGTGTTCCACGGACAGGGTATTAGTTTCTCCGTAGACAAGAAAATCAAATACAAGACTTCGATCTTTGTGGGAGGCAGTAGGTGGCCCAGATTATCGTTGGCAAGTTATCTTTATGCACAACATAAAGACGACTCAATGATAAGTTATTGGCAGAACCTAAAAGACAAGCATCAGCCATGCTATCTTTATCTAGATGATCTGTTCAAGCATCATATGATCAAAGGCATGGGTCATGATTTTATCGACCAAGTGAACGATTTCGTAAAAGCGTTGCCTCTACACCTTGACCCAGGCGACAGGAATAAGAACACGAACGGTGGTTTCATTAATTTTACGGAAGCATATGATCTGTTGCCAAAATACAATCAGGTTTACTGTGACATTGTCTGTGAAACGGTGCACAACGGACAAACTTTTGCATTCACGGAGAAAATTGCGAGATGTTGGATGACAAAGACTCCGTTCTTGGCCTTTGGTCCCAAGAATTATTTGAGTAATCTTAGCAAACTGGGTTTTAGGACGTTTAACTCTTTCTGGGATGAATCGTATGATCTGTATGATAACGCGACCAGGATCGATTTGATGAAGAGGCAGATAAATTTAATACACAACAAAAATTATCAACAACTTGAACAAATTTATCAATCTTCGGAAATGCAGGACATCCTTGACAACAATTACAGAGTATTCAAAAAACTTGATAAAGAAAAAATACTAAAGACATTTGATATCACTTTAATTTGATAGAACCCTTATGGTCTACTATACTGGTTGCATCACTATCGGTAGGACATTGCCTACACATCGCGTGAGGTTTTCCAAAATTTTTAACAAAATTATCTAATTCAACATCAGAGCAATCAACAGATAATCCGGTGTTAAGGTAAGGTTTCCATGCTTCTTCATTTGGCTCATGGAACCTTCTGTGAAGTTCTGGTGTAAGTCCAGCGATAGAACACTTGAACAATTTTCCATCGTGTAGGAAAGCACAACGTTGGCACACACAAATATTAAAGGCTTCACTTGGATTGCTGTCGTGCGGTTCCATATTCTCGTAATCGTTTTTGTATGACTGTAGGAACTTTGTTGGATTGTTAATTTGAAACTTGAAATTGTTAGGGGTAGACCATCTATTGATTCCATATTCCGTCACAGGTCTAAAGTCGTAAGTGGTAATGATTTGTTTTATCATCCTTCGGAGTGTAGTGTTGTCAATATGGTAGGAAATTTTTAATATGCAGTTGCCTAAGTCATTCATTAGGTCCACTAGGTCTAAGTGTCTATGGAGCAATAATCCGTTTGTTGGCAATCTTATTTGTGTGTTTGGTAGTAGTTGCCTCAGTCCCGCCAACCATTGTTTCAATTCTGGATTCATCAAAGGTTCACCACCCATGATGCCAACACATTCTAGGTCTAATCTTTCTATCCACGGAAGCAGTTGTTGTTTGCCTTGTTCCCATGTCACATATCCTGAATGCTTTAGATCGCTGAAAGTTGCACAGGCTTTACAGGATAACTGGCAGGCATTTATAGCCATAATTTCTACGTGTTCTAGAGCGTGTTTCACTTGTTGACTTTTCCGGTAATCTGTATCACGTACCTATCTACTTCACCTAGGTTGGCCGCCATGTGTTTGGTTGCACCTTGCCAACTGAACCAAGTACCTGCTGGTCCTGTACACATCTTGTCTTCTATCCATAACTGATGTCCGGGTGCGGGATCATGCAGTAATACCATTATCCTCACTATGTCTTTGACTTCTGCTTTCTTGTTCCTTGCGTATGTAGGGTAGTTGTCCTTGTGCCAGGGCAGTATCAGTCCCGGAGTGTACTTGGCGAAAGCATAAACGGAGTCATGGAGATCAAACTGTAACAGTACATATCCAAAGATCTTGTCAACATCGTCTGGTATGAACACACCCTTACCCACTTCCTCGAACTTAGGTATGAGGGAACCCACCCGTTCCTTGTAGATACCGTAGTTTTCTTCCGCTGTTGTGAAGCCTTGTTGTTTGTCTGGATGCTCATACCATGGCAGGTCTTCATAATCATTTGATTTCCAATGCACAGGTATCGTGCCTTGTTTGTGGTTCCAGTCAGAGTGTGAATACATCATAATATATGTAGATAATTATCAACATATGAAATCAATAGGATTCTTTGGAGACAGTTTCTGTGCCAGCAACCAACCCGAGAGTTGGTGCAACATCCTACAGCAGAAGTTGGGTGCTGACAGGATCAGATGGTTTGGTAATCCTGGCAGGAGCATATGGAGTGTTTTCTTTCAGTTCAATAAATTAATTGAACAAAATAGAGTACCAGACATATCCATATTCTGTTGGACCGAACCTTACAGATTATATCATCCGGAACTTATATTGACTGCCAACACCGAACCATTAAAAGGCGTTGATCCAAAAATATATTATACACTAGAAGATTACTGGAAGTATTTGCAAAATTATGAAAAAGATGAGATGTCATACGAGTACGCTTTGAAGTATTATGATCAACACATACTGTCAAAGGTCAACAGTGAGATAGTGCAGATGTGGAGTTTTAAACCGTTTGAAACAAATAATAAGGACGCAGGCATACACTTGACCACAGGCACTTTCATAGACGAGAGCATGTTGGCCTTCAGTAAACAAGGAAACTCCGACAAGTCTTGGAAAGAAAGTGGTGTTATCAATCGGTGTGACACAGGAATCAATCACATGACCATAGAACAGAACCAACAATGGGCGGAAAAAATTTATGACAGGATCCGTTGAAACCTTTGAAAACAAACTGGGTGAATTAACAGGAGCACCTTACGTGGTGACCACCGACTGTTGCACTCACGCCATAGAACTTTGTTTCAGATTACTTGAGATAAAAACTTGTCGTTTCTCAGCACACACCTATATAAGTGTCCCAATGACAATGGCACTGCTTGGTGTGGACTATGAACTTTCATCAACGCCGTGGAAGGACGAATACCAGTTTCTAGGAACAGCAGTTTGGGACAGTGCAAGATGCCTTAAGCCAAAGATGTACAGGGAGAGGCAATACCAGTGCCTCAGTTTCGGTCCAGGCAAACCTTTGGATAATGTCAGGGGTGGTGCAATTCTATTGGACAATGAAGAACACTATAAACAATTGAAGATTATGAGTTACGACGGAAGGGATCCATCATATGACAGATGGGCAGAACAGAAAATATTCACACAGGGCTTCCATTACATGATGAGATATGAGGAGTGTGAAAGTGCAACCTTGCTGTTAGAGAACTACATCTCCACCGGCAACTTCGAACATAGTTACAAACCTTATCCAGATGTAAGTAATATAGAAATAAAATGAGGGTGAAAGGTTACGCAACTTTTGATCCATTGAAGACTTGCTTGGTAGGCAGGACATACAGCAAGGAGCAATTCAATGACATCAAGAATAAAAAGGTCAAGGATGTGTTGTTTAGAATACTGGACGAGACGGAGGAGGACTATCAGAACCTATGTGATGTTCTGAACAAGGCCGGAGTGGAAACTCTGCGTCCTGATGTAGTTGAAACAAACACAAGCCATAGGCCTGCAAACCAACCTAGGGATGACATGGCAGTGATAGGCGAAACATTATACGTAAACAACAATAGACCCGAATATAAATCATTAATAGACCGTGTAGAGAACAAAGTAATTGTGGAGGATTGTGAACAGCAGAAGTTGATGAGCACCAGTTTCATACACAGGTTAGGTAAGGGACTGCACTGGGGAACCAACAAACCCACGTGGAGAGACAGTGCATTGGTAAAAAAATATGAGAAACAATGGAGCACTGAAGGCTTCAACGTTGATGTGATGGAGCATGAGGGACACGGAGACTGCACCTGGTGTGTGCCAAAACCTGGTTGCATTGTGACACTGTTCGAGATACAGAACTACAAGGAGAAGTTCCCCGGGTGGGACATCTGCTACCTAGAGGACAAGTACTGGGACCAGATGTCACCGTTCCGTAAGGTCAAGCAGAAGAACGGGGGCAAGTGGTGGGTGCCAGGTGAGGAGGACAGTGATGACTTCGCAGAGTACGTGGAGACCTACTTCAAAGACTGGGTTGGATATGTAGAGGAGACTGTGTTCGAAGTCAATATGCTATCCATTGACACTGAAACCATTTTGGTAAACAACTACAACAAACAGGTGTTTGACTTCCTCGAAAAGCACAAGATAACACCAGTGATAACCCCATTCAGGCACAGATGGTTCTGGGATGGTGGCGTACACTGTGTCACACAGGACCTATACCGAGAAGGGTCGCTTTCAGGGTATTAATATGGGTATGGGGACTCTTCTTCTTATAGATTGGCAGAACAACGATTATCTCAATGGCGATGCGACTCATAGTGATCCGGTGATACTGAATGGTGTCCATCTGCTGGAGCAATGGCGCTCTCAGACTCAGCACATCGTTCATGTTCTCACTGATTGTGCGAAGATTTGGGACAGTAATGCCTGGTTGAGGCAGAGGTTCAAAATGGAATCTCCCATTGTCGACAACAGTATCTTGCCTGGATTCACACCGCTTGAAAAAGAAACACTTATTTGGAAACCACACAGGAGTGCATTCTTCAATACTAGATTAGAAGAAATACTGCCTCATGGTCAAAAAATTTATTGCACTGGAGCCGCCACCACAGGGTGTGTGTTAGCCACAGCGATCCATGGTGATGCACTGGGATATGAAATGCACTTCGTTGAGGACTGTATTTTTGATAAAGATCAAAGACGTCACAGCATGGGCATGGACATCCTCAAAAAGTTTGGAAGGATCACACATTCTAAGGATCTACTGTAATGGCTCGCTATTGGCTCGCTATTAGGTCTGTTAATTTATAGATTTATTTTGAATAATCTGGTAGAGGTCCACCGTACTTACGGCCTTTGATCCGCTTGCCACTGACCTTCATTGTCTTGCCACCGATCTTCTCACTTCGATTGCCGGTACGTTTCCTTTTGCCCTGTGACTTGCATGACGATATCCATGAAGCAGGTAGATCTTTTGCTGGCCTGCTACAGGCACTGGCCGGTGCTGGTCCTATGTTCTCGTCTGTGTTGTATATCTCGAATATCTTCATCGCAACTGTATTTAACACATCCGTCCATGTCAAGTTGATCTTGTGCAGAATGTAGCACCCGTAACAAAATGTTATCAGTTCTAAGGTTTAAGCATCAGTTTAAGCATCAGTTTAAGCATCAGTAAGGTTAAGATGCGTTAGGTGTAAGGACTATAAATACTCGTATGAAGATCACAGAATTAATCCTAGCGCCAAAAGATTCCAAAGACACAGGATCTAGCGCCACAATATCCAGTACCATCAAAGGAGACCAGACACAAGATATAGTGCTACAGGATATAGTGTCAGAGAATATCTCGGCACTGGAGGTTGACAGCATCGAGGAACACCCAGACCATTCCGCCATCGCGGAGGGCGTGAGCCAGATCCTGAGGCGTCAGAAGGGTGGTAGGCCCAAGCAGGGTTTCAGATGCTCAAGTGGCCCAAGGAAAGGTCGTATCGTGGCCAAACCCAGCACCTGTTTCATGAAGACAGACCCACAGAAGTCAGCCAAGATCAGGAAGAAGCGTCAGGCCAAGGCCGGCATAGCAGGCAAGAAGATGGCCCAAACCAAAAGGTCGGGAGCAGGCTCGTTGAGGTTGAAGGGTGCCCAGATCAAGAAAAGTTCACAGAGAGGCAAGAGTTTCAAGGCCAGACTGAAAGGCCGTGCCCCTATCAAATCAAAAATTGTAAAGAGTAAGAACTAGTCCTCTAGTTCGATGCCATCGGCCTTCAAGGCCTCTTCTACCACCACTCTGGGTGAATAGGTCCAAACGGTGAATGAGGCATTGTTCATCTCATCTCCGTCCACCACTCCCTCGATGCCCTGTCGCTTTAGGGCGGAATGGATGCTTGGTACGATGCTTCTGTCTTGATCCAAATCGCCTACATCGGCGACCTGGAAATGATGTTTATGTGTTTCGTTGGTCATTGTTCTCCTATCTGAATTTACTTTCTAGATGTGATAGGTGTTCCTGACACCACTCTTCCATCTCCATCTTTGCGGGTATGATCTCCGCCTCCCTGTATCCAAATCCCAGGCAGATGCTATGGAATCTGTCTCCGAACTTCTTCGGTCCCATCAGGGCGTCATCGCCATCCTGGGTGTATCCATCCAGGTAGTCGCCCTTGGTGTAGGCATCCGTCATGTCGTCGACTATGTCCTCAATTGATTTTACCTGCAATCCTTCTATCATTATCTCACTATGCCTTTCTGCATTATTTCGTGGTGGTCCAATGCGTCTGCGAACTTGACTCTATGTTCATCTGGTGCCTTGATCGTGATGTTGTAGTTGTGGATTTTTAACACCTTCTTCATGTTCTCCACAGCCTCTAATCTGTTTGTTCTTGTTGGGAAACTTGAATCCGATAAGTCTAATTTGATCTTATTGAACAAGTCCATCAATTGATCTACTTCTTTTTTGTTTAATGTTTCTGACATTATATATCCTCCCTTTGGTTAATGATTACCGCAAGTGCCTTCTTCAATGCCTCTGACGAGGACTGATATGAGATCTTCAGCACCTGCAACCTTGTAATCATAATTCATTTTAGCACGGATACCTATACCGTCA
>Ga0181379_1001593_pt1 | contig 10639 bp, 7 predicted proteins | sample 2SPOviralmetaG_FD_130115 | JGI IMG/M metagenome (GOLD analysis project Ga0181379, IMG submission 130115) | Marine viral communities from the oligotrophic San Pedro Time Series (SPOT) site, San Pedro Channel, CA, USA - 2 SPOT_SRF_2009-07-10 | ecosystem: Environmental > Aquatic > Marine > Strait... | reverse complement strand
TGAGAGGCAAAAAGGTCATTCTAACTTTTTTCCGTTTTTCCAGTTGCCCTTTGTGCAACATGCGGATTCGGCGCATCACCCAACGCTGGAATGAGTTTTCAAATGACACCGTAATGGTTGGTGTGTTTGATGCAGGCGTTGGCGAACTTCAGAAGCGAATGAAAAAGCATGAGGTCCCATTTACTCTCGTGGCGGATGAACATTACGACCATTTCGTGAAAAACGGTGTGAAAAAGTCCTTTGGAAAATTTATGTGGGGTGCTGCGAAATCCCCATTCACCTTATTTCAAGCCACGTTGCGAGGATACGTTCCGCTCACCTTGTCCATTTCAAAACTCTCAACCATTCCAGCAGATATCCTGATCGATGAACATGGGAGAGTGGTTGAGGCTCACTATTGCAAAGACACAGCAGACCACATGCCAATCGACAGAATGATTGCCTTCTCAAAAGGCCAATGAGTCCTTGACAATCAGTCTGGCATTCTTGAGCAGCATGGACCGATTTAGCACATCACGATTCGAGGCCATACGAACGAACCGTTGTTCATTGTTCGAGGGGACAGGGTTCAACCACTCAACCCCTCCCAAATGCAGATTCTTAATCAGGCCTTTCCGGCTTTTTCAACTTCAGCCCAGTCGCGCATGAAGCCCTCTAGGCCACGGTCGGTCAGGGGGTGAGTCATCAATTGGCGGAAGGTTTTGGCTGGCATTGTAGCCGTATGCGCCCCAAGTTGGATGCACTGCAACACATGAGTCGGGTGGCGAATTGAGGCAGCGAGGACTTTGGTCTCAAGGTGGTAATTGTCCCAGGTGTTCATGATCTCAGCGATGAGTTCCATGCCGTCATGCCCTGTATCATCAATGCGTCCGATAAACGGTGAAACGTACGTAGCGCCTGCTTTTGCTGCCATGAGGGCTTGAGATGCTGAGAAAATGAGAGTGACGTTGGTATCAATGCCATCCTCGGTAAGGACTTTGGTTGCAGCAAGGCCTTCAGGAGTGCATGGAATCTTAATGATCACGTTTTCAGGGAGTTCTGCTTTGAGTGCCCGTCCTTGAGCGATCATGCCCTCAGTATCCATCGCTGTCACCTCAGCGGAAATTGGTCCATCACAAATACTGGCAATTTCTCTGACCACTTCTTTGAAGTCCCGACCTGATTTTTTGATGAGGGAAGGATTGGTGGTGACGCCGTCAAGGATGCCCCATGCGGCGATTTCTCTAATTTCATCAACATCAGCGGTATCAAGGAAGAACTCCATGGAATCCGGTCGGAGTTGGGATTCTATGAACTCTCCCCAAAGAGAGGTTCAGGTCTATCCTTTGCGTGCGATGGCCCGTCGTGCTGCATCAGCGATGAACGGTGTTGAAATTTCCATCACATTGAGCATCTCGTCTGCCTGTCCGGACTCGCCGAAACGATCCCGGACACCAACGCGCTCGAGGGGAGCAAGGATGTTGGAGGTCATGTGTTCCGCAACCGCACCTCCCAATCCACCGATGATGCTGTGATCCTCGGCAGTCACGATGGCTCCACATTTGGATACAAGTTCATCGATGAGAGCGCCATCAAGAGGCTTGAGCGTATGCATGTCCACCACAGCAGCATGAATTCCATCTGCTGCAAGGGCTTTCGCGGCTTCAATAGATTGCGAGACCATCACGCCACAAGCGATGATGGCGACGTCTGATCCGTCTTGGAGGACGATTCCTTTTCCGATGGTGATCTCGTCTTCCCGCCCTTCATACAAGACGGGTGTCTTGTTCCTCGCTGTCCGGGTGTAGGATGGTGAGTTTGAATCAGCAAGCTGCAAGGTCAATTGTTTGGTTGACACAACATCGCTTGGATGCATGACAATCACGTTTGGTAAAGTGCGGTAAATCGCCAAGTCCTCAATGGATTGTGCAGATGAACCATCTGTTCCGGTGTGGGTGCCTCCATGACTTCCGCAAACGTGCACGGCTAAATTCGGTCGAGCAACCCCGTTCCTCATTTGTTCAAACGCCCGTTCGGTGAAGATTGCGAAGGTGCTTGCAAAGGGTATGTAGCCCGACGCTGCCAGACCTGCTCCAACAAGAAGCATGTTTTGTTCTCCGATTCCACAAGAAACCGTTCGTTCTGGATGCGCTTTACGAAAGTGCAATGATTTCGTCGATTTTCCAAGGTCTGCTTCCAAAACGACGACTTTGGGATTGCTTGCAAGTTCAAGCAATGCTTCCCCATATCCATCACGAGTGGCTCCCATCTTGGTCATGCTTTCACCTCCCCAAGTTCGGCCATGGCCAAAGCGTATTGCTCATCGTTGGGTGCTGCGCCGTGGAAGGCAGGATTGTTGGCCATGAACGATACTCCGTGGCCTTTGACCGTGTGTGCAATGAGAATGGATGGGCCATCGTTGGAGGTTGATAGGAATTCCAAACCTCCTACGATTTCTTCCATATTGTGGCCGTCGATCTCCTTCACGTTCCAACCAAAGGCTTTCCATTTTGCTGGTATGTCGAACATTCTCATTTGTGCTTCGCAGAAATCATCGTTTTGAATTCGATTACGGTCGAGAATCACATTCAAGTTTCCTAGTTCGTGGTGGGCTGCAGCCATGGCCGCCTCCCAAACACTTCCTTCCTGAATTTCACCATCACCTAGCATGACGGACACCTGACGCTGGCTGTTCTCAAGGCGTCCAGCGATCGCAGAGCCCATTCCAAATGAGAGTCCCATTCCGAGCGAGCCTGCTGAGAAATCTACACCAGGGCACCACTTCATGTCGACATGGCCCTGACAAACACCACCAAGGACTCTGTAGGAGGCAAGGTCATCTACGCTGATAAAACCCATCTCTGCCAAGATTGCATACATTCCAGGTGAGGCGTGGCCCTTCGATAGAATGAATCGATCCCTATCGCTCCAACGAGGCTCATCTGGTCGAACTCGAAGCGTCGTTTTGTAAAGAGCTGCTAGCAAATCAATTTCGGAAAGTGAGCCTCCTGGGTGGCCTGCTTGGGCTCGATGAACCATGTTGACAATGTGGACCCGACATCGTCGAGCGAGTTCGTTGAGTTCATCCACTGTGGTCATTCAATCACCTTCGGAACCAATGGCTGCACGGATGGCCTTTGATGCTTGTGCCACACATGTTTGTAGCGGAGCCACGCAGTCACTCTTTTTTGGGTTGTAATGAATCCAGCATGTTTCGGACTGCATCAGCAGTGATCATGACCGTATCTCCTGCAAGTGAACCACCTTTTGGAAGGGCTCTGGTTGCTAACCAAATAAATACGGCTACGAACCATGCAAAGAACACCAACGAGAACGCATTGTTCAGTGTCCCAATGCCTAAGGTGTCCGGTAGGTCGACTTTTGCGACGATGAGGACCGCTATGAGAACGCCCATGATCGACTCGCCTGCAATGAAACCAGCCCCGATCAGCACACCTCTGCTTTCAACTTCTTTGGCAGCCTCAAGGGCTCGATCAGATGGATCAGGTCGAAGGACGCCATCGACTCGCAAGTGTGCGCTGCGCAAGAGGACGTGCGAGATGATGCCACCCGTCATGATGGGCACGGACAATCCAAGCGGGAGATAGATGCCAATTGCCACGCTCATCACGGGCATGCCAAGCCGTATCAGGACGACTGCTATCGCAGCACCAAGAACGACCATCTGTATGTTCAAGTCGCCACCAAATGCGCCTTGCACAATCGCACCAATCAATTCGGCTTGTGGAGCAAACAAAGCCTTCGAGCATGTAGGATCGGATGGGAGAGGATTCAACTGACAGGCTGTTTGCGATATCCGGAATGCATCGTGGAGCAATGAAAGCACAGGCCCAATGACAATCGCACCAGTGAGCACCCCAATGATTTCAGCCACTTGTTGCCTTTTTGGAGTGGCTCCGAGCATGTGACCAGTTTTCAGGTCCTGCATGACGTCTCCTGCAATAGCAGCACTTGTGGCTACGATGGCTGCGATCAGCATGGTAGCCATCATCAATTCCTCTCGCTGCATACCCAACATCAAATCGCCAACAATGTAGACAAGTCCAACGGTGAAAAGGAGGGTTGCGATGGTCATCCCCGAGACTGGTGAATTGGACGAACCAACAACACCTGCAATGTATCCTGCAACTGCAGCAAAGAAGAACGCCACAAAGGCGAGGAAGAGTGAACCGGCAAGAGCCAATATCAAAGATTCTGTAGCCCACCAATAAAAGAAGAACGTGAGCACAACAAGAACGCCGCACACTGTGAACACACGGTTCAAGGGGATGTCCTGTTCCGTTCGGGGGAGTTCAATGTCGGCATCCTCTGATTTAACAAACGCTTTGGATAGGCCGGTGAAGATTGTCTTACGCATTGACCAGAGGGTGTAGACGCCACCAACCACCATTGCTCCTACGCCAACGTACCTGACTTGGGTGGCCCAAATGATGTAAAATCCATCGACCAATGAATCGGTTTGCGGCCAACCATAAATGAGACCATACATAGGGACGAGAATGCCAAAACCGAGCACTCCACCGAAAAAGATGAATGATGCGATTCGAATACCAACGATGTAGCCGACTGACAACAATGCCACGGAAAGATCCATTCCAGCGTAAAGACGTGTTGAGAGAAACGAAAAGGCTCCCTCAACTGTGTGGTGTGTAATTTCAAATCCTTTGACCATCAGGCCGTAGATCCCCCCGATGGCCAACGCGTAAAGGATGGCCAAAGCACCATCTCCTCCTTCCTCGCCAGCCACAAGGACCTCTCGGCATGCGACTCCCTCGGGGTAGGGAAGGGCCTCCTCGACGATAAACAACCGTCGCAGAGCAATGGTGAACATTGTTCCCAGCAACCCTCCAAGGGTGGCGATGATGAGGGTCTCCATCCATTGAATGCTCGTCCACAGGTTCATGACCAACAGTGCAGGTACGGTGAAAATGACTCCTGCAGCCAATGATTCACCGGCCGATGCCATGGTTTGGACGGCATTGTTCTCAAGAATGGATACATCTTTGAACATCGTTCTCAAGATGATCATGGACATCACCGCTGCAGGTATGCTAGCCGAAACGGTCATGCCCGCATAGAGTCCGAGATACGCGTTGGCTGCCGTCATTAAAATGCCAAGCACAATGCCTACCAATACGACACGTAGCGTCAATTCCAACGGACTTTCGTCGGCTGAAATGTACGGCCCACTGGACTCCGCCATGCTGCAACCACATGGTCCGGGTAGGTATATTCACCGATGCTCTTGAATCATTCCGAGGCCTCGAGACTGAAAAATCCCATGCGCGAATATAATATGCAACCAGTAAGAGGGTGCGAATGCTGAACCCTAGGGTTTGGCGGGGGGAGTTCAGTTGACGCAATCGTGGCACGACTTGACCATTGACGAGAGCCTTCTCGCCCAAGACAGCACCCTCCATGGCATCGAACCGGGTGAGGTTGTTCGTCGCCAAGAAAAATATGGCCTCAATAAACTAGCTGAACCAGAGAAAACTCCGGCTTGGTTGAGGTTCATCTCTCAGTACAACGACCCGCTCAACTACCTCTTGATCGGCGCAGCGCTCATCGCCCTAACAATCAATCCCGACCACCCGGGTGATGCAATCTTCATCTTCATTGTGTTGACTGCAAATGCTGCTTTCGGTTTTTGGCAAGAGGGTCAGGCAGAGCAAGCCATGGACTCTCTCAAACAAATGTCAATTTCGAATTGTGTGGTTATCCGTGGTGATTATGAAAATGAAATACCCACGTCCGACCTTGTGCCTGGTGATGTTGTTCGACTGGAGCAGGGGCTGAATGTCCCTGCCGATGTACGATTCCTATGGTCGCAGCAATGCAAAGTGGATGAATCAGCCCTGACGGGAGAATCGCTCACCATCAGGAAAACCATCGATAACTTGCCCTATGAAACCGTTCTCGCAGACAGAACCAATATGGCGTTCATGGGCACCACCATTTCCTCAGGTCGAGGCTTAGGATTGGTTGTAGCCACAGGGATGGATACGGAGCTTGGCAAAATTGCGAGCAACATTGCCGAAGCCGTAACTCCCAAAACCCCTCTTGAACTCAAACTTGAGAGTTTGGGGAAGTTTCTCGGTTTCATTGCGCTGATTGTTGCCGTCCTTCTCTTGGCACTCAACCTGATTGTGAGTTATGGGAAACCTGGTGTTGATCTCAAAGAAGTGGCCGTTGACTCCTTTATTCTAGCCATCTCGATCTTTGTGGCCATTGTCCCGGAAGGGTTGCCGATCATTCTCGTTATCACGCTGTCTCTCGGCATGAGGAACATGGCCAAGCACAAAGCGATCATTCGCCGGATGAAAGCAGTCGAAACGCTTGGCTCTACGACTGTTATCTGCTCGGATAAAACTGGAACGTTGACGAAGAACCAAATGACTGTTCGGCAGATTTTCACGTTAGACGATAATTTTAGCGTAACTGGCGAAGGCTTCCAGCCTAATGGTCACCTTGTTCGCAATGGTGCTGATTTGGACGATGGAGAACTACAACAACGCCAATCGAATCTTGGATTTCGCTTGCTTGGCGCTTGCCTTTCGTTGTGCCACAATTCAAACATCATCAAGGCCGATGGGCATTGGCAAGCGATTGGAGATCCAACCGATTCAGCCTGTGCAGTGGCTGGATGGAAAATCAACGGTGATGTGAAGAAATTCTCACAACGCCATCCCCGAGAGAATGAATTCTTTTTCGATGCCATCCGAAAGAGGATGAGCGTTGTCCACGAATACGAAGGAGAACAATGGGTGTTCTCAAAAGGAAGCGTCGGCGGTTACAAAGAACTTGCTACCTCCAAAATTGTCGACAATCAATTCGTGGCCTTAACAGACGACGATCATAAAACAATATCAAAATTCAATCACGAGATGGGCGATAAAGCCATGCGTGTTATTGGGTTATTTGCAAGAAAAGTAAGGGACGGCGAAGACATCGAATTGATTGACTCCATGGAGTCTGATTTGGCCTTCCTTGGTTTGATTGGTATCATGGACCCTCCTCGTCCTGAAGTGAAAGCAGCGATTGAAACGTGCCAACGTGCAGGTATCAAAGTCAAGATGATCACTGGCGACCACCAAATGACAGCAGCAGCCATTGGGCGGGAACTCGACATTCATTCTGGTTCGAACGGACCTCTTGATGGGAAGCAACTCGCCGCTCTGGATGATGAATCCTTGGGCAAAGTCTCTGGGGATGTATCCATCTACTCAAGGGTCACGCCTGACCAAAAGATGCGAATTGTTTCTTCACTGCAAGAACAGGGAGAGATCGTGGCCATGACTGGGGACGGAGTCAACGATGCTCCTGCTCTGTCGGGAGCAAACATCGGTATTGCGATGGGTGTGTCTGGTACGGATGTTGCGAAGGACGCAGCAGACATGGTGCTTCAGGACGATAACTTTGCGAACATTGTTCACGCCATCGAAGAGGGTCGTAAGATTTACCAAAACATACGGAATTTCGTTCGGTATCAAGTATCGACCAACGTTGCTGCAGTGGCCTTGTTGATTCTTTCCACGATGATGTTTGGTCCTCAAAACCTTCCGCTCACCGCCACCCAAATTCTCGTGATCAACATCCTCATGGATGGTCCGCCTGCTGTCGCCCTGGGTGTCGAAAAGAAACACGGAAGCGTGATGGATCGCCCTCCACGCCCCGTCGATGAAGGTCTGCCAAACGGCCGAGATATTTCCTTGATTTTTTACCTCGGCGCCGTGATGGTCACGGGCACACTAGCAGTCTTTTTCCTCGCCGGTGGAGGCCTCAGTACGTGCGAATTGATTCCGTCTGAAACCAGCACAACCGCGTTTGATGTCGTGCTGTGTGAAGCAGGCGATCAACAAGCGATTGATGATTGGCAGACGTATGCAGACGGACACTTTGCACATGCTCAAACAATGACTTTCGCAGTGTTCATCGTCTATCAGTTGTTCAATGTCATGAATTGCAGGTCAAACGAAGAGAGCGTGTTTGAACTGGGCCTGTTTTCAAACAAAGCCATCAATTACGCCCTCTTGATTTCTGGTGGCCTTCTGTTTACCTTCGTCCATTTAGCCGAAGTGGACATTCCTCTTCTCGGCATTCAGATCGGTAGTCTTCTCTCAACCACCACCATTACCGGCAATGATTGGTTGGTTGTCGTCCTTGTGGCTTCCTCGGTGTTTGTGATTGAAGAATTCAGAAAATTCCTTGTTCAATCGAAAGTTTTTGCAGTTCGAAAGAGCTGATGATGGAAAGCACATCTTCTTGAAGCAAAGCGGATTGCAAGAAGCATGAGTGGTGATGATCAAACCGCCCCATTGGCCGGGGAAGATGGTTCTTGGCTGCAAACACTCAGTTCATTGCTAAAGGAAACCAAATGGTCTCCATCACTCCATCAAATCGTGGAGAGGCTAAGCAACAACGTCCCGCTATCCAAGGACGACGGCGTTCTTCTTTTCCAGCACGAAAACCTCCATGAGATTGGCGCTCTGGCCAACTGTGTACGTAATGCTCGGTTTGGGGACCAGGCGTTCTTCAATTCGAACGTGCACATTAACCAAACCAATATCTGCGTGCTCGCATGCCGTTTTTGCGCATTCCGACGGGGACCAAAGGCGAAGGACGCATACGCCATGTCGATTGAAACTTACCTCGATGATTTGGCCAACTATGCAGATTTCGTTGATGAAGTGCATTCTGTTGGCGGGTTGCACCCTGATTGGACGGTTGATCACTATGTCGATCTTTTCAAGGCGGTCAAAGAGCAGTACCCTCATGTGTCCATCAAAGCATTGACCGCCGTTGAAATCAAGCACTTAGGACAGCGCTCTTCCATTTCAACCAAAGAAGTCCTTCAACAATTGAAAGATGCCGGCTTGACCTCCCTGCCCGGCGGTGGAGCTGAAATTCTGGACGATGATGTGCGTGCGATTATTTGCAACGGAAAAGAGAGTTCTGAAGAATACCTTCGAATCCATCGGGAAGCGCATGAAATCGGGCTCCCGTCCAACTGCACAATGTTGTTTGGGACCATAGAAACCCTAGAGCAGAGGGTGCAACACATGATTTCTCTCCGGGAAATCAACAACCAGACCTCCGGATTCCAGTGTTTTGTCCCCTACCCCTTCCTCCCCGACCATACACGTTTGCCTGAGGCCCAACTGGCAACAGGATCTGAAATCCTCCGAACCATTGCCGTTTCTCGATTGATGCTCAACAACATCCCTCACATCAAAGCCTACCGAATGAACATTGGAGACCATCTAGCAGAATTGGGGCTTCAATTTGGAGCAGATGATATTGATGGAACCGTGCAAAAGGAGTCGATCATGCATCTTGCGGGTTCAACTGCACCGCTCGACCACGATCGTGCAAAACTGGCACGCCTCATACGAGATGCTGGCTGCGTCCCAGTTCAACGCGACACTGTCTATTCCTCCTTTAGTGAATACATTCCACCAGAACCAGTGTCTCGTCGACGTTTGCCAATGGTACTTTGAGGCCTTTTCATGTCAGAATCCACTTGGCTCAACACCATCGGAAGGGTGGCTTTCATCAATTGTGATCCTCTCTTCCATGGCATCGACCCGGCCTGGAATATTCTTGCAGCCCCCCCTTCATGGCTGACGGGCCACGTTCTCCGAAGAGATTGCATCCTCGCCCCTATTCCTGCAGCAGACTATGCAAAACACGCCGATGAATTGGTGCTTCTTCCAGACATCGGCATAGGCAGCCAAGGTGAGGTAGGAAGCGTGCTTCTTTTCGGGGCAGTTCCCTTGGAGTCCATGTCCACAATCGCCCTTCCTTCCGATTCTGCTACCTCCGTGGCGCTTCTCAAGCACCTCATTGCACGCCAGTCTCACGATATGAAGTACGTCAGCATGGGTCCCGACTACGACTCCATGATGGCCCTTGCAGACGGAGCATTGCTGATTGGCGATCGGGCGCTCGATGCCGCCCGGGAATTCCCCGAGATGGTGCAGATGGATCTGGGGAAGGCATGGATGGAACTTGAGGGGCTGCCAATGATTTTTGGCGTTTTTGTGGCTCGAAAAGACACGCCACTCAAACAACTCCGGACAGCACATCAAACACTCCTTGAAAATCTTGAATCCTTTGAACAGAATCCTGGTCAACGTGAATCGGTTATACAAGCCTCAATGGTCAAATCCGACCTGCCTTACGAGCGTCTCGACCAGTATTATGGAGAAGTATTCAATCGCCTGAACCAACACCACCTCGACGGCCTATTCAGATTTCTGAAGCGCGCATGTGACATGGAGACTGCTCCTGAATTCGCATGGCAATCCTAGATTTTTGTTTATCAAATCAAACGGTTGGTTCTTGAAGGATGTGCAGGTGGCATAGGCATGCAAGAACTCCCACTTGATGACGATGGCAACAAAATCGTGCGCATTGGACACAGTCCCGACCCAGATGACGCTTTCATGTTCCACGCCATGACAACCGGGGCCTTTCCGACTCCTGGCTACAATTTTGTTCATGAACTGCAAGACATTGAAACTCTGAATCATCGTGCTATGAATCAAGACCTTGAAGTGTCCGCAGTCTCAATTCATGCTTACCCCGACATCGCTGAGCATTATGCACTGATGAATTGTGGGGCTTCGATGGGTGAGGG